>Ga0209802_1000939_pt1 | contig 22384 bp, 20 predicted proteins | sample GraSoiAngelo_129_FD_185886 | JGI IMG/M metagenome (GOLD analysis project Ga0209802, IMG submission 185886) | Grasslands soil microbial communities from the Angelo Coastal Reserve, California, USA - 14_0927_12_40cm (SPAdes) (version 2) | ecosystem: Environmental > Terrestrial > Soil > Grasslands ... | reverse complement strand
GGCCTCGCCGGCCCCGAGTCCATCTCCTCGCGTGGCCACTCCGCAGCCGACCGGCGTCAATAAGCGGAGCAATCCTGTCTTCACAATCGTGGCTGTGGTCCTGGTGATTTCCGCCGCTGCGTTGCTGCTTCTGCGCCGGCGCCGGGGCTGATGGCTGACGACCTCAGCCCACTCGATGACTCGGAGCTCGAGCGCCGGCTCGCCGACATTCGAGAGCGGATGCGGCCCTTCGAGCAGCAGCTGACGGCGCTGCGGGGGGAACGCGACATCCTCCTCACCGAACGCAGGCGGCGCGAGCGCTTGGCGCATCGCGAGTCGCGAGCCGACCTCAAGGCGGCCATGCGCGAGGGCAGGTTTCCGACCGTCGCCGAGCTTGTCGCCGCCAGCCAGGCCGGGTCCCTCGACGACTATGCCTTCAACCTCAAGACCGGGGGCGAGGTGCGTCTGGGCTACCCGGGGGCGCGTTCGCAAAGCCTCACCTTCACCGACGGGGTGCAGGTCGCCAACGCGGGCGACCTCGACGCCGCCGCCCGGCTGTACTCAGCCGGCTGGGATCTCGGCAGCCCGGGGCGGCCGGGCGTGCGGGTTCATTTCCCCGGTACGAGGCAAGAGCGGCTGGTCGGCGCCGACGAGGTTTTCGCCCGGTTGAAGCAGTAGATTGCTTCGTAACCCCCGCCCGCCCTGGCGCGTTGGGTGGAGCGGGAAACCGTAGAATCTACGCGCTCCCCCTCCATGGCTCGAAACGTTCCTCAGAAGATCAAAACCAAGGGGGGCCATCGCCCTCGGGCGCGGGTCCACGCAGGCTGGTCACCGATCGGTCAGCGGCTTCGTCGCGTCGCCCTCGTGCGCGGCCTCGGCGTCTTTCTGGCCGTCGTGCTGGTCATCGGTTTCGCGGTCGATGCCTACGCCCAGTCGTTCTTCGACAGCCTGCCCTCGATCCAGGGCCTCGACAGCTCGGCCTTCGCGGGCGACACGCTGATCACAGACCGCAGCGGCGGCCTGCTGGCCGACGTGGGCAACCACGGAGATCACCGACTTGCGGTGAAGCTGAAGGACATCGCGCACCCGATGATCCTGGCCACGATCGCGATCGAGGACAAAGGCTTTTACAGCAACCCCGGCTTCGACATCCAGGGCATCATCCGAGCGGTCCTCGACGACCTTCGCGCCGGCCACATCGTGGCCGGTGGAAGCACGATCACGCAACAGCTCGCCAAGCAGCAGTTCCTTACGCCCGACCAGACCGTCAGCAGGAAGATCAAAGAGGTCGCGCTCGCGTACGAGCTGAGCCAGGCCTATTCGAAGGACCAGATCATGGAGCTCTACCTGAACAAGAGCTTCTACGGCTCGCAGTCATATGGCGTCGAAGCCGCGGCCGAGAGCTATTTCCACATCCCCGCTTCGAAGCTCGACCTTGCGCAGGCAGCAGTCCTCGCCGGACTTCCACAGGCGCCCACGGAGTGGAACCCCGTGCTGCATCCAGAAGCCGCCAAGCTCCGCCAGACCGAGGTGCTGCAGGCGATGGTCCGCCTGAACTACATCTCACAGGACGAGATGGACTCAGCCCTGGCGGAAAAGCTCGCTTACCAGGCGCCGATCAACAGCTTCCTCGCCCCTCACTTCGTGGACTATGTGCTTTCCGAGCTGCGCCAGCTGGGATTCAAGCCAGGCCTCCAGCAGCTGAACGTCAAGTCGACGCTCGACTTCGGCATGCAGGTGGTCGGCGAAAACGTCGTCAACGCCAACCTGGCGAACAACCTGTGGCGCGATCGCAACGGCCAGCTCTCGTCAGGGCTCGTGGCAGAGAACCCCACCAACGGCGAGATCCTGACGATGGTCGGTTCGCCGAACTACAACGCGTCCGCGGGCCAGCTCAACTACACGACGCTCCCTCGCAACATGGGCTCGTCGATGAAGCCGTATACGTACGGGGCGGTCATCAACGCGCGCGCCGCAACCGTCGACACGCCGGTCTACGACGGTCCGAGCCCGCTCGTCTACAAGGACGCTTACAGCACGACCAAGATCTACAACTACGACGGCAGGTCGCACGGCGTGCTGCCGCTGAAGAAGGCGATGGGCAACTCGCTGAACATCGCCGCCGTCAAGGTCGAGCTTTCGATCGGCGTGCCCGCGGTGCTCGGCTGGATGCGGAACATGAACATCCTCCCTGAAATACCGGTGGGGCTGAACACGTACAGGGAAGGCGCGCCGGACGAATACGGCCCCTCGCTCACCCTGGGCGGCTACCCGATCACCCTGCTGCAGCACGTCGGCGGCATGGCCACCTACGCCGATATGGGCGTCTATCACACGCCCGAGTCGATTCTCCAGGTGACCGACTCACACGGCCAGGTCCTCTACCAGACGCACGCCGACCAGCGTGCCCGACAGGCGATCGATCCCGGGGTCGCGTTCATCATGGCGCAGATCATGTCCGACGACCAGAACCGCTGCATGATCTTCGGCTGCAACAGCGCGCTTCACTGGAGCAACCGAACCGTCGCCGCCAAGACGGGCACGACCGACAACTTCAAGGACGCCGTCACCGTGGCCTTCACACCCGACCTCGCCGCCGCGATCTGGGTGGGCGACATCCTCGACAACAACCACACGATGGTGAACGGATCGGACGGCGTGTTCGTCGCCTCGCCGGGCATGCACTCCTTCATCGACCAGGCCCTGGGCGGCTTCGCCGGCGACCGCTGGTACACGGCTCCCGCGGACGTCGTCAAGGGCGACAACAACAGCTGGTTCCTCAGCGACACCCGCAGCATCTCAAGACTCCCCGGCGACAACCCGCCCAGCCCAACCCCGACCCCGGTCGACTACAACGTGCCTCCGGATCCCGGCGGACCCGTCCTCGCAAGTCCCAGCCCCATCCCGACCGTCTGTCCGACGCCGACGATCCTTCCGCCCTGCCACTAGCTCGAATCGTGAGTGCAGAGCGCGCATTCGGCGCCCCGTAGAATCCGCCGCATGCCCACGCCGCCATCCATCTCGGTCACGACCGAGCAGCTGCCCAAGAGCCAGGTGGCCATGACGATCGAGGTACCGGCGGATGCGGTCGACGCCACTTACGAGCGGGTCCTCAACCGGCTCGCGTCGCGCGCCAAGCTCGAGGGTTTCAGGCCTGGGCGTGCACCCCGCGCGCTGGTGGAAGCGCGCCTCGGCCCGGCGGCCATCCGCGAAGAGGTTGTCGAGACGATCGTCCCCGAAGTCATACGCCAGGCACTCGAGGAGAAGTCCATCGACCCCATCGACAACCCGGACGTCGAGGTAGTAGAGCTGGAGCGCGGGCGGCCGGCAAAGCTGAAGGCGACTGTCAGTGTGATGCCGGAGGTCAAGCTCGGTGACGCCAAAGCACTTGATGTGACGATGCCCACCGTCGAAGTCACCGACGAGATGCTCGAACGCCGGCTGGACGTGGTACGCGAGCCGATGGCCGAGATCACACCGGTCGAGCGCGAGGCACGCGCCGGAGATGTAGCCGTGATCGACGTCGAGGTCGAGGCCGGCGGCAAGGTTGTGCCTTCTGAGTCCCGGCAAGCGATGGAGGCCGAGCTGAAGGAAGGAGTCCTGATTCCGGAGCTGATGGCCGCGATACTCGGCGCCAGGGTCGGCGAAACCCGGTCGGCCACCGTGACCTTTCCGGAGGACTATGGCGAGCCGATGCTCGCGGGCAAGGAAGGGACCATCAAGGCGACCGTCCAGGGAATCAAGGAGAAAGTCCTGCCCGTCCTCGACGACGCGCTGGCGAGCCAGCTCAGCGGCGGGAAGTTTGAAACCGTCGACGCCTATCGGGCCTCGGTGCGCGAACAGTTGGAGGAATCCGCAAAGTCGCTGGCTGCGATCGCGCGCGAGCAGGCGGTGGTGAAAGCGCTGGTCGAAGCCTCGACGGTGGAGATTCCCGACACCCTGGTCGAACGCGAGCTGGCGAGCCATCTCGACTCGCTTAATCGAAGCCTCAACAGCCAAGGCCTGCGCCTGGATCGGTACCTCGAGTACCTCGGCAAGACCCCCGACCAATGGATCGCGGAAGAGAGGCCAGAGGCGGAGGCGCACGTAAAGCGAGACCTGGTGCTCGACGAGTTCGGCAGGCGCGAGCACATTGAGCCTTCCGACAAAGAGGTCAACGCCTACATCGAGCAGGAGGCGGCCGAGGACGACGACCTCAAAGGCCAAGCCGACGAGCTCAAGCGGAGCGCGAACTCACGCCGTTTCTTCTCCGCGAGGCTGCGCCGATTGCGAGTTCTGGAGCGCCTGGCAGAGTTGGCGGGCGAGGCCAAGCCCGCGGCAACTTGACGGAATCCCGATGGTCGGTGTCTAGAATGGGGTGGTGCCTGACATGAACAGAATCCAGCGCCCGGCCGGCTACCTCGTCCCGATGGTGGTCGAGAACACAGGGCGCGGCGAGCGCGCCTTCGACATCTACTCGCGGCTGTTGAAAGATCGCATCGTATTCATCGGAACTCCGATCGACGACCAGGTCGCCAACCTCGTCGTTGCGCAGCTCCTCTTCCTGCAGTCAGAGGATCCGGAGAAGGAGATCGCCCTGTACATCAACAGCCCGGGCGGCCAGGTCACGGCCGGGCTGGCGATCTACGACACCATGCAGTACATCCGCCCACCGGTGTCGACGATCTGCATCGGCATGGCTTACTCGATGGCCGCGGTCCTGCTCGCAGGTGGCGCGCACGGCCAGCGCTATGCGTTGCCGCACGCGAACATCCTCATCCACCAGCCGTGGGGAGGCATGCAGGGTCAGGCGAGCGACATCCAGATTCACGCCAAGGAGATCCTGCGCACGCGCGAGCAGCTCAACCAGATCCTCGCGCGCCACACGGGACAGAAGATCGAGAAGGTCACGCAGGACACAGAGCGCGACTACTTCCTGACGTCGGACGCCGCGAAGGAGTACGGCCTGATCGACGACATCATCCTCACTCCGATCAAGCCCAGCGACAAAGAAAAAGAGAAGAAGGAAGAGAAAGAGAAGGAGAAGGTCGCAGCCACCCCATGATCTTTCGCAGAAAGAGCAAGAGCGGCGAGGTCAAGAGGCACAAGCCGAAGTGCTCGTTCTGCGGGAAGGCTCAGGGACAGGGAGGAGTGCGGCTGATCGCAGGCTCGGGAGTGTTCATCTGCAGCGAATGCATCAGCCTTGCCAACGAGATTCTCTGGGGCCATAATCCCCCGGCGCCGGCCTCGTCGTAATGGATACGGCCAAGGACCTATGAACGAAAGAGAAGACCGCCGCCGGTACACGCGCTGCAGCTTCTGCGGCAAGGGCCAGGACCAGGTACGCAAGCTGGTTGCCGGCCCGGGCGTGTTCATCTGCGACCAGTGCATCGACCTCTGCCAGGAGGTCCTCGAGGATGACAACCGTTCGGCCGGCACCAAGAAGCAGAAGACCGGCTTCATCCCCAACCCGAAGACGATTTGCGCTGCGCTCGATCAGTACGTGATCGGGCAGGACAGGGCCAAGAAGGTCCTCTCGGTCCAGGTTTACAACCACTACAAGCGAATCTCCGCCTCCAAGTCGGTGGGCGACGTTGAGCTGACGAAGTCGAACGTACTGCTGGTCGGACCGACCGGCTGCGGCAAGACGTACCTCGCGCAGACGCTCGCGAAGATCCTCGACGTCCCCTTCGCCATTGCCGACGCGACCAGCCTGACCGAAGCCGGATACGTGGGCGAGGACGTCGAAAACATCCTCCTGCGTCTCATCCAGGCCGCCGACTTCGACATCAGCCGCGCTGAGCGCGGAATCATCTACATCGACGAGATCGACAAGATCGCCCGCAAGTCGGACAACCCGTCGATCACGCGCGATGTCAGCGGCGAAGGCGTCCAGCAAGCGCTGCTGAAGATCCTCGAGGGAACGGTTGCGAACGTCCCGCCCCAGGGCGGTCGCAAGCACCCGCACCAGGATTTCATCCAGATCAATACCACCAACATCCTGTTCATCTGCGGCGGAGCCTTCGACGGGCTGGAGAAGGTCGTCGAGCAGCGAATCGGCCGCCGGGCGATCGGGTTTGGGGCGCCGCACACGAAGATCGAGCGCAAGGCGATCTCGGAAACGCTCAAGCACATGCAGCCGCAGGACCTGCTCAAGTACGGCTTCATCCCCGAGTTCATCGGGCGCCTGCCGATCATCGTGACCCTGCACCACCTCGACCAGCAGGACATCGTGCGCATCCTCACCGAGCCGAAGAACGCGCTCGTCAAGCAGTACCAGAAGTTCTTCACGCTGGACAATGTCGAGCTCGTCTTCCAGAAGGGATCGCTCGATGCCATAGCGGAGCTGGCTCTACTTCGAGGCACAGGTGCGCGCGCTTTGAAGTCGATCATCGAGGAGGCGCTCCTGAACTCGATGTTCGAAATCCCGTCGCGCCCGGAGATCAAGCGCTGCTTGATTTCAGAGCGTTCGATCCGCGAGGCCCTGGAGCCTGAGTTCGAGTTCAGCGAAGAGGGCGACGGCCCGGCTCGCCTTGTTGGGGAATCGGCTTAGCCACTACGGCGGTTCCAGTCGTCGACGAATGAAAGACCTCAGCGGAAAGACTGTTCTCCTCACCGGTGCGTCGACTGGGATTGGTCCAGTCATCGCGCGCCGCCTGCGTCGCGCCGGCGCCCGGTTCGTGCTTTCGGCCCGGAACCAGGCTGCGCTGACCAAGCTCGCCGATGAGCTGGGCGATTCTCGAGCAGTGGTAGCAGACCTGTCCAGGGCGGGCGAACCGGAGCGGCTGGCTCGCGAGGCGGGGGCGGTCGACATCCTCGTCTCCAATGCCGGAGTGCCGGCCAGCGGCCGGCTGGCTTCGTTCGCGCTCGAAGAGATAGACCGCGCCATCGCCGTCAACCTGCGCGCGGGCATAGTTCTCGCGCACGAGCTCGCGCCCGCGATGATTGAACGCAAGCAAGGGCACATCGTCTTCATGGCGTCGGTCGCCGGCAAGGTGCCGGCCGCGGGGGTCAGCATCTACAACGCCACCAAGTTCGGCATCCGTGGATTTGCCCTGGCGCTGCGGGAAGAGCTGATGCGCACGGGCGTCGGCGTGTCGACCATTTCCCCGACGTTCATCTCCGGCGCCGGCATGTGGGCGGAAACAGGCCTGAAGGCCAACCCACTTGCCGGCGAAGTCACGCCAGCGCAAGTTGCCGAGGCTGTTTTCGAGGCGATCACGAAGAACAAGGCCGAGATCGACGTCATGCACCTGCCTCTGCGCGCCAGTCTGAAGGTGCTCGGCGTCACGCCCGGCCTCTTCATGTCTGTCGCGCGGTCGACCGGTGCAAACCGCAACTTCGACGAGCTGGGCAAGCGCCAGCAGAGCAAGCGCTAACATAGGCATCAACATGCGCCGCTACGTACCCGTATCTGTACGCAAGCCGGCGCAGTCGCGCTAAGCGACCCTTCCCGCCGGCATTCCGAATCCAACCCTTAGACCAAACACATCCTCATGAGCAAAACCGTCTCTGACATGCAAACCGCGTACGACGCCGGGGCCATCGAGCCCGGCTGGTACGCGCGCTGGGAGAAAGCCGGCCTGTTCACGGCCAACGCGACGAGTCCGAAGCCGAAGTTCACGATGTGTTTTCCTCCTCCCAACATCACCGGCGAGCTCCACATGGGCCATGCGCTGCAGACCGCCATCTACGACCTGATTGCGCGCTACAAGCGGATGGCGGGATATGAGGTGCTTTTCCTTCCCGGCTACGACCACGCCGGGATCGCAACCCAAAACGTGATCGAAAAGCAGCTGGCGCGCGAGGGCAAGACGAAGGAAGAGCTTGGCCGCGAGCTGTTCGACGCTCGTGTGAACGCCTGGTACCAGGAGGTCGGCGCCACCATCATCAACCAGCTGCGCTTGCTCGGGGCCTCGATGGATTGGAGCCGCCTGCGTTTCACGATGGACGAGAGATACGTCCGCTCGGTGAAGGAGGCATTCGTCGCTTTCTACGACCGCGGGTGGATCTACCGGGCGCCGCGCATCGTCAACTGGTGCCCGCACGACCAGTCGGCCATCTCGGACCTCGAGGTCAAGTGGGAAGAGCACCACGACACCCTGTACTTCATCCGCTATCCGATAGAGGGCGGCGGTGACGTCGTCATCGCGACCGTGCGGCCCGAGACGATGCTCGCCGACACGGGCGTGGCGGTGAACCCGGCCGATCCGCGATACCAATCGCTCATCGGCAAGACGGCGGTCCTGCCGCTGGTCGGCAGGAAGCTGCCCATCGTCGGCGACGTTGCCGTAGAGAAGGATTTCGGCACTGGCGTCCTCAAGGTCACGCCCGGCCACGACCCGATGGACTACGAGATCGGGCAGCGCCACCATCTCGAGATCGTCAACGGCATGCACCTCGACGGGCGCATGAACGTGCCCGGCCTTCCGTACGACGGCCTGCCCGCGCTGGAAGCGCGCAAGCGGGTCGTTGCCGATCTGAAGGCGCAAGGACTGCTCGTGAAAGAGGAGCCGTACACGCACCAGGTCGGCCATTGCGATCGCTGCGACACGGTGATCGAGCCGCTGATCAGCGACCAGTGGTGGTTGCGCATGAACAAGATGCGCGACAAGGCGCTCGCGGCTTCCGAAGCGGGCAAGGTGAGCTGGCACCCCGAGCGATATGAGCGCACGTACCTCGACTGGCTGAACGGCCTTCGCGATTGGAACATCGGCCGCCAGCTGTGGTTGGGACATCGCGTGCCGGTCTATTACTGCGCGAACGACCACCGAATGGTGTCGGTCGAGCGACCGACGGAATGCGCGGAGTGCGGAAACAGTCAGATCACTCAAGACACCGACGTGCTCGACACGTGGTTCTCCTCAGCGCTGTGGCCGTTCGCCACGCTCGGCTGGCCTGACGAGACCGAAGATCTTCGCTCCTTCTATCCGACCGACGTGAACTGCACCGCGCGCGAGATCATCAACCTCTGGGTCAGCCGGATGATCATGACCGGGCTCGAGTTCATGGGCGAGGTTCCTTTTTCCGACGTCGTCATCCACTGCCAGGTGCAGGCGGCCGACGGGCGGCGGATGTCGAAGTCCTTGGGCACGGGCATCGACCCGCGCAACCTGATGGACAAGTACGGGACGGACGCCGTCAGGGCGTGGGCGGCCTCGGTAGCGATGTCCAGCCAGGATGTCCGCTTCGATGAGGCCCGAGTCGAAGGTTACAAGCGGTTCTGCAACAAGCTTTGGAACGCGACACGCCTGGTGCTCGCAAACCTTGGCGATGGGCCACTGCCCACGATGCCCGAACCCGATGAGCTCGAGCTCATCGAAGACCGCTGGATGGCCTCACGACTTGCGTCCGCGCAGCGTGAGGTCACCGAAGGCATCGAGGGATTTGCCTTTCAAGACTCGATGGCCGCCGCCTACGGCTCCGTGTGGCACGAGTTCTGCGATTGGTGGCTCGAGGCCTCGAAGGAGCGCTTGCGGGCGAAGGACAAGACGGCGCAGGCGGTCGCGCTCTTCTGCCTCGACAACCTGATGCGCTTGCTGCACCCGTTCATGCCATTCGTCACCGAAGAGCTCTGGTCGCGGCTCCCGGGCGAGCGCGATTTCATCATGCGCGCGCCGTGGCCGGGGGACCTGCATCGTTACATCGACGGCCAGGCCGAGGTCGACTTCGAACGCCTGATGGACGTGGTCAACCAGATCCGTTCGCTACGCAAGACGGTGCCAGGCGCGCCTGCCAAGGGAGGCGCGGCGCGGCTTCTCGAGCCGGCGGACTCCGACTGGACTCGCGCCCTGTCGCTTCTGGGCATGGTCGCGGTCGTCGATGAGCTGCCGCCCGGTAAGGAGCTGTCTCTCGCCGAAGGCGGTGTCGTCTTCCCGGCGGTGGCGGCGGCTGATCCGGCCGTGGTGGCGAAGAAAAAAGCCGACCTGCAAAAGGAGCTCGATCGCGTGCTGGCCAAGCTCGGCAATCCCGAGTTTCGCACGAAGGCGCCAGGGCAGGTAATCGCTGAGCAAGAAGCGAGAGCGGAGGAGCTGAGGGCGGCAATCGAGCGACTCGAATAGACCTTTACCCTTAGAAATCGCGGCGGGGACAGTCGTCCCCTCCGCGGGCCAACCCCTCTCCTCGGCCACGCTGGGAGGCGCTTGGAAGGTGGCACGCCCGGTGACGGCCGAAATAAATTCGGCCTAAGGCTCCACTCTGCATTGACAAAAAGGGCTGTGGCCTGGGGAAATCGCGCCGGGACAGTCGTCCCCTCCGCGGGCCAACCCCTCTCCTCGGCCACGCTGGGAGGCGCTTGGAAGGTGGCACGCCGGGTGACGGCCGAAATAATTCGGCCTAGGGCTCCACTCTGCATTGACAAAAAGGGCTGTGGCCTGGGGCGAGGACGTCACGCTGTGCCCCAGCTATACCCTTAACTCGCGCATGCCGTCCATCGCCCTCCTTGCGCCCGTCGCCATCCCACTCGCCACTGCAGGCGCGGTCGCGATCTGCGGAGTGGCCGGCTGGAAGATCGATCGCATCGTCCTTGCTGCCGGCGCATGGCTCGCGATCCTCGCGCTGATCGCCTTGTGGGCGCCCGTCCGATCGACCCAGGATCTCGGCCTGGGACAGCTCGGCTTCAGCACTCCGTCCGAGCTTCGGCTCGATGCGGTCGGCTTTGCCTTTGGGCTCATGGTCCTGGTTCCGGCCGCGGTCCTGCTGACGCTGCAGCCACGCCCATGGCAGGAAGGCACCGTCGCCGCGCTCGCTGTTGCGGCCGCAGTGCTGGCTGTGGAGTCGGGAGGCGTCATCTTGACGGCCGTGGCGGGCGGTGCGGCCGCGACCCTCGCCATCGTCCAGCTCGACGTCGAAGATCCCAAGGCTTCACGCCCGCCGTGGGGAGTGCTCCTCGCCGCGTGGCTCGCGCTGAGCTGGGTCGGAGCGATCCTCCAGGTGCGCAGCGGTACCGCCCTTTACAGCGCAGTGCCGGTATCGGCGCTGACGGTGCCGGTGTTCATGCTGCTGGCCGCGGCGGCGCTCATCGCTTCGGGACTGTATCCGTGGCGCGGCTGGGCTTCACAGCTCTGGGGACGGCCCGCCCTCCGATCGGCCGGGCTGGTTGTCGCGACGCTGTATCCGCTCGGCTTCTATCTCCTCGTGCGCGCATACGAGATGGGCGACGGCCGTTACCCGCAGTCCTGGATGCAGGCGGCGCTGGCGGCCATCGGGGTGTTGGTGGCGTTCGGGGCCGCAGTGCGCGCCCAAGGCGCGTCGACCCGTCGTGAGTACCTGGGTGAGGTGATACCCGGCCTCGGGGGCTTCGCGCTCATCGGGATCAGCCTCGGCACTCCGCTGGGGCTGGTGGCGGGGCTGGCCACGCTGGCGGTGGCTGCGGTCCTGGCCGCCGGCCTTCCGTTGCTGCCGGACCGCGCCGGTCCCGCCTCTCTGGTGGTGATCGCGGCGGCAGCCGGCCTACCACCCGGACTCGCGTTTGGTGTGCGCGTGCTCGGGTTGGAGGCCGCGTTCGAAGCCGGCAACCCGCTCGGCTTGATCGGCATCGGCGCCGCGGCCACGTGGATGGTTTCCATCATCGCCGCGGCCCGCGCGGTCGGCCTGCCGGCCGGTCGCGGCCATCCGGCGAGCGAGACCAAGCCTCGGGTGGCCATGGGGTTGGCAGGTGCCACGGTGATCGCGGGCCCGGCGCTTGGCCTGGTTCTTGCCGTTTTGGCGACACCTGCCCAGGCCGTTGTGATGCCGGCTCCGGCCGGCAGCACGGTCGGAGGCCTCACGTCGGTCGTGACGGTGTCCACCGTGCTGCCTGCACTTGCTTTGTTCGCTCCGGTGCTGCTGCTCGCCGTCGTGGGCTACATCTACGGCGGAACGATGTCTGTGCGCACACAGCCCCGCTCGCCGCTCTTCGTACTCCCAGGCACCGACCGGCTCGCTCGACTGCGTGAGGAGATGCGCGCCGCCACCGTCCCCGCGCAGTACCGATCGCTCGTCGACCTGCGGGCGCTGGAGGCGGCCGCGACGGGCGGCGGGCCGCTGCTCTGGCTGGCCGCGCTGGTCGCTCTCGCATTCGCGGTCACGCGCTGATCGCGGACTCACTCGTGACGGGTGTGGCCGCTTTCGCCGCGTGGCTGGGCGCGGCGATGATCGTGCTGGCCGACGGACGGCGCGGCCTGGCGCTTGGCATTGGTTTGGTTGCTGTCGGATTCACCGCAATCGCATGGGCAGGCGGAGTCTGGTTGGGCGGCGCCTTCCTGCTCGCGGGCGGGGCGGTGGCCGTGATCGAGCTGCTGCGATCCGGGCCCCAGGATTGGGGACTGATGCCGGCCGGCTCGACGCCTCGGCTGATACTGGCGGTCGCCGCCGCAATCCTGTCGCTGTGGATGGCGGCGTCGGTGACGACAGGGCCAGGGGCGTCGTTGCGATTCGCCAGCCTCGCCGTCCTGGGGCTGACTGCGGCGCGCCTGCTTCAGAGCAAAGCCGCCGCGCCGGCGCTCACCGGCGCCGCCGGGCTTGCCATCGCCCTGGCCAGTGCATCTGAGCTCAGTCCGAACCATCCTGGATTTGCGCCTTACCTGATCGCGGCCGTCATCGCCGCGGGTGCGTTGCTCCTCCCGGCCGCGAGGTCCAATGGAGCCTGAGCTCGCGATCGGCTTGCCCGCAGTCGGGGCGGTCATCACAGCGTTGCTCCATCCGCGCCCGCGGGCGGCGCTGGTGGCCGGGGCGGTTTTGGGTGCGGCCGGTATCGCGGCGGTGCTTCTGGCCGCTCCCGGTCTGGTGTCGGATCAGCTCGGCGTGAGCCTGTCGCTTTCGGCGATGAGCCGGGCGCTCCTGCTGGCGGCGGCCGCGTCGCTGGCGCTCATAGTCGCTTTTCCGCCGCCGCGCGCGGATCGCAGCCTGCTGTTGACGTGGGGCCTCGCCGGCATCGCGGGGATGGCCGCGATCGCGGCGGCGCCAAACCTGGACGACGTCATCCTGCTGACACTGGCGATCGCCCTCCTTCATGCAGCAATGGGCGGGCGGCGTCCGCTGGCGGCTCGGTTGCGCGCACCGGCGCTGGCTGTGGCGCTGCTTGGAGCCGGCCTTGTCTTTGCCCGGCTCGACGGATCGCAGATCCTCGCCAGGTTCGCCGCCATCGGACTGGTCGCCGGCCTCGCCGCCGCACTGGGCACGCTTCCTTACATCCACGAGTTCGATCCGGAAGAGCTGACGGCGACATCACCGATTGCATGGATCGCTTTCCTGGGTCCGATCCTTGCCTTGGCCGTCATCACCCGCGCGCACGAGCTCATCCCCACGGCCGGCGCCATTTTTGCGGCGATGCTGATCGGTCTCGGCCTGCTCAACGTCCTGTGGGGTGGCCTGGCTTCTTGGTTGACGGAAAAGGGCACGTCCGCGTGGCACTACTCGTTCATGGCGGACTGGGGCCTCGCGCTGTGCGCGTTCGGAGTCCTATTGGTCGACGGCCAGGCGGCTGCCGTCCTTCTTCTTTACGGCATCGTCCTGAGCCGCCTGCCTTTGTACCTCTGGTCGCGCCAGTCAATGCGAGAAAGCATTCAGACGGACCGGCCGATCAACCTCCTCGCGGCCGCCATGCTTGCTGGGGCTGCTCCTTTTGCCGGTTTCGCGGCCAGGCTGTTCCTGCTGCGCGGGGCCACTCAGCTCTACTGGCCACTCGCTTTGGTGATCGGCATCGGCCTGCTGCTCTGGCTTCCACCGTCGCTCCGCCTTGGGCGGAGCCTCGGCGCGCCGCGCGGGCGCCAGGCGTTGGGCGTCGGGATCGCCCTCGCGCTCAGCGTCGCGATCGGCTTGTATCCGCAACCGATCCTTTCCCTCGCCGGGCTATGACACAGGTCCTTGCCCAGCTCGCCACCCACACCGCCGCACTGCTTCTGTATCCGGGCCTGGTCATGATCGCCCTGTTCGGAGGCGCGGCGGAGAGCGTGTGGGTGCGCGTGTCGGAGGGGAGTTGGGTGAGACCGGAATTGCCACGGCACCGCCCATCTGCGGTGCTGACGACGGTGGCACTGTCATCGATGCTCGCGGCCGTGCAGATGTCCGCGCCGTTCAACCTTGTGCCTTCGGACGAGCGCAACCTCATCATCGCCGCCATCGCGCTCGGGCTCACGGTGTGGGCCGAGCTTGCGCTTGGCACCGAGATGTTCGCGGAACCAGGCCTGCTCCTGGTCGTTCAGTGCTGCTGGCTCGTCGCGGTGCTCGGTCCGGCGGTCGAGCCACAGAGCCTGCGCCCACAGGTGCTCGGAGCGGTGCTGGTGCCGTCGCTGCTGCCCCTGAAAGTGGCGAGCGGGATCCTTTATTTGTTATGCCTGCCGGCGTTGCTCAAGGTGTGGCCTGTACCCGCGCCGGGTGAGCGCCGTGCTCGCCGCCGCCTCGACGCGCTGCGAGCCCTGTGCTGGTGGCCTTACTGCGGCCTGTTTGCGACGCTCTTCTTCCCGCCGACACACGATGATCTACTCGGGCTGGCGGGGTTCTTGGGCGTGAGCGTGGCGGCCGCCGGCTTCTGCGTTCTGGCCGGCGCGTACATGCGGCGTCGGGGCCTCGATGTAGTGCGCGACGCGTATGGCCGCGCCGTCGCCCCCTTCGCCGGGCTCGTCCTGGTGCTGGTGGCGGTGACTTCCTTGCTAGTCCGCTAACACACTAGGTATGGGGTAAGCACGTAGAAAGGACCCCAACGGGGTGTATGATCCGCACCGTCCCGCGCCTTGCCTAACCATTTCTATGCGTCCCTGCCATGAGCCTGCTGACTTCCGTATTGGGGCTTTGGTCCGCCGACGTCGGCATCGACCTCGGGACCGCCAACACCCTGGTACACGTTCGCGGGCGTGGCATCGTCCTGAACGAGCCATCCGTCGTCGCGGTGAGCAAACGCACCGGGCAGGTCCTCAGCGTCGGCACCGAAGCGCGCAGGATGCTGGGCCGCACGCCCGCCGACATCGTCGCGATGCGTCCGCTGCGCGACGGTGTGATCGCCGACTTCGAGCACACCGAGCAGATGATCAGGCACTTCATCGCGCGCGCCCACAACCGCGCGTGGCACATCAGCCATCCGCGAGTCGTGATCGGGATCCCGTCCGGCGTCACCGAAGTGGAGAAACGGGCGGTTACCGATGCGGCCACGATGGCCGGTGCACGCGAGGCGCACCTGATCGAAGAGCCGATGGCGGCGGCCATCGGCGCCGGTCTTCCAGTCCAGTCCGCGGGAGGTTCGATGATCGTCGACATCGGCGGGGGCACGACCGAGGTTGCGGTCATCTCGTTGGGCGGCATCGTGGCGGCAACGTCGGCGCGAGTCGGCGGCGACGAGATGGATGACGCGATCGTGCAGTACGTGCGCCGGAACATGGGTCTTCTCATCGGCGAGCGCACCGCCGAGGACATCAAGATCGCGATGGGCTCAGCTTTCCCGATGGCCGACGAGACGTCGTTTGTCGTCCGCGGGCGCGACCTCATCACGGGGCTGCCGAAAACGGTGGAGATGACAACGGCACACGTACGCGAGGCGCTGAGCGGCGTGCTCGTCGACATCGTGCGCGCGGTCCGCTCGACACTCGACGCGACGCCCCATGAGCTGGTCGAGGACATCATCGAACGCGGCATGGTCGTCTGCGGCGGAGGCGCGCTGCTCGCCGGACTGGACAAGCTGCTCGCGCACGAAACCCTCATGCCGGTGCGAGTGGCCGAAGACCCGCTCACCTGTGTGGTCCGCGGCACCGGCATCGTCCTCGAGGAGATCGATACTTTGAACCGGGTGCTGCTGCGCACACGGCGCGCGCGAGCCCTGCGTTCGTAGAGGGTTCCCCATGCACGGAAGCACCCGGTCGCGTTCGACGGGTCGCTTTCTAGGCCTGGCCGCGGCGATGCTCGTACTGGCGGTGCTGTCCCAGCAGTCATGGGCGGAAGGCGCCCGGGGCACAGCCAAGAGCGCGATGGCGCCGCTCGAGGCGCAGATGACGTCGCTCGCGTCGACCGTCGGGCGCGCCACCGCGATCTTCGGCGACATCGCGAGCCTGCGCGCCGAGAACCAGAGGCTGAACGCGGAAAACCAATCCTTGCAGCGCCAGCTCGCGGAGCTCAACGCGTCCGCATACGACGACAGGGAGCTTCGCCAGGCGCTCGATTTCCAGCGGTCGTTCGGTCACCGGACACTGGTCGCCGCGGTGGTCGGCCGCGGGCCTGACGCGTTCAGCCGCACGCTGCAGATCGATCGGGGCACCGACGACGGAGTGCATGCCGGCATGATCGTCGTGAGTGGAGCTGGTCTGGTCGGCCGCGTGCGCGAAGCCGGACCGCACGGCGCGATCGTGCAGACGCTGGCCGACCCGCAGAGCCGCGCCAATGTGTTCCTTTCCGGATCCGGGCTGCAGGGCACGGCCATCGGCGGCCCCGGCACGCTCCAGCTGCAGATCGAGCACCGCATTGGGGCGGTCGCGTCCAAAGGCGAGTGGGCGATCACCAGCGGCGTCGGTGGCGGTTATCCGCGTGGCCTGGTGGTTGGTGACGTTGTGATCGTCACGCACAGCGACGCGGCGACGGTCGACGCCGCGCAGATCGATTGGGTCAACGATCCCGCGTCGCTGAGCCTTGTCATCATCGTCACGGACTTCACCCCGTCATGAAGGTGGGCATCGGGTTCGTGCTGATGCTGGCCGCCGCGTTGGTCCAGGTCACGTGGGCGTCGCAGCTCGAGATCGCGGGCGCATTTCCAAACCTCGTCTTGATCGCTGTTATCGGACTGACCTGGACGCAAGGGGTGCGTGCCGGGCTCCTCTGGGCATGCGCCGGCGGCATCCTGCTCGACCTCAACGCGCCGGGACCGCTTGGATCGCACGCCCTGGCGCTGCTTCCCGGCGCTTACGCGACCGGTTTTTGGGCTCGCAATCTCGATCGTGACAGTCCACTGCACCCCGCGGGCGCGGCAGCGCTGAGCACCATCCTCTATTCGCTCGTCCTCGTCGGCGCCGACAAAGCGATCGGCATGCCCATCCCTTCTTTTCGCACCGCGCTCGCGCTCACAGTCGCCGCATCGCTGTACAACGCGGCGCTCATGCCGCTCGCGCTCGCGTCGCTGCGGCGCATAACGGTCGGCCTCCACTGGGAGACAGCGTCTTGATCGAGGATAGGGGCTTCGGCCGCTGGGTCGAGCTCGGCGGCGTCGCCCCCCGGCCGCGATGGTCGGCCAGGATGGTGGCCGCGGCCGGAATCGTGGTCCTGATGATCGGCGTGCTCTCGCTCAAGCTCACACAGCTGCAGATGTTCGACGCGTCGACGCTGGCGGGGCTTGCGCGGTCGAACACCATTCACCGCGTCGTCATCGAAGCCGACCGGGGAATCATCTACGACCGCCATGGCGTGCCGCTCGTGCAGAACACGCCCATCTGGAACCTCCAGGTCGTCCCGGCGGACCTACCCGCCGACTCACGTGAGCGCGCCGCGGAGCTTGCCACGCTCGCGACGCTGACTGGGCAGTCGGAAGACCAACTCGAAACATCGCTGGCGGTGGCCGACCAATTCGGCTCCGTGCGCCTCGGCCCGGAACTCACCGACGCCGAGCTGCTTGCCATCAACGAACGTCTGCCGACCCTGGCTGGGGCATCGCTCACGCATCGTGGGGTGCGCACTTACGTCGAGCCGCTGACCTTCGGGCACGTCGTCGGCTACGTCGGACCGCTCGACGACGCGGATCTCAAGCGCCTTCGGCCGCGCGGCTACCAGCCCGACGAGTTGGTCGGAAAGGTGGGCGTGGAAGCCGGCCTCGAGCCGCTCCTACGCGGCACCGACGGCTGGGCCGACGTCGAGGTCGATGCCCGCGGCCAGGTGGTGAGGACGATCGCGATGCAGCACGCGGTCGCGGGACAGGCCGTTTACCTGACCATCGATGCATCGCTGCAGAGGGCGACGGCGCAGGCCCTGGCGGCCGGGCTTCAACGCGATCACAAAACCGCCGGCGCGTCGGTGGTACTCGATCCGCAGTCGGGTGAGGTGCTGGCGCTGGTGAGCATGCCCGGCTACGACACCAACCTCTTCACCCATGGCATCTCCCAGGCGGATTACGACCGCCTGGTCACGAACCCAGACCGGCCCCTCCTCAATCGCGCGATCGCCGGCCAGTACGCCCCCGGGTCGACCTTCAAGATGGTCACGGCCACCGCGGGTCTCCAGGAGGGCAAGATCACCCCGCAGACGATGCTCGGCTGCCCGAGCTACCTGTCGTACGGCGGGTGGGTTTATCACAACTGGGCCGCCTACAACCTGGGCTCCATGAACGTGGCCAAGGCGCTCGCGGTTTCGTGCGACACGTTCTTCTACCAGGTCGCGGCGATGGTGGGCGACGTCACGCTGGCGCGCTATGCGCGCGCCTTCGGCTTCGGTCAGACCAAGGGCATCGAGATGCCCGGCGTGGAGGCTGGGCTCGTGCCCGACCGGATCTGGAAGCAGCTGCAGTGCGGCGTTCCCGACCTCGACTCCGACACGTGTCGCTGGACCCTGGGCGACACGATCACCTTTGGCATCGGCCAGTCTGCTCTCCTGACGACGCCCCTCAACCAGGCCGTGTACGTGGCTGCGCTCGCCAACGGCGGCGCCGTGATGCAGCCCACGCTCGTCCATCTGGTGCGCGACGCCTCGGGCCGCGTCACCGAAACCCAGCAGCGCGAAGTTGTCAACAAAGTGCCGGCCTCGCCCGACAACCTGCAAGCCGTGCGTGAAGGAATGCGCGAGGAGATCAACCGCCCTTACAACATGAATTACTGGTTCCGGGCCGCAGGAGTGCCCGCCGATGGCGGCGGCAAGACCGGCACCGCGCAATGGGGCGGGAGCGGGCTGGATTTGCCGACACATGCGTGGTTCGTTTTCTTCGCGCCCTACGCGCAGCCCGACGTAGCGATGTCGATATTCGTGGAGCGCGGCGAGTTGTCCGAGGTGGAAGCGGCGCCCATCGGCGTCGACATCATGAAGTTCTACAACGGCAGCCGCGCCGCCATCCACGTCACCACTCCTTTGACGACTCCTTGAGGCCGAACGTCTGGCAAAGGCTCGACCATCTCCAGCCGCTGCTCGCGGGAATGCTCCTCGTCCTCGGCCTGATGACGGTCTACAGCGCGCATGCGGATTGGATGCGGCAGGTGGTGTGGGTCGTCGTCGGCGCCGCCGCCTATGTGGCGATGGCGGCCTTCGACTACCGGCGCCTGCCCGCGCTCGCGCCCTGGCTTTACGCCGCCATGCTGGCACTGCTCCTCGCCGTGCAAATTTTTGGCCGGTCCGCACTGGGAGCACGGCGCTGGCTCTCAGTCGGCGGCTTTCCCCTGCAGCCCTCGGAGCTGTCCAAGCTCCTGCTGGTGCTGGTCCTGGCCACATACCTGGGCAGACTCGAGAAGCTGAGCTGGCGCGCTTTTGGGGGCGCCCTCGGGCTGGTGGCGCCCGCAGCCGCACTGATCCTGACCCAGCCCGACCTGGGCACGACCATCGTCGTTGTCGCGGTGCTCGTCGGGATGCTCTTCCTGGCCGGCGCTCGACTGACCCAGCTCGTGTCGCTGGCGGCGTGCGCCGCGGTGGTGCTGCCACTGCTGCCTCACCTGCTCCACGGATACCAGAGGCGCCGGCTCGAGATCTTCCTGAACCCCGGCTCCGATCCGCTTGGGGCCGGCTACAACCTGCTTCAGGCCCGCATCGCCGTCGGTGCCGGCGGGCTGTTCGGTCAGGGCTGGCTTCACGGCCTGCAGGGAGCGCTGGGCTTCGTCCCGGAGCGCGCCACCGACTTCGTGTTCGCCGTCTATGCCGAGCAGTTCGGACTCCTCGGCTGCCTGCTCCTGCTCGCCGTTTTCGGAGCCCTGCTGGTCCGGCTGCTGCGAAGCGCGGCTATGGCGCCGGACCGCTTCGGAGGCCTGGTGGCCGGCGGGGTGTTCGTGATGATCTTCGCGCAGGTGGTCGAGAACGTCGGCATGAACATCGGCCTGCTGCCGATCGCCGGCATCCCTTTGCCGCTGATCTCGTACGGGGGGTCGGCGACCGTGACCACGCTTGCCGCGCTGGGCATCGTCCAGTCGATGATGCTCCGCCGACCACTCCTGCAGCACCGCGAGAGGACCCGCCTGTCCGGTAATATCTCCGTTCGTGCCCAAGCCTGATGGATCGCTGTCGGCCGTCGTCGTCAGCGGCGGAAAGCAGTACCGCGTAGCGCCGGGAGACAAGATCCTGGTCGATCGCCTTGCCGCCGAGCTGGGCTCGTCGGTGAAGCTCGGTCCTGTGCTGCTCGTCCACGACGGCTCTGACATCAAGGTGGGCGCGCCCGCCGTCGACGGCATCGAAGTCGACGCCAAGGTGATGGCACACAGCCGCGGCCCTCGGATCGAGACTCTGCGATACAAGTCGAAGAAGCGGGTGCGCGTGCATCGAGGCGGCCGCGCCGACTACACGGCGCTCGAGATCCTGGCGGTTGGCGGCCTCACTGTGGCGACCGGCACCGCAGTTGCAGAGCCCGAGGCCAAGCCGGCGAAGGGCCGAGGCGCAAAGCGCGCGACCACCCCCAAGGTGGAGGCCAAAGCCGAGGTCGAGACCGCGGTGCCGGCGGAAGAGAAGCCGAAGCGCGCCGCGCGCAAACCAAAGCAGGACGATAAATAGATAGATGGCACACAAGAAAGGCGGGGGTTCCTCCCGCAACGGTCGCGATTCCCAGCCGAAGATGCTGGGCGTGAAGATCTACGCCGGCCAGACGGTCGACGCCGGTGCGATCCTCGTCCGCCAGCGCGGGACCCGGATCGCCCCGGGTTCTGGCGTCGGGCTGGGCCGCGACCACACGCTCTTCGCCCTCGTCCCCGGTGAGGTTCGTTACGAGCGGGTGGGCAAGGACGGCCGGCGCGTCAGCATCCTCAACAGCTAACAAGACCAAGCGGCGGGCGTTCGTCGATTCGGCGCGGGTGGTCCTGCGCGCCGGGCATGGCGGGCGCGGCTCCGCCTCGTTCCGCCGCGAGCCGTTCATCCCACACGGCGGCCCTGATGGCGGTGATGGTGGGCGCGGCGGCTCGATCGCGGTTAAAGCGACCACTCAGCTGACCGACCTGTCCCTCTACAAGCAGCAATCGCGATGGCAGGCCGACGCCGGCGCCAACGGCGCGGGCGGACGCAAGACAGGTCGCAACGGCGCCGACCTGGTGCTCGAGGTGCCGGTGGGGACTCTCGTCCTCGACGCTGAGGGTGGGCTGATCGCCGACCTTGCGCACTCGGGAGCCAATGCTGTTGTGGCGCACGGGGGCGCCGGCGGTCGCGGCAACGTTCATTTCAAGAGCTCACGGCGGCACGCTCCGGACTACGCCGAGCCAGGCTTGAAGGGTGACGAGCTCACAGTCACCTTCGACTTGAAGCTGATTGCCGACATCGGCTTGGTGGGCCCGCCGAACGTGGGCAAGTCGTCACTCCTGGCTTCGCTCACCGCCGCGAAGCCAGACGTCGGGAACTACGCGTTCACAACCCTCGATCCGGCTCTCGGGGTGGCGGAGTCAAGGGCGGGTCGGTTCGTGATCGCCGAGATCCCCGGGCTGGTGGAGGGCGCGTCGCGCGGCGCGGGCCTTGGACACCGCTTCCTGCGCCACGCCGAGCGGACACGCGTCCTCGTTTACGTGGTGGATGGCTCTACAACCAATCCATGGAAAGGCCTCGAGGATGTGATCCGGGAGGTCGAACACTTCTCACCCGAGCTGGCGAAACGTCCGTACCTCGTGGCCGTCAACAAGGTCGACCTCGAGGAGGCGAAACGACTGCGCAGGCGTTCGCGGCGGAAAGGGGCACATTTCATCTCCGCGTTGACAGGACAGGGTTTGCCGGAGCTGCTGGACGCGATGGTCAACGCCCTGGCGGCCGCTCCCGACCCGATCACCCAGGCGCGGCGGGCGACGGTCAAGCTGACACCGGCGACGGTGAACCTCGTCGTCGAGCGCAAGGATTGGGGTTTTGCGGTGAGCGGCAGCCGGGTCGAGCACCTCGTCTCCCATACCAACCTCGAATCCGCCGGCTCGCTGGAGCGCTTTCAAACCGAGCTCGATCGGCTCGGGGTCAATGAGGCGCTCGAGGCGGCCGGCGTCGAGGATGGCGACACGGTGCGCATCGCGGGCATCGAGTTCGAGTACCAGCCGTGAGCACGGCGCATGAACGGATCGGAGTGCTCGGCGGCACCTTCGATCCCATTCACGTCGGGCATCTGGCCGCCGCCCGCGCCGCGATGGAGTGCGCACAGCTCGACCGGGTCGTCTTCGTGCCAACAGGGCGTCCGCCTCACCGGCCGCCGACGGCAACCGAGCCTCAGCACCGACTCGAGATGACACGGCTCGCCACGTCGCCTAATCAGCGCTTCGATGTGTCGGATGTAGAGGTCCAGCGCCCCGGCCCTTCGTTCACCTCGGACACGCTTCGCGAGCTGCGAGAGTTA
>Ga0209802_1000932_pt1 | contig 22500 bp, 20 predicted proteins | sample GraSoiAngelo_129_FD_185886 | JGI IMG/M metagenome (GOLD analysis project Ga0209802, IMG submission 185886) | Grasslands soil microbial communities from the Angelo Coastal Reserve, California, USA - 14_0927_12_40cm (SPAdes) (version 2) | ecosystem: Environmental > Terrestrial > Soil > Grasslands ... | reverse complement strand
CACCCGACACACCACCATGGCTAACGCGGCTTCTTGTTCGACACGTACCCCGCGATGACCTCGTTCATCGTCTGCCGCGCATGCCCGATGCCCTCTTCGCACACGGCCAGATCGATCAGCGCCACGCCCTTCTCGCCCGCGACCTTCTCGATTTCCTCGCGAGTCATGTCGCGCATGAACCCGGCCGGCACGCGGTTGAGCCGGGCGAGCGCGTCGTCCGTCCACGCGAACGGCGATGCGCTCGTCACGGGCGCGGTTGCCACCGCCGGCTCGAACTTCGTCTTGGCCAGCAGCGTGTCCCACCCGGCGCCGAGCTTGTCGCGTCCCACGGTCTCCTCGATCATCGGCAGGGCGACCGAGCACGTGATGACGGGGATCTTCTTGCCGCGCGCGTACTTCTCGACGCGGGCCTTGGCCCGCCGGCGCAGGTAGGCGTCGGTCACCTCGCGGAGAGCGTCGCGGGCGTCGGCCGACCACTTCACCTGGACACCGGGCAGCGCCTCTTCTTCCTCGATGCCGCCTTCTTGCGCGGCAATGGCCTCGACGACGTCCTTCGAGATGATCTGGAACTTCTCGGCCGACGCCTTGCAGACCGGGCACGTGACGACAGGATTGGGGCCCTTCACGGTGTAGCCACAGATCGAGCAGATCGCGGTCGCCGTCTGATTCTCGGCGCGCAGCTTGGCCACGGCGAGATCCTCGGCCATGATTTGCATCTTCTCGGCCATCCGGGTGGGCATGAAGATCGCCATCGCCTCGTCGATGACCTTGTTGGTGATCACGGTGTGGCCCTGCTCGATCGCGTAGCGCAGCAGCGCGGTACGGGCCACGCCCTTGACCTGGAGCGGCACCCGCTCCATGCGCGCCTCGGCCTCCTCGGTCCAGGCGATGATCTCCTCGGCCTTCACGTCCAGCGGCGGGTAGAACTTGCCGCCGGTGAGGAGCACGTTGCAGGGCGCGAGCCTCAGGAGATTCTCGGTGTTGGAGCCGAGTTCGACTTCGTTCTCGTCCGAGTGCACGCCGACGCGGCCGAGGATGAGGAGCCACGGCTGCTCCTTGCGGGCGAACGTCAGCATCTTCTCGAAGCACTTGCCGTCGAGCAGTGTGATGGTGAGGTCGACGCCATCCTCGGCGCAGAGCTTCCGGCCGATCTCGAGGTGCGACTGGTAGATCTTTGCCAGCCCGGTATCGATGATCTCTTCGTGAAGCTGCTCCTGTTCCTTGAAACGGAAGATCTTGGACGCCTTCTCGTTCAACACGCCGACGATGCCATTGAACATCGCGTAGTGGAGATAGGGATCGTAGACGGCCACCGCGTGCAGCGGCCGGCCGAGGGCCTTGGCCAGCGCGATGCCGATCTTCAATCCGTGGAAGGACTGGGGAGAGCCGTCGAGGCCGACGACGATGCCGCCCTGCTGGTCCTTGAGCGGATCGTGGTTGCGGACGACGAGCGTGTCGGCCGTCACGCGGCGCACGAAGCGCTCGGTGACCGAGCCGAGCTGGCTGTCCTTCACCGCGCCCATGCCGAGCGCGCCCATCACCACGAGGTCGTATCCGGATGCCTGGGCGTCTTCGATCAAGGCCTTGTAGTGCTTGCCGTCCACCATCTTCCGGTCGAAGGCCAGCCCGGCCTCGTCGGCCTTCCTGGCCATGACGTCGAGATAGGAATCGGAGATGAGCTGAAGCCCCATCGCGATCAGCGAGTCGTGGATCTTGCGCTGGCGCTCGAGCTCGTTCTCGTCCTTGTACTCCTCGGGGAGGGTGTACTCCATCTGCTTGAAGCGGTAGTCGTGCAGCCGGGCCGCGTAAACGTGACAGCCGGTCAGCTTCGCCCCGAAGGCGCGTCCCAGCTCGACGGCGAGATCGATCGCCCGGTTGGAGTAGTCCGAGTTGTCCACCGGAACGTAGATGTGCTGGTACATGCCCCCTCCTGTCCTACCGCAGTTCGAAATCGAGCGTGGCCGCGCCGTTCGGGGCGATGGTCACGTCCTTGGTGATCGTGCGCGGCTCGTCGTAGGTGGGCCGGCCGTCCTTGTCGACACCCTTGGGCCGGAATCCCTCGTGCCACATGGTGACCTTGTAGGTGCCGGCCGGGATGGAGTCGATCTTGAAGACGCCGTGCTCGTCGGTGACCGCCACGTACGGGCTGTCGTGGACGATCATCCACGCGAACATGTGCGGGTGAGCGTCGCACAGCACGCGCACCACGCCGGGCTTGGTGAGGCGCTTGGTGATGTCGATCATCTGATCGCGATTGGGCAGCGCGAGGTTGAAGACGGTCACCTTGGCCAGGAAGCCGTGGGTGTTGTGGAGGATGCCGTCGGAGTTTTTCACCCGCGCCTTCGTCCCGACCATCGTGGCCGTCACGTGGCTGACGAACAGGCACTTGTGGTTGTCGAGCAAGACCTCGCCGGTGGGCTTCTTGCCCTTCGCGACGCCCTCCAGGAAGATCACCGCGCCTCGAACTCCGCCGTCGGTGCCGACCATCAGCGCCTCCGACGTCTTGCGATCGCCGCAGACATCGCGATTCTTGTTGACGGGCAACGGCTCCAGCGTCGGCGGCGTCCCCGCGAACTTCACGTGGCCGCCAAGCGTCCCGCCGTCTTTCACCACGATTTCTTCATAGGCGGTGGCCGGCGCCACAGTCGCGAGCACCAAGGCTGCGACCAACAGCGTGATGCCCGGGCGACACGCTTTGGCTATGAAGATTGGGGGGGACGAGACTGTGAACATTGGGGGGGATGCCGCATCCCCCCCAATGCCCCCCCGGTTCGCGTGGCGCGCGACGATACGTCCACAGCCCCCGCAGTTCGCGGTGCGCGCGAGATCACCGTTCATGGTTCGGGGTTCACCAAGTACTCGATCGCTAGCCAGAAGCTCCGGCTGTAGCGGAAGAACCACAGGGGAAACACGATGAGAAATGGCACCCAGATCGCGAACTGCCACCGGTTGGGCAGATCGAACCAGGCCCATAGCACGAAGAAGCCGCCGACCGCGATCACCGAGCTCACGGCGTAGTTGATGTAGATGGCCCCGACGAAGTAGCCCTGGGCTCGCTCGAAGACCAGCCCGCAGAGCGCGCACTCGCGCGCCATCGAGAACCAGCCGCGGAAGAGCGGCGTCTGCCCGCAGCGGGGACAGCGCAGTCGCACCGCGCGATGCGCGATGGCCGTCGCGCGGTTCCGGTGACGGTCGAACGGCACGACGCACGATCAGTGCTTGGCGGGCTCGGTGGCGGCCGCCTTCTTCTCGACCGTCTGATGGACGACGGCGAACCCGTCCGGCAGCAGGACGAAGACGAGCAGCGTCGCGATGACGAGCGGGGTCACCGCGACCAGGCCGAGCGTCCGCGTCTCGAACCGCAGATGCATGAAGTACATGGCGACCAGCGTGGCCTTGCCGAGCGCCAGCGCGCACAGCAGCACGCCGATCGTGACCTTGCCGAGTGGCATGAAGATCACGGCCAGCTCGACGACGGTGAGGATGGCGAGGTACCAGAAGATCGCCATGTAGTTGGGATGCTTGTGCGCCGTGGCCATGCCGCCCCCCTACAAGAGGTACATGAAGGTGAACACCATGATCCAGACCAGGTCCACGAAGTGCCAGTAGAGACCAGTGATCTCCACCGCGTTGTAGCTCGCCGCGGGCTGTGGGCGATTGCTGACGTAGCGGATCATCGCGACCAGGTAGATGACGCCGCCCGTGACGTGCAGGCCGTGGAAGCCGGTGACGATGAAGAATGAGGTCCCGAACAGCGCGGCCCCCCACGGATTGCCGTTGATGTGCAGCCCACGGTGGATGAGGTGGCTCCACTCGTAGGCCTGCAGGCTCACGAAGATCGCCCCGCCCAGCGCGGTGAGGAAGAGGTACACCTTGGCCTTGGCGCGATCGCCGTTCCCGAGCCACTCGAGCGCCTTCACCATCGTGACGCTCGAGCAGATGAGCAGGAACGTCATCGCCGCGGTCAGGTTGATGCCGAGGACGGCGTAGGGATTGGGCCAGTCGCCGCTGGTGGCCCGCATCATACCGTAGGCGGCGAGCAGCGTGCCGAATCCGACGGCGTCCCCGGCCAGGAAGATCCACATCCCGAGCTTGCCCCAGCTGTCTGGGGTGAGCGGAGTCTCGGCCGGTTCCACCGCCGAGTGCACGGCAGCCTGGCTCATGTCGTCTCCTTGGACAGTAGGTGGGGCGTCGGTTTGGGCTCATCGTGGAGCGCGGGCGATCCCACCGCGCTCCGGCGGTACGAAAAGAACAGGACCGTCCCGATGCCGGCGGCGACCACGAACGGGACCAGCAGCAACCCGAGGAACGCCCAGTTGAAGGTGCGGTCGCCATAGGCCGAGGCGATGCAGGTCGCACAGGCGTCGGCCGAAGCCGGCGCCAGGGCGAGGGCGATCGCGGCCACCGCTCGAGCGATCACAGCAGGTACACCGTCACGTAGAGCACCGGCCACAGCGCGACGACGAAGTGCCAGTAGAGCGCGCAGGCGCGAACCGCTCCCGTGCGGCCTCCGGTGAAGCGCCCGCGGGCCAGCAGCGCCGCGCAGATCGTCAGCCACACGAGCGCGCCCAGCACGTGGGCGGCGTGGGCGCCGACCAGCGTGTAGAAGGTCGCCCCATAGGTGCTCGAGTGGACGGTGAGGCCATAGCTCACCAGCCGCAGCCACTCGTAACCCTGGACGACGAGGAACGTCGCTCCGAGCCCGGCCGCGGTCCAGAGGCTTCGCACGGTGGCGCGCCGTTCACCCCGCCGCAGCGCGCGGACGCCGTTCAAGACCATGGCGCTCGAGCCGAGCAGGACGAGGGTGTTGAGGCCAGTCACACCGACCGGGAGCCGCGGCTGGAGCGGCGGCGGCCACGCCGGAGCGCTCACCCGCAGGACCCAGAACGCGGAAACGAGCCCGGCGAAGAGCATCACTTCGCCGCCGATCAGGAACAACGTGGCCAGGAGCGCGTTGTCCATCACGGGACGGCGCGGCGACGGATCGTCATCGCGGCCCTCGCCTCCGCCCGTGGGCGGCGGCGACGGTGGCACGAGGCCGTTCGTGCGGCGACGGACGGTCGGTGGCGTCTCGAGAAGTGGCGCTACCATCGGATCCCCGCGAGCAGGCCAGCCAGAGCCAGCACGCCCATGATGGCCAAAAGAATGCGGACAAGCCGCCGGTTCTTGTCGTCGAGGGCTTCGCCGCTCATCGCTTGTCGAGCGCCAGCAGGGCCAGCACGGCCGGGAGATAGAAGAGCGACGCGAACAACACGCGCCGCGCGGACGTGGTCGAAGGCTCACGCGCTTGCAGCGCGCCGAACACCGCGAGGCCACCGCCGGCCACCAGCGCGCCGATGAAGTAGATCGATCCCGCCAGCCCGATCAGCGTCGGCAGCAGGCTCACGGCGAGCAAGCCGAAGCACGCGCTGACGATCTGCCGCTCCGTCGCGCATCCCACGTCGACCACGGGCAGCACGCGGACACCGGCCCGCGCGTAGTCGTCACGGTAGAGGCGCGCGATGGCCAGCGTGTGGGGAAGCTGCCAGAAGAACAGGATGCCGAAGAGCACCCAGGCGCCCACGCTGAAGTCCTCACGGGCCGCCACCCAGCCGGTGACCGGCGGCAGCGCGCCGGGAACGGCGCCCACGACGGTGCACAGCGCCGTGCGCAGCTTGAGCGGCGTGTAGGCGAAGAGGTAGAGGATGACGGTCGCGGCGGTGACGAGGGCAGCGAGCCCGTTGACGAACGCCGCCAGATAGCCGACTCCGAGCAGCGTGATGGCGCCACCGAAGACCAGCGCTTCCAGCGGCGAGAGCCGTCCGTCAGGCAGGGGACGCGCGCGCGTCCGCTCCATGCGCGCGTCCACGTCGCGCTCCCAGTACTGGTTGAGGGCGAGCGTCCCGCCCGCTGCCAGCAGCGTGCCGACGACGAGGTGGAGCATCCGCACATAGTCCGGGGTGCCCGACACCCCTACGTAGTAGCCGACGAGCGTGGTGACGAGGATCATGACCACCACGCGTGGCTTGGTGAGCGAGAGCAAGTCGGTGGCGACTTGCCGGCGACTCCGGGCGATGGCGGTGACGACCAGCTCGGTGGTCATCTAACGGAGCCTCGGAGACCGGCTCGCACCGTGGGTGAGAGTGATGGGTACGGAGTGGCTGTGTTCATAGTCCCGATTGGATTCACCGACAGCTCCCCCCGGCTCGGACGGTGGGTGAGAGTGATGGGTACGTGGCGGCTGCGTTCGTCATCACGATTGGATTCAACGACCGCACCCGGAGACTCGCACCGTGGGTGAGAGTGATGGATACGTGGCGGCTGCGTTCGTCGTCCCGATTGGATTCAACGACGGCTCCCGCCGGCTCGTTGTATCGAACTCTCGGAGATCGACTCGGTTCGTGGGTGAGAGTGATGGGTACGTGGCGGCTGCGTTCGTCGTCCCGATTGGATCCAACTCGTTGATGCGATTCGAAGCGCCGATTCGATTCCGCGCGTCGAGGGGTTCGAGTCGCCGATTCGATTCGAGTTCGGATTCTCGATTTGATCCGGCGGTTGCGTTCAGGCGGACGGCGAGGACGGCGGTGGCGGCGAGGATCAGGGCGGCGAGGAGGCGGTGGGCGACGGGCAAGGCCAGCATCGTCGCCTGGCCGCCAGGAATCCACATCGATGAGAAGCGCGCGAGATAGGTGCCGACGCCGAGCGCGAGCTGAACGCCAAGCAACGCGAGGAGCACGCTGGCCAGCGGCGCCGCCACCGCGTCGCCGCTACGGCGCACGCGCGCGGTGAGCATCGGCACGATCACGAAGACCGCGAACGCGCCGACGAGATGATGGTCGACGATGCCGGCGTGGGTCACGAGCGCGCCGAGCACGATCTGGACGTAGGCGACGGCGGCGGCACCGAGCGCGAGGTTCCGCGTGGACGGTTCGATTCGCGCGAGGGGCGCGCGGGTGCGTGCCGAGGTCAGCAGGACGATCACCGCCAGCAGCGCGAAGAAGGCCTGAGCCAGACAGCCGTGGAGGATCGCGAGGACGTCCTGGCGCAAGACTACGCGCATCCCGCCCAGGAGTCCCTGCACCACCACGGCGAGTGCGGCCACGACGCCCAGCACGCGGAGGGTGGAGCCGCGTCGCCAGAGCGCGGCGGCGAGCGCCAGCGTGAGCAGACCGACCACGGAGCCGATCAGGCGATGGCTGTGCTCGTAGAAGATGCCCCCGATCATCTCCGACCAGGGATAGAGGAACATGTTGTAGCCGAACGTCGTCGGCCAGTCGGGGACGGCAAGCGCTGCCCCGGTGTTGGTCACCAGGCCCCCGAACAGGATCAGGACGAGCGTCGCCGCCGCCGTCACGATCGCCAGGCCCCGCGCCACCCGCCCCTCCGCTCCGCGCTCAGTGCCTGCCGGACCCCACGCGCGCAGGCGCCGGCTGCGTCTGGGGCAGGAAGTCCTCCCGGGACTCTGGCGAGCTGTACTCGTAAGGCCCGCGGTAGACGGTGGGAAGCTTCGCGCCCCAGTTCAGGTGGGGCGGAGGCGACGGCGCCGTCCACTCGAGCGTGTTCGCGTTCCACGGATTGGCCGGCGCCTTCCGGCCGGCGAAGAGGGACCAGAAGAAGTTGATGACGAACGGAATTTGGGACACGCCGAGGAGCAGCGCCGAGTAGGTGATGAGGACGTTCCAGTGCTGCTGGTGCTGGAGGAACTCGTACTGCATCGGGTTGTAGATCCGACGCATCTGGCCGCCCACGCCGATGATGTGCATCGGGAAGAACGTCAGGTTGAAGAACACGAAGGTCGGCCAGAAGTGCAGGTGGCCGAGGGCCGTGTTCATCATGCGGCCGAACATCTTGGGGAACCAGTAGTAGATGGCGGCGAAGGCCCCGAAGATGGAGCCGCCGAAGACGACGTAGTGGATGTGAGCGACGATGAAGTAGGTGTCCTGGATGTAGATGTCGACCGGCGTCGACGCCATGAAGATGCCCGACAGCCCGCCGATGACGAACATCCACACGAAGGCCAGCGCGTTCAGCATCGGCACCTGGAACTGGATCCGGCCGCCCCACAGGGTGCCCAGCCAGTTGAACGTCTTGATGGCCGAGGGGACGGCAATGATCATCGTCGTCACCATGAACGACATGCCGAGCGCGGGGTTCATGCCGGACACGAACATGTGGTGGCCGTACACGATCCAGGAAAGGAACGCGATCGCGATCATCGAGAAGGCCATGGCGTGGTAGCCGAACACCGGCTTGCGCGCGAACACGGGCAGGATTTCAGAGGCGATGCCCATGGCGGGCAGGATCAGGATGTAGACCTCCGGGTGCCCGAAATACCAGAACAGGTGCTGCCAGAGGAGCGGCTCCCCGCCGCCCGACGGCTTGAACCAGCTCGTCCCCAGCGTGCGGTCGAAGAGCAGCATGGCCACGCCGGACGTCAGCACGGGCAGGGCCAGGAGGAGCAGAATGGCCGTGATGAAGAGCGACCAGACCACGAGCGGCATCCGGAACAGCTGCATGCCGGGCGCCCGCATGTTGATGACCGTCGTGATGTAGTTGATCGAGCCCATCATCGACCCGATGCCCATCACGAAGAGGGAGATGCACCAGAGGTTCTGTCCCCAGTTGACACCGGTGTAGTCCTTCACCGCCGACAGCGGCGCGTACGACGTCCACCCGGCGGCGGCGTGGCCGCCTTCCACGAAGAAGCCGGAGAGCATGATCAAGCCGGCGCTGAACGTGGTCCAGAACGACAGCATGTTGAGGAACGGGAAGGCCATGTCGCGCGCGCCGATCATCAGCGGGATGCAGAAGTTCCCGAAGCAGCCGGCCAGGATCGGCATGATGACGAAGAAGATCATGATCGTGGCGTGCATGGTGAACGCCATGTTGTACTGCGCCGGCTCGAGAATCCCGCCGGTCTCTTTGAGGATGCCGCCGAGTCCGGGGATGGCCGTCTCCGGCCAGGCCAGCTGCCAGCGCACGACGAGGGCGAGGAGGCCGCCGATGATCATCATGAAGAGCCCGAGGAACAGGAACTGCCGGGCGATCATCTTGTGGTCGGTGGAGAAGATGTAGGTCCGCACGAACCCGAGCTCGTGATGTTCGGCGTGAGCGGATCGCCCGTGAGCCGCGGCGGTGGTGGCACTCATGTCGTGGCGTCTCCCCCTACTTGAGGTTCTCGGCCATCCACTTGGCGTAGTCCTCCGCCGAGTGGGCGTAGACCCAGCCCCGCATACCGGAGTGACCGAAGCCGCACAGCTCGGCGCAGGGCCACTCGTACTTGCCCGGCTTCATGACGTCGAACCACACGCCGATCTCGCGCCCGGGCACGGCGTCCTGCTTGATGCGGAACTGCGGCACGAAGAAGCTGTGGATCACGTCCTGCGACTTGAGATTGATCCGCACCGGCTTGCCGATGGGGACGTGCATCTCGTCGAGGAACGTCTTGTCGTCGTCCGTGCCGAACTTCCCGTCCGGCCCGGGATACGTGACCTGCCAGTTGAACTGCTTGGCGGTGACCTGGATCACGACGTCGGTGGCCGGCATCGTCATCTTGATCTTCGACCAGGCGGGAACGCTCAGGAACGTGAGCACCACGAGGATCAGCGCGGGGACCACCGTCCAGACGATCTCGAGCGTCGTGTTGCCGTGCGTGTAACGCGCGCGGCGACCCGGCCGGTCGCGATAGATGACCACGAACGCCAGCAGCGCGACGGTGACGAGGATGAAGGTGACGCCGGTGATCGCGTAGATCAGATGGAACAGCCAGTCGATGTCTTGGCCGTAACTGGTTACGTTTTCCGGCAGCCACCAGTTGAGCATGGGCGCCTACTTCTTCATCTCGAAGCTGACCTTGGTCGTCTGGCCCGCCTTGACCTCGACGTCCTTGGTCTGCTTGCCGAGGGTCTCGTGCCACACCTCGACCGTCTGCTTGCCGGGCGGCACGTTCTCGATCTTGGCCACGCCGTTGGCGTCGGTGACCGCGGCCGGGCCCGGCGTCACCGCCACCCAGCCGAGCATCCAGCTGTGGACGTCACAGGTCAGCTTCACGTACTCCGGCTTCTCGAGCTTCTCGGTCATCACCTTCTTGAACTTGGGCTGGGCCTTGTTGATCGAGGGATTGGCCGTGGAGTACGTATGGATGTTGTGCAGGATGTCGTCCGAGTTCTTGAGCTCGAGGTCGCCCGGGTTCATCGCGACGACGTGCGGGACGAACTTGCAGCCGTGCTGATCGATGGTGGCCTTCGTGGCCTTGCCCACGCCCTTGGCGCCGGGCACCGAGACCACGGCGTTGGCGAGGCCCTTGTTGCCGCCGACCACCACCTTCTCGATGACCGCCTCGGTCCCGCACTTCTCCGTGTCCTTGTTCACCTTCAGCTTCTCGACCTGAGGCGCTCCGTTGTACTTCACGTCGGCTTCGATGGTGCCGCCGCCTCCCTGCGCGGTGGCGCCGGGCAAGCCGATGAAGGTCGCCACGCCCAGAGCGAAAACCAGAGCCGTGACCGCTCCGAGTACCTTCCGCATCGCTGTTCGTCCTCCTGGATTCGGGATTACGATCGTCGGTTCGCTACTCGTACGACGAGCACCATTGCCGCCAGAGTGAGAAGGGCCACGACGGGGGGAATAACAAAACGGCGGTTCGACTGCGGCTCCTCCAGCCGCAGATAGTACCACGACGTCAGCGACATCCTGGTCCCGGTCTCCCCCGCGCCGCCGTCCCAGGCCTGGAACGCGACGGGCGTGAAGACACCGGGCTGAAACGTCGTGCGGTCGTCCTTTCCGGCGCGCGCGCGCTTGATCACCACGCGGTACTGACCGTTCTTGTAGACGGCCTTGCCGCTCGCCTCCGAGCCGGAAATCGCGGTGACCTTCGTCGGCCCGCTGGCCGTCGCCTCCATGGCCCCCTTGCCCTGCTCCCAGCGCAGCAGGTACACGCCGTCGCTGTCATTGCCCATCAGGAAGTACGGACGCTCGCCGCCCGACTCGACCTTCGGCGGGAACTGCAGCTCGATGGCGTCGGCGAAGACCTTCGTGGCGGCGTCGGGCTTCGACTCGGTGGGATCGTCCCACGTCAGATGGAACGCGATCTCCTTGTCGTTCCAGGCGGCGCGCACGGCGACCATGTCGATCGACGGGTTGAAGTTCCGCGGATCCTGGATCACCTGCCCCATGAGCCCGACGTTCTGGGGCGCCATCTTCTTCCAGAAGTCGGCGTCGGGGTCGTCGGGGATGGCGTCGCTCACCGCCGTGACGGTGATCAGGGTCGCGTAGCCCGGCGACTCCGGCCCCAGCGACAGGACGTAGTTGGTCAGGTGCCAGATGTCCTCGGGCTTCTCGACCGAGTCGATGAAGGTCGGCATCGGCGTCCCCAGGACGCCGATGGCCAGGCGCGTCGCGATCTCGGTGCGACTCCCGCCGCCGCGGAACGTCCACCGCTTGGTGAGATTGGCCGGCTTGATCGGATGCCCCCATTCGTCCTTCAGCTCGGGCCGTGACGGCCCGTCGGCCCGCCCCTCGGCACCGTGGCACTTGTTGCACTCGATGGCCTCGAACATTTCCTTGCCGCGCTTGATCGAGTCCGCCGACGAGGCGACGTCCTTGGGCAGCTCCTGCTTCTTCGTTGCTTCCTTGAACTTGTCGGCGGCGAACGCCTTGACGTAGGCGACGACGTTCCACCGGTCCTTCTCTGGAAGAACCGCCCACGAGGGCATGGAGGTTCCCGGCATGCCGTCGCTGATGACGCGGTAGAGGTCCTGGTCACTGGGCGCCTTGCCCGCCGTCGTGCGGATCTTGTAGATCCCGCTGGTGAAGTCGCGCGGCTTGGGATCGAGCAGCTCGGCCGCCGGGCCCTTGCCGTCCCCCTTCTCGCCGTGGCACAGGAGACACTTGCGCTCGTAGACGGCCTTGCCCGCGTTGGCGTCGCCCGCCTGCCCCCACGCGAAGGCCGGCCAAAGACCGAGAGTGAAAACGGTAGCAGCGAGCGCGATCGAGCTGAAAGCTCGATCGATACGCAACGGGGGGGTCTGGGGGGCCATTTCGTGGCCCCCCAGTCCAACAAGCCCCCCGATTTCATCAAGCCCCCCGATTCCTTAATGCCCGGCACTCGCCGTCTCCCAGCGTCGCGGCTGCTGGCCGGTCGCGTCGTACAGGTACATGATGACCTGCCAGATCTGCTCCTCGGTCAGTCGGTCCTCCCACGCCGGCATCACGGAGTTCCACGGCGTGGATTCCCTGGGGAGCCCCGGCCCCCCCTTCGTGATCCGCCAGAAGAGGTACGCCTCCTGGAGCATCGCGATCGTGCCGGGATCCTGGAAATTCGCCGGGGGCGGATTGAAGCCCTTCGCGAAGTGGCCCTGACCGTCGAGGTTGTCGCCGTGGCAGTACATGCAGTTGCGGATGTAGGTCTCGCCGCCGGCGGCGACGTGCTTCTTGAAATTCGCCTGATCCTTCCGCAACGGATTCTCGGCGCCCGAGATGTTGATCGGCTTGCCGCGGAACTGAACCGTGTCCGGCGGCGCCGGGTGCACGGCGCGCAGCTCGGGCGGCGCCTGCGGTCGCGCGGCCGCCTGCGTGTAGGCGTAGTAGCCGAGGAGCAGCGGGACCACGACCATGAGCGCGTACCGCAGCGTGCGCCGGCTCGGATCCATCAGCGTCGACCGGATCGGGCGCACGAAGTTGCGCCACGAATCGGAGTCGGCCGACACGTAGATGAGCGTGGCCAGCAGCACCACCGTCATGTAGAGCCGGATGACGCTCGCCGGCGCCGGCGGCCGGATGCCGAAGCGGAAGAGGCAGAACGCCAGGCCCAGGATCAGGACCACGTGGAAGAACCGCGAGCGCAGGAAGCCCATGCGCTATTTCAGGGTGAGGAGGAAGCTGACCAGATCGGTGTACTCCTTGGCGGTGAGCGTCTGGCCGAACGTGGGCGGCATCACTCCCGGCGGAAAGCCCGCGACGGTTCCCATCCCGCGGGGGTCGAGGATCTTCTTCATGATGTAGTCGGGCGTCTGGATCTTGGCGATCTGCGAGAGATCGGGCCCGACCGGCGAGGCGCCGATCTTGCCCGCCTTGTGGCAGGCGATGCAGCCGCCCTTGCCCTGGAACACCTGCTCGCCCGCCTTGGCGTCGCCGGGGATCTTCACCTCGGCCGTCGCCCCACCCCCAGCGGCCGCGGCGCCGGCCGTCTTCGGGATGTCGTCGAGCTTCACGTCCACGGTGCTTCCGAGCGATTCGAGAAACGCCGTCAACGCCCACAGCTCGGAGCGATTGAGTCCGATCGGCGGCTTGTCGACCGCCGGCATGATCGGCGGGTAGCCGGGCACGATGAAGGCGCCCGGCTGGATCAGCGACTCGATGAGGTACGCCTTGGCCGTCATGCCTGGCTTCCGGGTCGCCGCGCGCGAGCCGACGCCCGCGAGGTCGGGCGCGCGCGTGCCGGCCTGGCCGATCCGGTGGCAGATCTCGCAGGTGCCCTTGGTCTTGAAGATCTCCTCGCCCGCCTTGACGAGCTGGGCCGGCGTGACGTTGCCGCCCTCGAGTGACAGCTCCTGGGGCGGCTTCGATTCGATCTGCGGGATCGAGTTCGCGAAGTACGTGTACGAGCCCATGATCAGGAGCGCGAACACCGACGCCTTGACGCCGACCGGAACCCGCATCTAGTCCTCGCCGTGGCTCCCGCCGGCGATCACCGGCGCGGCGTGGCCGTGGGCCTGCGCCTTGCCGCGCTCGCTGAGACCGCCCAGCCAGAAGATGAAGCTCACGAGCGCGAAGAACACGATGGTCACGATGGTGATCATGTTGGCCGCGTACCCCAGGGCCGGGGTGAGCGCTTCCGGCGACGTGTCGCGCAGCACGCCGTACACGTGCCAGTGCTGGCGGATGCCGGAGCGCGCGAAGCCCATCAGCCCCATGAGCCAGGTGAAGGTGACGGCGAGCAGGATCAACACGTACTGCGAGCGCGGCGCAATGGTGCCCCAGCGGATCGTCCCCGTCGAGCGCGCGCCCTTGAACATGGGGATGTCGAGGGCCATCACGAGCACGATGCAGCCGAGCACGGCCATGACCTGGTACACCGAGAACCCGATCCGCACGATCGATTCCACGAAGTATCCGTACACGCCGTAGAAGACCACGACGGCGGCAGCCACGAAGAAGGCAGCCCACTGCACGGCCATGCCCGTCCCCACCCACGACTTCACCGACACGCGGTTGGCGCGGCGGTAGAGCACGAAGGACAGGAAGGTCGTCAGGATCATCAGATTGACCACGGTGTTCTTGGCCGACATGACCCCGAAGAACCCGAGGAAGGGATGGTGGGTGCCGCCCATCGCGCGCGCTTCGTCGAGCGTGATCACCATGGACCGCGGCGTGGCCCAGACCATGAAGCCGATGGTCAAGATGAGCAGCATCGGCGGCACGAACTTCCGGTACCGCTCCGAGCCGGGAATGCGCTCCATGCCCAGCCACAGGTAATAGTTCGAGCCGAGGAAGAGGATGCCAATGAGGATGGCCTGGATGATCCAGAGCCACGACATGAAGCCGCCCATCATCGTGATCCCCATCGTCTGGTTGAACGCGTAGATCTCGCGGCCCAGGTAGTAGCCAGCGAAGGGCAGGACGATGAACGCCGACAGGGCGACGAAGTTGCCGATGTAGCCCATCCAGTCGTAGCGGGCCCGCTCCTCGTCGGTGGTGGCCGACAGGAAGCGGAAGGCCGCGTAGGCGGCGGCGATCGTCCCGCCGAAGACGATGTTGGCGATGAGCCGGTGGATGTTGATCGGCATCCACGTGAAGTTGTTGATGGCCGCCCACACGCCGCCCTTGAGCGCGCCCGACTCGTCCACCCCCGCCGGCGACATCATGAAGGTGACCCACGAGTTGGCCACGACGAGGATCGCGGTGCCGGCGAGGTTGGAGAGCACGCCCAGCGTCACGTGAATCCACTTGCGAGGGCCGGACAGCCAGTCCCAGCCGTAGTACCAGAGGTACACGATGAAGGTTTCGACGAAGAACAGAAGCGCGTAGACCCAGTAGGTCGGGAAGAAGATGGACGTCATGTACGTCCAAAACTTCGGGTAGTAACCGACGAAGAGGAAGAGCAGGAAGGCCCCGAGGAGCGCGGTGGTCGAAAACGCGGCGAAGGTCAGCTTCACGAACTCGTGGGCGAGCCAGTCGTATTTCTCGTCGCGCGTACGCCACCCGATGATCTCGATGATGACGGCGAAGATCGGGCACCCGAGGATGAAGGCGGCGAAGTTGAGGTGGAGCTGGGCGACCGCCCACACCGCGAGCCGTGAGCCGATGAGGGGGAAGCTCCGGTAGGTCGGTTCCTTCGCCGCTTCCTGCGCGAGGGCCGGGAGCGCGGTGAGCGCGAGCGCCACCACCACGACGGCGAGCCCGAAGCCCGCCCACCGTCGCGCCACACCAAGACCGTTCACCTATGTAACTCCTGGATCTGAGGCGTACATCGTCGCGCACCGAGCGTCGCGAAAGGAACGCTTGTTCCCGAAGTCACATGATTCTTTCAGCGCCGTTTTTAGGTCAAACCGCCTGACGTGTCAAGCGCAAAGCGGCCGGGCAAGTTTGACACACCCGCAGCCGGGCGCTAGCATTCCAAGGAGCCTCTCTCCATGAAGCCGCGACTCAGTCAGCGCCTTCAATTCTCCCTCGCCTACGTCCTCGTGGTGGCCGTGGTCCTGTCGCTCCTGCAGTCCTGGCTGCTGGCGCCGCGGCCGGTCGAGCTGCCGATGTCGAAGTTCCTCGAGCTACTGCGCGAGGACAAGGTCGAGCGGGTGGCGCTCACCGAGCGGGAGATCCACGGCAAGGCCAATCCCGGCGTGCTGCCGGCGCCGCCGGTCTCGTCGTCGATCGACCGGCTCCGCCAGGCGCTCGGCGCCGAGGACTGGCGACGCTTCTTCAGCGTGACGCGCATCCCGGGCGTCGACGAGCAGTGGCTCATCAAGGAGCTGGAGCAGCACAAGGTCGAGTTCGCCGGGCGGGTGGAGAGCACGTTCTGGCGCGACCTGCTCCTGGGCTGGGTGATTCCGCTCGCGGTGATGATCGGCATCTGGATGTTCCTCATGCGCCGCGTGGGTGGCGGACCGACCCAGGCGCTGTCGTTCGGGCGCAGCAAGCACAAGATCTACGACCGCAAGGAGCTCAAGACCACGTTCGCCGACGTGGCCGGCGTCGACGAAGCCAAGGCCGAGCTAGCGGAGATCGTCGACTTCCTGAAGAACCCCAAGAAGTACCAGCGCCTGGGCGGGCGCATTCCCAAGGGTGTGCTCGTCGTCGGGCCCCCCGGCACCGGCAAGACGCTACTGGCCCGCGCCGTCGCCGGCGAGGCCGACGTGCCGTTCTTCACGCTCTCCGGCTCGGAGTTCGTCGAGATGTTCGTCGGCGTGGGCGCCTCGCGCGTGCGTGATCTGTTCGAACAGGCCAAAGACAAGGCGCCCTGCATCATCTTCATCGACGAGCTGGACGCCATCGGCAAATCGCGCGCCGGCGCCAGCGGCTTCATCGGCGGCCACGACGAGCGCGAGCAGACCCTGAACCAGCTCCTGGCCGAGATGGACGGCTTCGACTCCTCGAAGGGCGTGATCCTGATGGCGGCCACCAATCGCCCCGAGGTGCTCGACCAGGCGTTGCTGCGGCCGGGACGCTTCGACCGCCAGGTCGTGGTGGACAAGCCGGACGTCAAGGGGCGCGAGGCCATCCTGCGATTGCACGCGCGGGCCGTCGTGCTGGCGCCCAACGTCGATCTGAGCATCATCGCCGCCCGCACCCCCGGCTTCGCCGGCGCGGACCTGGCCAACATCGTCAACGAGGCGGCATTGCTGGCCGCCCGCAAGGACAAGAACGCCGTCGAGATGGCCGACTTCGAGGAGGCCATCGATCGGACGGTGGCCGGCCTCGAGAAGAGGAGCCGCGTGCTGAGCGAAAAGGAGCGCGACATCGTCGCCCATCACGAGATGGGCCATGCGCTGGTCGCCGCGTCGCTCGGCAACACCGATCCCGTCCACAAGGTCACCATCATTCCCCGCGGCGTGGCCGCGCTCGGCATGACGTATCAGCTTCCCACCGAGGACCGCTTCCTGATGACGCGGAGCGAGCTGGACGACCGGCTGGCGGTGCTGCTGGGCGGGCGGGTGGCCGAGGAGCTGGTCTACGGCGAGATCTCCACGGGTGCCCACAACGACCTCGAGCGCGCGAGCGAGCTGGTCCGGCTGATGGTGATGAAGTACGGCATGTCCGAGAGGGTGGGGCTGGCCACCTTCGGCGAGCGCCTGCCGATGTTCTTGAAGAACAATGGCATGCCGTGGAGCGGCGAGCGCGAGTACAGTGAGGAGACCGCGCGGGCGATCGACGCCGAGGTCCGCGAGATCCTCGACCGGACCCACGATCGCGTGCGTGGGATTCTGACGGCCAAGAAGGCGGTGCTCGTGGCGGGAGCCGGCGAGCTCAAGCGAGTGGAAACCCTCGAGGGCGAGCACCTCCGTCGTGTGCTGGCGGGGGAATCATTGGAGACGCGCGCATGATGCAGCTCAGACACAGAACGCTCCTGGTCATGTTGGTGCTCGCCGTCGTTGCCGGGGTGGCTCTCGGCACCTTCGCCGCCGGCAGCGCGGACCGGATGGTGCGCCCGGTGGCGGCGCCGCTGGTCGACGCGCCCATCCTGCCCGTGCAGATGCCGCTCACCACGGGCTCGTTCTCGAAGGTGGCGGATCTCGTCAAGCCCGCCGTCATCAACATCAACACCGTGTCCAAGGGTGGGCCGCCCGGTCGCACGCCGTTCGAGGAATTCTTCGGCGAGGAGTTCTACCGCCGGTTCTTCGGCGAAGCGCCGGAACGGATTCCCCAGCGCAGCCTGGGCTCGGGCGTCATCATCGACTCCGGCGGCGTCGCGCTGACGAACGCCCACGTGGTCGAGCGCGCCACCGAGATCGAGATCATCACGCTCGACGGGAGCAAGCACAAGGCGAAGGTCGTCGGTCTCGACAAGAAGACCGACCTCGCCGTGCTCCGGCTGGACGACGGCAAGGGCAAGTTCCCGTCGATCCGGCTCGGCGACTCCGACAAGATGCAGGTCGGCGACTGGGTCATCGCGGTCGGCTCGCCATTCGGGCTCCAGGCCACGGTGACGGCGGGAATCATCAGCGCCAAGGCGCGACAGATCGGCCAGGGCCCGTTCGACGACTTCCTCCAGACCGACGCCGCCATCAATCCCGGCAACTCCGGCGGGCCGCTCGTCAACATGCAGGGTGAGGTCGTCGGCATCAACACGGCGATCGTGGCCGGCGGCTCCGGCATCGGCTTCGCCATTCCGTCGAACATGGCGAGGAAGATCTACACGGAGCTGATCGCGAAGGGAAAGGTCACGCGCGGCTGGCTCGGTGTCTCGATCCAACCGCTGACGCCCGAGCTGGCCAAGTCGTTCAGCGCGAAGGACAACAAGGGCGTGCTCATCTCCGACGTGGTCGGCGACAGCCCGGCGGCCAAGGCCGGGCTGCAGCCCGGTGACATCCTGATCGAGTTCGACGGCAAGAAGATGGAGGGGCCGGCCGATCTCCAGCGCGCCGTCGGCCTGGCCAATCCCGGCAACAGCGCCAAGGTGAAGGTCTGGCGTGATCAGGGCGAGAAGAGCGTCGAGGTCAAGATCGGCGAGGCGCCGGAAGAGCGCGAGGCCAAGGGCCCCAACGGCCAGCGCGGAACGAAATCGGCGCTGGGCATGGACGTCCGCCCGATCACGCCCGACGTGGCGCGCCAGCTCAACCTCCGCTCCACCGACGGCGTGGTCGTGGCGCGGGTGGACGATGGCAGCGCGGCCGCCGAAGCCGGCATCCAGCGTGGCGACGTGATCCGCGAGATCAATCGGCAGAAGGTCCGCTCGCAATCGGATTTCGACCGGCTGACCAAGGACGTGAAGGAGGGCGACCGGCTCACGCTCCTCCTCCAGCGCGGCCCGATGTCGCTCTACGTGGCCTTCACCGCGGGCGGCAAGGGGTAATTCCTCGGAGGGCGCAGGGGGTGACACCCGCTTCGTAAACGAATACATTCTTGCGGGATGGATCACGGGTTCTTCGAAAGGCCCATCCTCAACTCCCCCTACGAGTACCCCGGGCGGCACTGGGAGCTGGACGCCGAAGGGCAGCCCACCGGTCAGATCATCGAGGAGCGCCGCAAAGCGAAGTTCATCACACCTATCCCGAAGCCGAAAAAGCACAAGCGACGTGCCGCGCAGGAGCGGATGGTCTTCGACGAGGGGGCGGGCGTCTCGACCGCCAAGCAACAATATGACCCGACGCCGATCATCGACGAGCTGCGCCGACGCGTGGACCAGTGGCGCGCCATCGGCAACCCGAGCTCGTGGGGGGTGACGCCGGAGACGGCGCGGCTACTCCAGCACTGGCGACATCACGAGTTCACCGGAGTCCGCCCCTTCTTCTGCCAGATCGAAGCGGCAGAGACGGCGATCTGGCTCGCCGAGGTGGCGCCGAACGAAGCGCAGAGCAAACGCTTCCTCGAGCACCTGGCGAACGCGAACAACGACGCCAACCCCGAGCTGATGCGGCTGGCTCTCAAGCTGGCCACCGGAGCGGGCAAGACGACGGTCATGGCGATGCTGATCGCCTGGCAGACGGTGAACGCGGTGCGGCGGCCCCAGAGCAAGCGCTTTACGCGGGGCTTCCTCGTCGTCACGCCCGGGATCACGATCAAGGACCGCCTCCGGGTGCTCCAGCCGAACGATCCGGACAGCTACTACGCGAGCCGTGAGCTGGTGCCGGCGGACATGCTGGACGACGTCAACCGCGCCAAGATCGTCATCACCAACTATCACGCGTTGAAGCGCCGCGAACGGCTGGAGCTGTCGAAGGGCGGACGCGCGCTCCTCCAGGGGCGCGTGGGTGAGGAGCTGGAGACGCTGGAGAGCGAGGGGCAGATGCTCCAGCGGGTCATGCCGGAGCTGATGGGGTTGAAGAACATCCTCGTACTCAACGACGAGGCCCATCACTGCTATCGCGAGAAGCCGCGCGACGACGACGATGACGAAGACCTGCGGGGTGACGATCGCAAGGAGGCCGAGCGCAACAACGAGGCCGCCCGCCTGTGGATCTCTGGCCTGGAGGCGGTCAACCGCAAGCTCGGCCTCTCGCGCGTGATCGACCTCTCCGCGACGCCCTTCTTCCTGCGCGGGTCGGGCTACGCCGAGGGAACGCTCTTCCCGTGGACGATGAGCGACTTCTCGCTCATGGATGCCATCGAGTGCGGCATCGTGAAGCTGCCGCGCGTCCCCGTAGCGGAGAACATCCCCGGCGGCGAGATGCCGATGTTTCGAAATCTCTGGGAGAACATCCGCAAGGACATGCCGAAGAAGGGGCGCGGCAAGGCGGGAAGTCTCGATCCCCTCGCCCTTCCGACGCGGCTTCAGACGGCGCTCCAGGCGCTCTACGGTCATTACGAGAAAACGTTCAAACTGTGGGAGGAGGCGAAGATCGCCGTGCCTCCCTGCTTCATCGTCGTCTGCAACAACACCTCGACCTCCAAGCTGGTCTACGACTACATCTCCGGCTTCCAACGCGAGAACGAGGACGGTTCGACTACCCCACACAACGGCCAACTCGCGCTGTTCCGGAACTTCGACGAGCATGGCAACCCGTTCCCCCGCCCGAACACATTGCTCATCGACAGCGAGCAGCTCGAGAGCGGTGAGGGGCTCGACGAGGATTTCCGGGGGATGGCCGCCGACGAGATCGATCGTTTTCGGCGCGAGATCATCGAGCGCACCGGCGACCGTCGCCAGGCCGAGAACCTCACCGACCAGGACCTGCTCCGCGAGGCGATGAACACCGTCGGCAAGCCGGGCCGTCTGGGCGAAACCATCCGCTGCGTGGTGTCGGTGGCCATGCTCACCGAGGGATGGGATGCGAACACCGTCACCCACGTTCTCGGTGTCCGCGCCTTCGGCACGCAGCTTCTGTGCGAGCAGGTGATCGGGCGCGCGCTGCGCCGGCAGTCGTACGACCTGAACGACGAGGGGAAGTTCAACGTCGAGTACGCCGACGTGCTCGGCATTCCGTTCGATTTCACCGCCAAGCCAGTGGTCGCGCCGCCTCAGCCGCCGCGCGAGACCGTTCAGGTGAAGGCGGTGCGCCCCGAGCGCGACGCGCTGGAGATCCGCTTCCCGCGCGTGGTCGGCTACCGCGTGGAGCTGCCCGAGGAGAGGTTGATCGCGAAGTTCACCGAGGACTCGACGCTCGTCCTGACGCCCGATCTGGTCGGCCCGACGAAGACGCGGAACCAGGGCATCATCGGCGAGGCGGTCGACCTCGACCTGGAGCATCTGGAGGAGACACGGCTGTCGACGGTGCTCTTCAAGCTCACCCAGCGCCTGCTCTACACCAAGTGGCGCGACGCCGGCGAGGCGCCCAAGCTGCATCTGTTCGGTCAGCTCAAGCGCATCACTCGAGAGTGGCTCGACGAGCATCTGGTGTGTCGAGGCGGGACGTACCCGGCGTTGCTCCTGTACCAGGACCTGGCGGACATCGCGTGTAACCGCATCACCGCGGCGATCACCGCGGCGTTCGCTGGCGAACGGCCGATCAAGGGTGTGCTCGACTCGTACAACCCGGTGGGCTCCACCGCGCACGTTCGTTTCAACACGTCGCGGACGCACCGCTGGCAGACTGACCCCGCACGCTGCCACGTGAACTGGGTGGTGCTGGACAGCGACTGGGAGGCCGAGCTCTGCCGCGTGGCCGAGTCGCACCCGCGCGTGAAGGCGTACGTGAAGAACCAGGGCCTCGGCCTCGAGGTGCCGTACCGCTACGGCTCCGAGACGCGCCGCTATCTGCCCGACTTCATCGTCGTAGTGGACGATGGCCACGGCGCCCAAGACCTGCTGCACCTGGTCGTCGAGATCAAGGGCTACCGGCGCGAGGACGCGAAGGAGAAGAAGGCCACGATGGATACCTACTGGGTGCCCGCCGTCAACAACATGGGCACGCTTGGACGATGGGCCTTCGCCGAGCTGACCGAGATCTACCAGATCGAATCCGACTTCGAGGCGAAGGTTGCAAGCGCGTTCGACGAGATGCTCGTCCGCGTCGGCGCGGCACCTGCGGTTTCCGCTTGACAGGTTTCTGCATGGGCAGTGGCCGCTCAGCGGCAGTGCTCAGAGATTACAGGCTCAGCGGCGCGCAAAGACGCGCCGATGGAGCAACGGCTGCATTTGCGCAAAAAACACGGGACGTGCGACGATCGCCCTCCCTCGGGCCTACGAGGAGCCTGCGAAACGCAGGTATAGAGTCGCCCCAGCAGGAGGGAGACTCGCCATGAACACCATGGACCTCGATCGACTCGGCGACGAGATCGCCGAGCTGTCGGTGCACCTGGAAGCTGCCACCGCTCGCCTCCTCGATCTCATCCGCAAGTTCGACGCCCACGGCGGCTGGGGCAACGGCTTCCGCTCCTGCGCCGACTGGTTGAGCTGGCGCGTCGGACTCGACCCCGGGGCGGCGCGCG
>Ga0209802_1000929_pt1 | contig 22531 bp, 12 predicted proteins | sample GraSoiAngelo_129_FD_185886 | JGI IMG/M metagenome (GOLD analysis project Ga0209802, IMG submission 185886) | Grasslands soil microbial communities from the Angelo Coastal Reserve, California, USA - 14_0927_12_40cm (SPAdes) (version 2) | ecosystem: Environmental > Terrestrial > Soil > Grasslands ... | reverse complement strand
CGCATCCCTGGGAACTATCAAGGTCATTTCAGGGAATACCATAACGTTGACCACGAATGCAGGAAGCGACGTGACAGTTGTCGTGCAAGAGACAGCGAAGCTCGTTCGAATCGCTCCGGGACAAAAGGATTTGAAAGACGCCGTTCCCATCCAACTGCAAGAGCTGCTTCCCGGCGACCGCATTCTAGTGCGAGGCCAGCTTGCCGATGACGGGAAAACCGTACTCGCGACGTCTGTGATCGCGATGAAGAAGGCAGATATTGTCGAAAAGCAGGCGCGCGAGCGTGAGGAATGGCAGAGGCGGGGCACCGCGGGGCTGGTGAGCAGCGTGAATGCAGCATCGAACACGATAGCCGTCTCGCTTCCGGGGATTGGTGAGAAGAGGACTGTGACCGTTCGTCTTTTGAAGGACGCCATCCTGCGGCGATACGCTCCCGATTCCGTCAAGTTTGATGATGCCAAACCTGCTCCCCTCGACCAGATCAAACCCGGCGACCAGCTTCGTGCGCGCGGCGCTCGCAACGCGGACGGAAGCGAGGTCATGGCGGTTGAAATCGTTTCCGGAACGTTCCGAAACATCGCAGGAACCATTTCCGCGATCGACGCAACGTCCAATAGCATTACCCTGCAGGATCTGGCCACGAAGAAAGCCGTCACCGTGAAAATCACGGGGGATTCACAACTCCGGAAATTGCCGCTACCCATGGCACAGCGCATCGCGGCGCGCTTGAAGGGAATTCCGGCCGACGCGGCGGGTGCGAGCGCAGGGGCTGCGGCAGCGGGCGCGGGTTCCAACGCGAACGCGAGTGCAGCTGAAGGAGCGCGACCCGCAGGGCCACCAAGCGGAGGTGCAGGGGCTGGCGGCTTCGGAGGCCCGGGAAGGAATGCTGGCGGCGGGCCCGGCGACCTTCAGCAGATGATGAGTCGAATGCCCGCGGCAGGACTCGCTGACTTGCAGAAGGGCGATGTCGTCATGATCGTTGCCACGGAGGGCGGTTTCAGCGGTGTGCCGTCAGTGATTATTCTGCTCGGCGGAGTGGAGCCCATCCTGGAAGCCTCACCCAATAGCAACGCATCTACAATTCTTTCGCCCTGGAGCCTCGGCGCCGCGCCCAGCGGAGAAGCGGGGACTCCTTGATGTTGCGCAGCCCCGGCGCCAGGCGCATTGATTCCGGGAATCTGATGAATTATCGACGCCTTCGCATCGTCATGGTCATTTTCCTATGTATGTTCGCGCTCTCTGTTTGTGATGAGAATGTGTATGCACAAGTCCCAACTGGAGGATTGAACGGAGTCGTGACCGATCCATCGGGCGGTGTGATTGCCAAGGCTTCCGTCCGGTTGATCAATGCCAGTGGCGCATCATTTGACACCAAGACCAATCAAGAGGGTTTTTACGAGTTCAAGGGAGTTCAGCCGGGAACCTACACGCTAAAAGCCGTGGCGAAAGGATTCGCTCTTTTCACGCAAGAAGGCGTCGAGATTGCCGGCGGGCAAGTGCTGCAGTTCAACATTGGCCTCGTCATTCAGATCGAGGAGGAAAAAGTTGAAGTGACCGACCAAAGCACGAAAGTGGACGTCGATCCTTCCAACAACGCGGGAATGGTGGTGCTGAAGGGCACAGACCTCGAAGCGCTCTCCGACGACCCCGACGAGTTGCAATCGGAATTGCAGGCACTTGCGGGGCCCTCGGCGGGGCCAAACGGCGGCCAAATGTATATTGATGGTTTCACGGCGGGGCAACTTCCCCCGAAGGCTTCCATTCGCGAGATTCGCATCAATCAGAATCCGTTCTCATCTGAGTACGACAAGCTGGGCTATGGCCGGATAGAAATCTTCACCAAGCCCGGAACGGACCAGTTGCACGGGCAGCTCGCTGTGACCGGGAATACGGCAGGGTTTAACTCAAGAAACCCGTTCGAAGGCACTGGGCAGACCCCCGGCTATTATTCAACGCAGTACAGCGCCAATTTGGGCGCACCACTGAGCAAGAAAGCATCGTTCTTTTTCAACATCGAGCGGCGCAACCTCAATGAACTTTCTGTGGTGAACACACCATTTGTGGATCCCAGCGCACTGCAAATCACGCAGTTTGCCGGCGCCTTTCCCAATCCGCGTGGGCGCACCAATGTGAGCCAGCGGTTCGATTATCAAGTAACGCCGAACAACACGCTGACGGCGCGTTACCAATACTGGCGGAACAACGAAAGCGGCGACGGCGTGGGATCCTTCAGCCTGCCCTCCACCGGGCACGACTCACTCAGCAGCGAGCACACTTTTCAAGCGACAGACACACAGGTGCTCAACGCGCGCACGATCAACGAAACGCGCTTTCAATTCGTTCGAGAAGGCAGCAATCAGAATCCACTGAATGCCACGCCCGCGATTTCGATTCAGGGAGCCTTTACGGGGGGAGGCAGCAGCGGCGGCGTTTACCACGATACGCAAGACCGCTATGAATTGCAGAACATTACGTACATGAATTTGGGGAAACACGCGGTCAAATACGGCGGCAGGTTCCGTGCCACGAATGAGGACAACTCATCCAATGCCCGATTCAATGGATCGTATTCTTTCGGTTCGCGGCCCGACCCAACGGTCTCTGGCTGCGCGGTGCCCAATCCTCCCAGCAGTTGCCCGCAAATCTCGGGGCTGCAAGCGTATGTGATTACGTTGACGGGCCTTCAGAATGGCATGACGATGTCACAAATCATGGCGCAAGGAGGAGGGGCAAGTTTTTATTCGCTGAATAACAATGCAGCGGGGAGCGCCTTCGCGAAGGTCACTTGGTTCGATGGGGCGCTGTTCTTGCAGGATGACTGGCGCATCCGACCCAATGTGACGTTGAGCACCGGCCTGCGCTACGAAACGCAAAACAATCTGGGAGATCACGCGGATTTTGCGCCGCGGATTGGCATCGCCTGGGCCCTGGATGGAAGCGGGAAAAACAAATCTCCCAGGACAGTGTTGCGCGCAGGCTACGGGATTTTCTACGATCGCTTCAGTTCCGACCTAGTATTACAGCAGCAACTGCAAAATGGAATTATCCAGCAGCAGTTTCTGATTCAAAATCCCAATTTCTTTGACCCCAACCAGGCCGTGCTGCCCACCCAGTTTCAACAGGCTAGTTCCGCGCCACAGACGATTTACCAGCCCAATCCGCAACTTCGCACTCCGTATACGATGCAAACCGGAGTTAGCCTCGAGCGGCAGCTAACGAAGACCGCTAACCTTTCGCTGACGTACTTGAATTCCCGCGGCGTGCACCAGTTCTATACAAATTTCATTAACGCGAATCCCGCGGGCGATGCTCCGCCCAGTGAATTCATCTACCAATACCAATCCGGCGGAATTTTCAAACAGAACCAATTCATTGTGAACAGCAGCGTTCGAATGGGCACGAAGCTTTCACTGTTCGGTTACTACACGCTGAATTACGCGAACAGCGATACGTCGGGCGCGGGCAGCATTCCATCCAATCCATTCGATATCACGCAGGACTACGGCCGCGCCTCGTTCGATGTGCGGCATCGCGTTTTCTTCGGCGGCACGGTCGGCTTGCCGGCAGGCTTTCGCTTGAGCCCGTTTATGATCGCCAGCTCGGGCTTGCCGTTTACTATCACCACCGGCCAGGCTCCCGGGCTATTTGGCAACGCCGTGTTTAACACGCGCCCGACTGTGGGGAACTGTTCGCCGGGAGCGACGGGAGTCATCGACACGATCTACGGCTGCTTTAACCTCGTGACGCTGCCGGGACAAACGGTCATTCCAATCAACGATGCCACAGGGCCGGGACGGTTTACGCTCAATATTCGACTGAGCAAAACGTTTGGATTTGGCGAGAAGAAAGAAGCGGCGGCGGGAGGTGGCCCCGGTGGACCGGGTGGAGGCACATTTGGCCGTGGCCCGGGGGGCGGAGGGCCGCGAGGGGGCGGTGGGGGCGGAGGTCGCGGGGGAGGAATGTTCGGCGGCAGCCCTTCCAACAAGCGTTACAACTTGACGTTCAGTGTGAACGCACGAAATGTCTTCAACAAAGTGAATGCGGCAAATCCCATCGGCAATTTGAGTTCACCGCTGTTTGGCGAGTCCAATGCCCTGGCTGGCGGGCCGTTCTCTTCGTCGACGGCAAATCGGCGAATCGATCTGCAGCTTTTGTTCAATTTCTAACGGCAGACCATCGCGCCACTCTCGAATCTCGCAGGCCGATCCGAGATCCTTCCTTCTTGCGCGGGGTTGCGCTAACCTCTCCAGCGAAATGAAGCGCCGGAAAAAGAAAATCATCGACGTGGGCAAAGAGGCACGTCGTGTGGCCCGAAAGTCCGGACTTGCACCTGCCGTTACGCGAGTGATTCCCGACAAACGAAAACGATCCGAAAAGCATAAGAAACAGTGGCTGGAAACCGAGATGGAGTAGCCACGAGCACGGAGGCCCTGCGATTCATGGGATAAATGAGAGCTTGCACGCTTCGGGTTACAAGAAAAGAGCGAGCTGGGCCTTTCGGCCGCGTCGGGGTTGCCCTCAAACTCCGAAAAATCAGGTCCGGACCGGACCTAATTTTTTGAGCTTCATCCTGGTTTGTTGGCGGGAACAACCTCATCGGGGCGAAAGAACGGGGTGAGCGCCATCTTGCGGCGCTCGGCAAGTTCATGGGCAATCGTTTCCAAATCCTTTTTGTCAAAGCCCATGGAACTGACTTTCACTTTGCCATCGGCGTCGATTAAGAAGATGGTGGGGACATTGGTCAGGCCGTAGGCATTGGAGACCGGGTAGCCATCTTCATCCATAAGAAGGGGGAATGTCACACCATACTCGGAGGCAAAGTTTTTGGTGGCGCGGGCGTCGTCCTGGGAAATGCCGAGGACACTTACGTCACCAGAGCCGTAGAGTTTGTAAAGGCGCTCCAGGAAAGGAAACGTGAATTGGCAGACCGGACAGGAGACCTTGAAGAAAGCGGCGACGACAGGGCCGCGTTCCATGAGGTTATGAAGCGAATATTCTTGGTGGTCTAGCGATTTGAGAACAAATCCGGGAGCGATGTTGCCGGCAATGATGTGAGTCATCTGGTCCTGTGATCCCATCCAGCGTGAAAGCCGCCGCAAAATTCCCATTCATGAATTGTATCGCAAAAGCTAGAAACCGGCAGTTCTCGAGCGAGGGTCGAAAGGAAAGAGAATTGTTTTCAAAAAGGTTCTGGAAATTCCATAGATGCGAGCAGCCCGTCTATTGGTTATAATTGAGGCGCCTGAGAAACGAGCGGGCGTCGTACAATGGCAGTATAGAAGCTTCCCAAGCTTCGGACGTGGGTTCGATTCCCATCGCCCGCTCCATAAACACGCAAAATTTACGTTGATTCGGCTGCCCTTACTCATCGGCCGTCCCCCGATTTGAGCCCAGAAAGCCGGGGTTTTGCGCCCATTTTGCGCCCAAGTTCAACGCCTGAGAACAGGCGGAAAACAGGCGGAGAATATATGTTTGCTTCATAGCAGCATTGGTTTTTGGAGGCCGCCGAATCTGCTTTTTGCGAAACCTCCAGAAAAAACAGATTCCCATTGCCTCCGCTTCCCTCGAGTGGTTCTCATCGACATTTTTTAACAAGCTCTTAGAAATTGAATGAAACCTGCAAATCGATGCGCCGATTCGCCGTCGAAGAGGAGTATGGCCCGCCGGCAAGACCGTTGGCCTGACCAAAGATCGGCGAACTCAAATTGCCGATCGGCTTGGCGAGATTGACGTTGTTGAAAACGTTTCGCGCGGAAACGCTGAACGTCAAATTGTAACGATTGTTGCTTGCGCCGCGATCCGTGCCGCGGTCGCCGCCAAAACCGCGGCCACGCATGCCTCTGTCGCCATGACGTCCAGGAACGCCCCAGAAAGTTCCGGCAGGTCTGGGGCTACCGCCAGCTGTGTTCGTGGTTTCCTTTTTCTGCCCGAAGCCGAAGGTTTTGCTCAGCCGAAGATTCAAGGAAAAGCGTCCCGGCCCTACTGCATAATTGATCGGAATCACCGGTGCGCCAGGTTGCGTGGACAAATTGAAACAGCCGTAGGGAGTTTGTTTTACACCGATAACATTCGGAGTACACGTGCCAAGCGTCGCGCGGGTATTGAAGACAGAATCCTGATAAAGGTCTTGTCCCGTCGTAATGTTGAATGGAACACCGGATTGCGCGACGAGGAAAGGACTAAGCCGGAAATTGAAAGGCAAGCCCGCCGTGCCGCCGAAGAAAACACGATGGCGGATGTCGAAGGCAGCACGGCCGTAATCCTGGCTGAGGTCAAAGGGATTCGAAGGGATGCTGCCGGCGTCGGCGGTATTGCTGTTGGCGCGGTTGAAGGTGTAATAGCCGAAGAGGGATAGTTTGGTTCCCATTCGAACGCTGCTGTTCACGATGAGTTGCGTCTGCTTAAAGATCCCCCCGGACTGGTATTGGTAAGTAATTTCGTTCGGAGGCACGGCAGTGGTTGCTGGGGGAATGATCGGATTCGCATCGATAAAGTTCGTGTAAAACTGATGGATACCGCGCGAATTGAGGTAGGTGACCGCCAGATTGGCGTACTTGGTGAGCTGGCGCTCGAGAGTGATTCCAGTCTGCATGGTATAGGGAGCGCGAAGATTCTGATTCGGCTGGTAAATCGTCTGGGGAGCGGCCGTGGATGCCTGAAAATTCGCATCGGAGGGCAGCACGGTATTGCTGGGATCGAAGAAGGCGGGTTTCGTGACGAGATATTGGTTCTCTGTCGTGCCGTTCAGTCGCTCCTGCTGCAAGAAGAGGTTGGAAGGAAAGCGATCGTAGAACATCCCAAAGCCCGCGCGGAGAACGGTCTTGGGAGATTTCTTTCCGCTGCCGTCGATGCCCCAGGCGATGCCGATCCGCGGAGCAAGATCGGCATGATCGCTGAAATCATTCTGGCTTTCCAATCGAAGGCCGTAGCTAAAGGTGATATTCGGGCGGATTCTCCAATCGTCCTGGATGTACAGCCCGGCGTCGAAATAAGTAACGTCTGCGATCGGGTTGCCTATGGTCACCGAGTAAAAGCTCGCGCCGCCTCCCTGAGCGATGGCGTTTTGAAGATTCGCCTGCGTATTTCCCGAAGCCAGGCTTTGCAGCGTGATGAGGTAAGCATGTAAACCGGAAATCTGAGGACAAGTGGGCGGTGGATTCTGTACCGCGCAACCGGAGACAGTGGGATCGGGCCGCGAGCCAAAAGTATAGGTGCCATTGAAATTCGACATGGATTCATTCGAATCGCGTGAGGCGCGCAATCTGGCGCCAAATTTCAGGAAATGTTTTCCGAGAGACATCGAGGTGTAATTCTGCAATTCGTAGCGATCGAGCGTGTCGTTCGTGATCCCCGCGCTGTTTCCGCCTCCGGTAAAAGCAGCCTGTACGGAAATCGTGGGCGCTGTGCTCAGCGGAGTCTGATCACTGATCTCGCGAACAAATTGGAAGCGGGTTTCATTGATGGTTTTGGAATTCACGACTTGCGTGTCGCTGGTCTGAAACTGGTGTTCGGTGTTCACTTGATGGAACCCCAGAGACTGGAGATTGAACCGCCCGATGCCATTGTTTGATTCATTTTTGCGTTCGTATTGGTAGCGCGCGGTAAGGGTGTTGTTGGCGCTCACCTGATAATCGAGCCGGGAACTGAGATTTGTGTGCGTGCGCGGATTGGGAACCGCATCGCTAAAGGGGGTGATGGCAAGCGTCGTGGGATCCACAATCTGCGCGCTCACGACGGAAAGTTCGTTCAGGTTGCGCCGCTCGATATTGAAGAAAAAAGATGCTCTCTTGCTGACGAGCGGCCCGCCCAAGTTGGCGCTGAACTGCGTGGAGTAATAGTCCGGAGGCTGCGTTCCGGGAGGGATGACTTCAAAAGGGTTCCGGGAATTAAATGCCGAAGTGCTTCCGGTCAGGAAAAGCTGGCCATGGAAGAGGTCCGTACCGGGCTTGGTAAAGATTTCGACGCGACCGTATCCCAATTTGTCGTATTCGGAAGAAAAGGGATTCTGGTTAATGCGGATTTCCCGAATGGAGGCTTTGGGCGGGAGAGTGCCAGTGGTGAAACCATCAATGTAAATCTGGCCGCCGTTAGGACCGGCAGAGGGGCCAGCGAGGGCCTCAAGCTCGGATCGCAGCTCATCAGGATCGTCGGACAAGGCCTCCAGGTCTTTGCCCTTCATGACCACCATTCCCGCGTTGTTGGAGGGATCGACGTCCACCTTGGTGGGCGAATCGGTGACCTCTACTTTTTGCTCTTCCGCTTCAATCGTGAGACTGATGTTCAATTGCCGCACCTGGCCGACAAGGATCTGAACATTTTCTTTGGTGAAAAGAGTGAAGCCCTTGGCTGCAGCCTTGAGGGTGTAGCTGCCTGGAGCAAGTCCCGTGAATTCGTAGAAGCCCTCTTCATTCGAAGTGGTGTCGAGCGACGCACCGCTAGCAGTAACCAGACGAACGGCTGTCTTTGCGACAGCCGCGCCGGACGGATCGGTCACTATCCCGGTCAGAACGCCGGTCGGCTCCTGTGCGTCTAGAGTCCCGATCACGAAAAAGAGAAACAAGACAGAAAACAAAGCCAGCACAGAATTTCGAACGGACCTGAGACTCATCGAGTCTCCTGGACGAAGGTGGATTTGGGCAGGGCTTGTATGCTTCAAGGTGTGGCCGCTTCCCCGTCGGACGCGCTGCCGAGGCTCCAGGGCGATAAGATGGTCGACGCATTGCTCGCCGACGAGGCTTCGAGAATGGGCTCAACCCCGCCGAGAAGGATAATCGCCACGGGAACGCCGCCGGGTCCGTCCTCCGTGGCAACGATCATGACCGCGTCACCCTTCTGCAAATCCGTGAGGAATGCGGCTGGCATGCGATTAATTGCCTTCTGCAGGTCAAGAGGACCGCTGCCTCCGGATCTTCCCGCGTCTCCGCTACCGCCAGCACCAGGGCCGTCCGACGTCTGTTTCCCTGGCGTAGCTGGTTGCGCCGCACTGAGAGCAGCGCCCGAGCTTCCAGGAGGAGGCCCATCGGCGGGAATACCGTTGAGGCGCCTGGCAATCCGCCGGGCCATCAGCGGCGGTAGTTTCCGCAACTGAGATTCCGCAGTGATCTTCACGGTCACGAGTTTCTTGGTGGCGAGATCCTGAATGCTGAGGCCGCCGGCAGAGGCATCCAGCGCAGAAATTGTGCCGGCGATATTTCGAAAGGTGCCGGAGACAACCTCGTCAGCGGCAAGTTCGCTGCCATCGGCGCTGCCAGTGCCGCGTGCGCGAAGCTGGTCGCCGGGCTTGATTTGATCGATGGGCGCGGGCTTTGCATCGTCGAATTTTATTGAGCCGGGAGCATAGCGGCGCAGCACAGCGTCTTTCGAAAGATGGATGGCGATGTTCTTCTTCTCTCCAATCACCGGAAGCGCGATGGTGATCGTTCTGTTGGCAACGTCGACGCCGCTAACCAGCCCGCCAACACCGTGTTTCTGCCATTCCTCGCGCTCGAGGGCCTGCTTTTCAGCGATTTCTCCTTTTTTCATGGCAATAATCGATGCAGCGAGGACACACTTGCCGTCATCCGCAAGTTTCCCGCGAACAAGAATGCGGTCGCCAGGCTGGATATCCTGCAATTGGATCGGCGCGGCTTCCTTGAGGTCTTTTTGCCCAGGCGCAATTCTAACGAGTCTGGTCACCTCCTCGACCAAAACGGTCACGTCGTTGCCTGCGTCAGTGGTCAGCGTAATGAAATTCCCGGAAATGGACTTGATCGTGCCCACAGGCCGTGCCGGGGCCGGAGCTTGAGCGGACGGCGGCTGCCCCGCCTGCGTTTGCGGACAGTGAGCGAGCACCGAGGTTCCAGCGCTCAGGCCGATGCAAAGTAAGCCCACGAAGCTGAGCGTTCGACGCACGGTCCCGTTGGACATGCTCATTTCGAATTCCCTGCCCCTTTGGATGATCGAGATCCTTCTCATTTCATTGTTCCTATGATGTAGTGCCAGTAGGAAGTGCGGGGGCGTTGCCCATGCCGCAACTCCAGAGATCGAAATAGCGGCCGCCGCGGTCCAAGAGTTGCTTATGAGTTCCCATCTGAACGATGTGGCCCTGATCGAGGACAAGTATCGCATCGGCGCCAGTTACGGTCGCCAGCCGGTGTGCGATGATGAGCGTGGTGCGACCGCTGGTGAGGCGGCGCAGTGCTTCCATAACTCGCCGTTCAGAGAAGGCATCCAGCCCGGTGGTCGGCTCGTCGAGGATGACAATGGGCGCATTCCGCAGCATCGCCCGCGCAATTGAAATGCCCTGGCGCTGTCCGCCAGAAAGCGTGGCGCCGCGTTCTCCGACCAAGGTGTCGTAGCCGTCGGGGAGCCCTTCGATGAGGTCGTGGATTCCCGCCTCCCGAGCTGCCGCGATGGCATCCTCGCGGCGACCGCCAGTCCGGCCGTAGGCCATGTTTTCCCAGATGGTGCCGTGAAACAAAAGGGCTTCCTGCAAGACCAGGGCAACCCGGCTGCGAATAAAGGCCAGCGACAAATGCCGCAGATCATGGCCATCCAGCAATACCTGGCCGCTTACCGGGTCGTGGAAACGCGGAACAAGACTCACCAATGTGGTCTTGCCTGCGCCAGTTGAGCCGACGAGAGCGATAGTCTGGCCGGGTTCGGCGCGGAACGAGATGCTCCGCAGCACCATATCGCCCGCACCGTAATTGAAGCTAACCGAGCGAAATTCCAATTCCCCTCGACAGGAGTTTGGCACCACGGGGTTAGACGGTTCGCGGATTTCCGATTCTTCCGAGAACACATCGCCAAGACGCTCCGCGGCCACAGAGGACTTTCCCACGATACCGCCCATCTTGGAGAACTGACGGACTGGGTCGGCCATGCCCCGAAGGTAGGCAAGAAAAACGAGGAGCTCGCCGGCCGTGATCCTTCCTGCAAGGACTTGAGAAGCGCCGTACCACACGACCGCCCCGGTTGCCATGGCCATCACGAGGCCCACCAGCGGTGCAAACTGCAACAGGAGCTCGCTGGCCTCGAGGGTTGCGCCGAGACTCTGTTCGGCCTGTTCGGCGAAGCGATTATCCTCGTGGGGTTCGCGGCCGTAGGCCTGAACGACGTGAACGTTGGAAATGATCTCCTGAGCTTTGCTCCACAGTTCACCTTCCTTTCTGCGCGCGCGACGGAAGGCAAGCCTTAGGCGTGTGCTGTAACTGTGCACAATGAAAAGCAACAATGGTGCTACGGCTATCGCCACTACTGCGAAACGCCAATCGATCATCAACATGATCGCAGTCATTCCCGCGATTGTTAACAGTTGGGCAAACAGGCCAGTCCCGACCGTCACCACGAGGTCCTGGAGGGTCTGGATGTCGCCTCCGAGCCGGGCTATAAGGTCCCCGGTCTTTTGACGACGGTGGAAGGACAGGGAAAGCCTCTGCATGTGTGCGAAGAGATCGCGCCGCAGATTGAAAATCGCACGCTGTCCGGTGCTCAACAGCAACCGGTTGCCAAAGTAGGCCAGCGCAGCATTGGCCGCACCCAGAGAAAGCAGGGCGACTCCTAGGGCATCAAGGAGGAGCAGACGCTGGGTGAGCGGGTTTGGCAAGAATGCGGCCAGCCACTGAGGCAGAGGCTTGTGGAAAATGACGCTGTCAATGGTGAGTTTCAGTGGCCAGGGAGTGACCAAGAGAACGACGGCCCTTAACGCCATCAGCGAACCAGCAGCGGCAAGCGCCGGCGTATACGGCCGCAGATAACGGCGCAGATCCCACAAGGAAAACGCGCGACGCTTCGTTGCATTTCCCGGATTCATTCGCCGCCTCTGTGCTGCGTCAGTTGCTCCATCAGTTGCGTCACGCGGCGGGCGTTTTTCTCCCAGCCAAAGTCGGCCCTTGCCGCCGCCCTTGCAGCGCGACCCATAGCCTGAAGCCGCGGTGGGTCGTTCAACAATTCGAGGACCCGGCCTGCGAATGCTTCACGGTCGCCCGCAGGATACAGCAGGCCCGTCACGCCATCGCGGACCATCTCCGTCAGCTGGCCGAGCCGTGGTGCCACGACCGGCCGTCCGGCTGCCAGCGACTCCACCACTTTCAGGGGGGAAAAATAGAAGCGGTCCTGGACGATGTACGGAGCCACGGTCACATCCATGGCGGCAAAGTAGCTTGGGATTTCGGCGTGGGGAACGCGGCCGGCAAGGATCACGCGCCCATGAAGTTTCTCCTGCGCTACCCGCGCCCGCAAATCAGGCATCCTCGGGCCCTCGCCAACCACCAGCAGTACGGCGTCAAGACGGCCTGCTGAAATCTGTTCAAAGGCATCGAACAGGAAATCCAGGCCATGCCAAGGCTTCAGGCTGCCGACGAACCCAATCACCAGTTTGCCGACGAGTCCGTAACGCTGGCGCACCGGATGCCCGTTCACACTCGGGTGGAAACGGGCGGTGTCCACGCCATTGGGCAAGACGGTGACGCGTTCCGAAGGCACACCCCGAGCGAGCGCCCGCTCCTTCACGGCTGCGGAGACCGCGACAACGTGGTCGGCGCGGCACAGAGTCTCGGTCTCCGTTTCCTCCGCCAGGGATTTCAAACGGAGGCCCCGGAAGCGTTCCTGTTCCTCAACCAGAGGCGCATTCATTTCGAGCACGCGCGGAATCTTCAAAGACTCTGCGACATCCCCGCCGGCCCGGTGAAAGAGCGCATAGCGCTCGTAGATCGCATCGGGCTGCAGGCCCGCTTCGTCCAGCGACGCTAGCACTCGTGCGGCCAGTCCTCGGTCGCAGGCGAGCTTGCCCAGTTCGCGGTGCAGCGTTGCGTCCCTTGCCGCGCTCGGTATGCTAAGCCTTGCGCTCTCCGCAGCCACCGTGACAGGGTCATCGTCCGGCGGCAACTCAATCAGCCGAATTGGTGGACAATCGTTTCCGGTTCCCCGGTTGGCGCAGAGCAACGTGATTTCATGCCCCATTCCCGCGAGGGCAGTGACGAATTCGCGCACGTGCACCGACGCTCCCTTATCGCCCAGGACCGGAACACCACGGTCGGCGCAGAGGTAAGCGATGTTCATGAATGCCCACTTGCCAGGAAAAGCGTCCGCAACACATTGGCGGTCTTCCAGCATTCGAAGCCATCCTCTATCTTACGCCGGGCTGCGACCACCAGCTTCTGCCCCAGTGCCTGGTCGCGGAGCAGCCATTCCATGGCGTCGGCAAGAGCCTCTGGGTTCCTTGGACCAACAAGCACCCCCGTTCGGCCATCTTCTATTAGCTCGGGAATACCGGAAACGGACGTTGACACAACGGGGATCCCGGCGGCCATGGCCTCGGCTAGAACGTTGGGGATACCATCCCGGTCCCCGTCTTCCGCGATATGTGGGGCGAGTGCGAATACGCTGGCCTGTCCGTAAAGCGAAACCAGCCCGTCGTGGGCCATGGCTCCCAGAAAGGTCACAAATCTTTCCAAACCGAGTTCGCGGACCTGGGACTCAAGCTCTCCGCGAAGAGGTCCCTCGCCCACGATGACGCAACGGAATCGAACCCCGCGCGCCATCATCAACCGGCAGGCTGAAATAAGATCCCCCATCCCTTTTTTCGGAACCATGCGGCCGACCGACAATATCAAGGGAACGGCGTCATCAGCCTTTCCAGTGGTCATTGCCGCCTTGCCGTTGCTTGGCGGGAAGGGGAATTCCGCCAGATCAATTCCGTGATAGACGAGATAAATCCTGCCCCAATCCCGAGGAGGGATGAAACTCCGCAAATACTCGATATTGTAGCGCGTGCACGTGAGGACGAAGCTCGCGGACGCAACCCGCCGGCGCATCACTATCTTGCGAGTCAGGTAGAGGTCCTTGGCATGGGTGGTGAAGCTATAGGGAATGTGGCACATTACGCTCACCAAGCGCGCGACCGTGGCCGGTGCGTTGGCGAAGTGCGCATGAAGGTGGTGGACCTGATGCTGACGGCAATCCACGGCCACGTATGCGGAACGCAGAAATTGTTTCCACACGCTGAATGGGCTGTAGGAACGCACGGACCACAAGAGCGCCAGCCCAACCGCGCGCAAATAACGCAGCGGCACCGCCCAGGCCATCGTTACATGGGCCTTTGCCACTGCCGGAATTTTTGCCAGCCACGTCTCGGGAAAATACGTGACGGGCGCCCGTAACTCCGCAACCGTCGGATGCGCCAGGGATCCTTCCACCCGCATCAGCGAGAAAACGTGCAGCCGCATACCTAGACGCTCCAGCGCTCGCATTTCGTTGAGGATGAAAGTTTCCGACAGCCGGGGATAACGCTTCAGGATGTAGCCGATTGGCCGGGACCGCTCCTCCGTCATTTTCTAACTCCAACCGCAGTCCCGATGGCAGACACGGCACAGGGAACAAGCTCTTCGTCGTTCCGCGTGTTGGTGCGAAGAAGCTTGCCCAGGGCGTCGCCTACGCGATGAACTCCGCCCAGGTCCACGGCATTCCACTTGTCCTGCGGGGGACGGGCGCCAGCAAGAGCGGCTTGGATGAGTTCGGCGAGGCGCGCCACCCAATTCTTCTCCGGCTGGACCACCCAAACCAGCCCCAAATTGCTCAACAGCGTCGCCCGCAGGCGCTGCTCTGCGCGCGGCGCCGCCCGCGGCACCAGGATGGCGGGTTTCTTGGCGGCGAGAATTTCCGCCGTGGTGTTGTACCCGCACATGGACACCACGAGATCTGCGCTGCCGATCAGCGCCGCCAGCTCGGTTGTATAGGGAATGATCTGGACGTCCGGCTGTTGGGCCGCCGCCTGCTCAAGAGCCTGCCTCTCCTCGATACCCATCAGTGGGCCGAGGACAAGAATGCTTTGTGCAGTGCCGTGCACAATTTCATTCAAGGCGCGAAGATAGCCGTCCATTAGGGCGTAGCCATCTCCACCTCCGCCGGCGGTAACCAAAATCACGGGTCGGCCGGACCTGGACACGGCCTGGCGGAGGCCAGATGCTTGAATATCGCTGCGGTTGCGAGTGATGTATCCGCAGTAGCAAGTCTTAGCCGCCACCGCTTTCGGGAATTCGTACTCGCGAACCACGTCGAACAGTTGACGGCTGCCATAGACGAGGACGTGGTCGTAGGACTTCTCGAGAAGGTGGTAGATATCTTGTTCCCGCCAAAGGTCCCGGACGACCTCCGCGCTGTCGAGGATATCGCGAAGACCGAGCACGCATCGGGTCGCCGGCATCTCTTTGCGGATGAAGGCAAGAGCCCGAAGCAGTTCGCCTTTCATGCCCGCCGGAGCATGGTCTACCAGGAATACGTCGGGCCGATAGCGTTTAATCGACTCGAGAATCAGCGCCTCCCGCCGCGCCTTCACTGCTTCAAAGCTTTTAAAACTGTCCCGGGATTCGTACTCTTCCGCGCTGACTTTGACAACCGGTGGGAGGGGTTGCACCTTCAGACCCGTGGGCATGGGCCATGACGACACAACAGGAGAGCCGGTTAAAAGCATCGCGGAGAATGGCGGGTTGCACCGCAGAAGAATATGTTCGGCGATGGCCAGATTCCGGCGCAGATGACCGAGACCGTAGGTGTCATGGGAATAAAGAAGCACGCGCGGTCCCTGACTTGCTTGCGGTTTGGATTTGTGCATAACGACCGGCCGGCGCGGATGCGCCAGCGTCGGAGAAGCGCTTGCCGGCAGGGCGGTGGGTTTGCGCCGTCGTTGTTCTTCCCAGCGCGCCTGCAACTTGATTCCGTTTTCCAGGTCCACTGCGGGCCGGAAACCCAGTTCGACGCGGGCCTTTGTTGTGTCCGCCAGCGTGTCAACCACATCCCCGTCCTGGGCAGCAGTGTAAACGAGGCGGCCGGTCTGGCCGGTGGCCCGCTCCATCGTGCGTATTGCTTCGATCAGAGTCGCCGTACAACCGCCACCGAGGTTGTACACCTCCCCGGGTACCCCGTTGCGCGCCGCAAGCAATGTTCCTTCCACGGCGTCGTCGACATAAGTGAAATCCCGGGTTTGTTTGCCGTCTCCGAAGATGCGGACTTCTTGACCCTCGCTCAGTGCGCGTAGGAAGCGTGAAAAAGCCATGTCGGGCCGCTGCCGAGGTCCGAATACCGTGAAATAGCGAACGGCGGTGATGGGCAGGCTGAAATTCCGCGCGTACAGCAGGCACAGATGCTCGGCGGTCAGTTTGGTCACCCCGTACGGGGAATACGGCCGCGTCGGACTGTCTTCCGTCATCGGCGGAGCGATCCGCCCATAGACCGATGAAGACGACGCGTACACAAATTTCTTGACGCAGCTCGTGCGCACGGTTTCTAGCAGTCTTTGAGTAGCGTCGATGTTGTTGTGGACGTAGGGGCCGAAACCGGTCCCCCAGCTTCCGCGCACGCCGGGCTGGCCGGCCAGGTGAAACACCCAGTCGATCCCCTGCAGCACCGAGGACAAATCTGCCTCGTTGAGATCCTCCTGGACCCAGCGAAAGCGGGGATTAGAGAGAATTCTGCCCAGGTTGTCGCGCTTGGCTTCGGAACTGTAGTAATCGGTTAGGCAGTCGATGCCGGCCACTTCATAACCTTCCGCCAGCAATCTTTCCGCAAGGTGCGACCCGATAAACCCGGCTACGCCTGTAACCAGGCAGCGAGTAATTTTGGATTCCTCTTTCGTAAGTAATCTCCCAGCTAGCACGGCGTTACCCTCGAGCCGATTTCCTATGCTGGGGTTAAGGAAGGACGAACTTGGCGGGATTTTGAACCTGCAGCAGGTCTGAGTCAACTGTACTGGTGGCCAGGTAGTGGGCTACTTTGAATCAGGCCGCTCTTTTCGCTTTCTCATTGGCTCTAGCAAATTCACGAGATCGCAAGCGTCCCAAAGACGGTCTGTGACGCCAGCAGCCATCGCCGGGTAACGCGCAAGGTCCGATGAATCTTGATGAGTTGCGGAATCGGGCCTGACGCGACTGAGTTATGCCGGCATTATACGCTACGCGGGGATCGGGAGCAGAAAGAGCGTTTCGCACGCTCTAAGTCAGTTGCAAAGACTTCATGCGATTCAGATAAGTCGGGGTATGAGAATTGGAATCACCCGTGAGGCGAGCGCGTATCGCGTCACCCTCGATGATTTGAGGTTTCTAGAGCTGTGCAACGAGGTTCACGGCAGTGGCCGAGGGCAGATAGCGCAAGAACGCGCCTACCGCCTGGAACTGCGCGCGCAAAGAGAAAAAACCCCGCGACGCGTGTCCAAGAAAGAACCGCCCGCAGATCGTGAAGGCTCTGCCTGTGCGGTTGCATCCAAGCAGGACACGACTCTAATCACGACTGACGCAGGGGGCTGCCCCCCTACATCGCCCGCTCGATTTGTTTTTTCTAAAAGACAAGCAAACCGCCCTACCTGTGAGGGTCTAAACCTCAGTTCCCCCAGGGAATTCAACTCCAATAAACCGGCGCTCAGAGGGAACCGTGAAATTGGAGTTTCAGGGGAAACAGGGGATTCAGCTCTCAATCGGCGGCAACTTCTGCAAAGACAGGCCGAAGAGATCAAAGCCAAGTACGGGGTGTAGCCGTGCAACTGAATAATCGGCAAACGAAGGGATTTGGCGGCGAGCCCCAGAAAAATGTACTGGTACCAAGATTTTTTCTGACTTTTTTCCTTCTTGATGTTCCTTCCATAAGTAGGAGCTGTGCTCGGTCCACACTGCGCTCCCGGCCCGGGGCGCGTACGAGGGTTGAAATTGTTTCTTACTTTTCCCCGTTTGGATGTTCCCTAGTAAGTAGAGGCCGCTCGATGGAGTTTCTAGCATGAATGCACTCACTACGGTTTCTTGTAGATCATGCGGAAAATTTCTTTCTGACTTTTCTAGTTTTCAAAGCCTCTTTAATAGTAGAGGGCTGTGTCGCCTATGAAAGTTTTGCAGCGAATCGACAGTCTCTATCGTCTTCGCCACTGTGGTGAGGGTGAATGGTGCATGAAAAACACAGATCACCGTATCCGTCACCCTCGCGTTCACTTCGCCGATTTGGTAAGTGCCGGAAGGAGAAGCGATTGAGCGCAACGAGACGCTCGATTTGGCCGCGGAATGGCACCGTGTTGGGCTGGAGCGACCCCACTTTTGCACACGTTTCCGTGGCCAAAGTGATTCGTGGGTCGCTCCAGCCCACACGTTCACTGAGAAGCGCGCTGCGGCGCGAAGGGCAGTACCTGTGCTGCTAGGCATCCAGAAGAGCTACGAACTTCTCGCGAACCACGGATGCTTCGCCCGCGAGATTTGCGACACCTGCGGCGCCGTGCTCGCGGCCGTTCGCTTCATGCGGAAAGGCGAAGCGGGCGAATGGTGCAGCCGTGAAGGCCGCGATGGGAAAGAAGCGCACGCACCGGGAACCTGCAGGGGGTGTCACGCTAAGTTGCCGGATGGCAAGCGTCGCGGGGCATCCTATTGCGATGATGCCTGCCGGAAGGCCCACGAGCGCGCCTCAGACACGAAATTATCGCGGACAAAACCGTCGACTCATGCGGGTTTTCACTCAATTCCAGGTCCAGGTAGCTACCTCCATAGCAGGAACCCCCAAAGTGGCCTCATCGCGGCAGCGCGGGCAAAAGGGGTGCTTGGGTAAACGGCATGGCGGCAGCGGCAAAACTCGTTTCTGTCGGCAACGAAGGCGAAACCTTGCTTCGCTTACTGGGGGCGTGTAGTGTGGCGGCAAGGACAGCCGAGTCAACGAGCCAGGAGAACGTCTCGATGGCAAGGCGAAGACACCAAACAGGGAGGGTTATCGTTCGTCGGAAGAATCCACCGGTTTTCGTTGGCCGGTGGAGGGAGGATGTAATTCAGGGAAACCAGACAATTCGGGTTGAGCGTTCGATGGTGCTCGGTACGGTCGCCGAGCTCAAAACGAAACGCATTGCTCAACGACTGCTTGACCCGATCCTCGCTCGGATCAATTCCTTCGATTATCGCCCGAGTAAATTCAGCACAGTGGGGAAATTCGCAGACGCGTGGGAGAGCCAGGTGCTCACTCACCAGAAGCCTTCCAGCGTGAAAGCTGCGAAGTCACACCTACAGACCTACATCCGCAAACATTTGGAGAAGCTTCTTCTCCATGAACTCACGCCGCAGATCCAACAAAACTTCGTCACGCTGCTTTCGCAAAAGGTGTCCCGCAAAACCGTGCTAAACGTCCTCGGCACTCTCAGCTCGATGATGCGCACGGCTAAGTCGTGGGGCTACTGCACGCAGGCGGTTACGACAAGCGAGCTGACGCTGCCGGCGGATGAGATTCGCAAACAGACTCGATTCTTCAACGGGGAAGAGGCTCGCAAGATCATCACACTTGCTTCTGAGCCGTACCGCACCATGTTCGCCGTCGCGGCAATGACAGGACTGCGCGTCGGCGAAGTGGTGGGACTGCAAAAAGCGGACCTCGACTTGGACCGCCGCGTGATCCACGTCGAGCGATCCGCCTGGTACGGCAGAGTACAGACGGTGAAAAGCAAGGCGAGTCGAGCTCCCGTAGCGATGGCGGAAGCGCTCGTCACGATGCTGAAAGAATATCTGGCAACGTGGCGACCGAATCCCGAGGGCTTTCTCTTCCTCAATCGCAACGGGCGACCCTATGCAGCGAACAAAGTTGTCGAGTACGGACTTTGGCCTGTCCTGGACAAGCTGAAGATCGAACGCGCTGGCATGCACGCGTTTCGGCATTGCCACGCGAGTTTGTTGATGGAGGTAGGAGCGAATCCGACGGTCACGAAAACTCAAATGCGGCATTCGGATGCGCGAGTCACGTTGGGAATTTATAGCCACGTCATTGGCGATTCTCAGCGTGATGCGGTGGACAAAGTAGGCGAGATTCTGCGCCCATCTGCGCCCAAATCGGAGAAGTCAGGTGAGTGGATTCAATAACTTGCGGAACTCGGGACGTGGGTTCGATTCCCATCGCCCGCTCCAGAAACTTCAGACGTACTTGCAACCTAAACGGACCCAGGTTTTTCTTTGACTCTGCTGTAAGAGAGGGAAAAGAATGGCGGGGACGACGGGACTCGAACCCGCGGCCTCTGCCGTGACAGGGCAGCGTTCTAACCAACTGAACTACGTCCCCGCTGAAGGGTGATACGCACGAATGGTGGGCACTGTCCGATTCGAACGGACGACCTTTCGGGTGTAAACCGAATGCTCTAACCGCTGAGCTAAGCGCCCAACTCAATTCATCGTACAGGAAGCGATGCACAGCGTCAACGTGGCCGAAATGAAGTCTTTTTGTGATCATCTGAAATCCCTTTTCTTTCGGCGGTTTTCCGTTTGGTGAGCCGCCTTTCCTTGCACTTTATTCGCGCAGCCAGTAAACTCGCTTTCTTAAACTTACGCCGAGGAAACGCACTGAGATGCTACTGGTACGCGATTTTGTGGCACACATGGCCAACGAAGTGGTGAAACGCCTGGTGGAAGGCGGGCAGATTGAAGCCAAGGCCGCGGGAGCCGTGGCCAGCCGCGTGCGCCAGCGCATGATGGAAGAACTGACCGTGGAGGACCGGCTGAACGACGAAGTGCGACAGATCCTGGTCGAGCGCCAGGATGAGATGCGCAGCACGGGCGCCTCGTATCAGGAGATGTATAAGAAGGTGAAGCAACATTTGGCCAGGGACCGCAAGCTGGTCCTAAGGTAGAAGCAGAAACACGGAGGTTGCGAAAATGGGCGGGACGCAAGCCTGCTGCAGACTTGCGCGGAGCGTTCGGTAGGGAAGTAGTTTTCTTCGGGGAAAAGGGACGATGCGACTCAGCCGCGAAAAAATTGTCAGAATTTCTCACCAGATCACCGAGGTACTTGTCGACAGCGACGACGTGGAATTCATCGACGACCGCGACACCATCCGCCAGCAAATCGTGCAGATTCTGACTGCCATGCTGAGAGACGAAGAAAAAATCGAGCTGGAAGTCCGCAAGCGCATCACGTCGCAGAAGAAAGAAATCCTGGAAGGCAGCGAGGAGTGGGATGTTCTGCACAAGAAGTATTACCACGACGAGCTCCGCCGCATGGGCATTGCCTCCGCTCCCGACGAGCACCGGCGCTTCTGAGCTGGATGCGGAAATTGCCCCCGGCTGCGTCGAGGGAAGCGCCGTGGTGCGTGGTGGGAGGCAGGAGCGCGGAGACGACGAGATGCCGGGCAAGTGGTAGCGATTCAAGAAAATGGCGGCCGACTTAAAGTTCTGCTTCAGGAATGGCACGAGGCTACCCCCCACAGCCCCCATTGAATGCATGAATGTCAAAACAAAGGACTTGCAAATTGGGCAATTCGTAAGCGCATGAAAACAAAGAGCGAGATTTCTGTGGTGTGACGGTCCGTACGCGGCGAAAGAGAAGGAAGTTAAAGTATTTCTTTAGAAATGGCATTGTTGCCCCTACCACCCCCAGAGGCGATGAAAAGAGTGCGGAAGTGATTGAAGGGAAAGAAAATAGGCGATGCCTGTGGTGGAAAGGAGTGTGTAAGCGTTTGAAAACAAAGAGGTTGGACAAAAGCAAAGGAAGCTAGCGGGGTGCTCCTGGGCGCGACGTGGGGATCGAGTCGATGCTGGAGCTTGGCAGACACAGGGGAAGGATGGCATGCTGGTATCGTTTAGGCAAGTGATTTGCGGGGAACGGTCGAAAATGAGGGTTGAAGGGTAATTCTAGAGGTTGGATGGCAGAGGTTCGAGGTTGGAAACCAGGATTATAAGGCGGGAGGCCCGGACAGGCGGCGGGGTGAACAGCTCCCGCGGAGCGGAGGGGCACAAGAAAAAGCACAGTCAAAAGCCCCGCCCTCCGAAAGCAAGGGCAGGGCACCCAAAATCGTCTAACGATTTACGTCCGGGCCACCCGTCCGGTCAAGGGCGACCATCGGGAGCCGCGTCAGCGGGCTTGACCCTTGACGGCGGCGAGAGCGGAGGGAAGGTTTTTCGCGTTGGTTGGGATGGGCAGACGCGCGGCGCGTGCCGTTTTTTTTCTTTAGCTGCTGCGGTTTGTTTTCAACAAGTTCCCGTATAGGAACCGCGCGGCGCTGTGCAGCGCCGCAGATTTTGTAAGTCTCTGATTTCTTGGTGGTTCCTAACAGCAACCAAAGTTGCTGTGCAGCACCCTTTTGGGGGTGACGTGTCTATCCCCCACCCGGTGCCGCAGGCACCGCCCGCCATTTCACCCGCCCGCGCGCAGGTTCCCCTTGGCATGGTCAGTGTTTGCTCTCGACAGTAGGATCGCAGGTTTGTACTCCCCTGGCGCTCACTTCTACCTCTGTGGGTAGCCGGAGCAACACGGTCCCGCTATCCATCGCGCATTCCGATTCAGGCAACATCTTGTATCGAAAAGTGGCCTCAAACGTCGTCGGGCTGTGATCCTTGAACTGCCATGTCCTGACGTTTTCCTGGGCTGCTTGCACTAGCGCGGGGGGGCCGCTTTCGACGGAGATGGCGGAAACCCGCTTTCCATCAGTCGAGAGGCGAAGGTGGACGACTCCCTCGATACGGGCTACCCGTGCAACAGGGGGATAGAATGGCACTCCAGCGGTGGCCACCGTGGGCAAGGGCTCCTTTGATTGTTGGGCGGTGGACATAGTCCCTC
>Ga0209802_1000928_pt1 | contig 22533 bp, 23 predicted proteins | sample GraSoiAngelo_129_FD_185886 | JGI IMG/M metagenome (GOLD analysis project Ga0209802, IMG submission 185886) | Grasslands soil microbial communities from the Angelo Coastal Reserve, California, USA - 14_0927_12_40cm (SPAdes) (version 2) | ecosystem: Environmental > Terrestrial > Soil > Grasslands ... | reverse complement strand
ACTCTCACAGCAACCTCTTCCACTACCTTCCGCAGTTCCTCCGCCGCATCATCGCCTATTCTACCAGCACCGCCCTTTTTTATGAGCCGATGCACCGCGGCGGTCGAAATTTCGGTTTCCGCCAACTATGCGACCGATTTCAGTTCCGAAAACTGTCTATTTAACAGTTAGTCGTGCCGACGCGCGTTTTCGACGCCAAATATTTAAAAGTCCAGCGAATGGCTCGCCGACCTCGGAAGTGCTAGAGTGGGGAAGGTTCGGATAGCCGCAGTCAAGAAAGTTTCCAGAGAACTGATTGCACGCTATCCGGACAAGTTCACAACCAATTACGAGTCCAACAAGACAGTTCTTGCTGATCTGGTTGATGCGAAGACTAAGCGGCTGAGAAATCGCGTAGTCGGATACGTTACGCGATTGAAGATAGTTGAAGGTAGAAGGGCGGCCGCTCCAACTCAAATCTCCGAAGAATCTGACCGCGAATAACACCGTCCGGCGGTCCACTCGGGGCGTTGGAGGCAGACCCCTCTGGAAAAGGCTTCAAAATCAACACTGGCAAGATTCCCATTCTACTGACCCTAAAACGAATTCGAGAGCTCAAACCCCACGAAGAGACGGTAGCCACAGAACTTCGTGGAATAGTAACGACTCTTGAAGGAGACCCGATACTTCGTCATCCTATTATCGCGGACTCCGCTACGGGAGCCGTTTTAGATGGAACCCACCGACTTGCAGCTCTTTCACAGCTTGGGTGCCGCACGATTCCGGCCGCCCTAATTGACTACCAGAACCCATTGGTTGGAGTCGATCGGTGGTTCAGAGTAATTACCGGCGAGAGGTTGAATGATTTCATGAAACGAATAGAGGATCGCAATACCCCTGTTCCTATGTCAGCTTCTCAATCCGATCGCAACCTGCTTTCTCGATTGAGCTATGCGACCCTTTGCGACCAGAGTGAATGCTTCACGTTTGGTTCAGGTATTCAAGGAGCCTTAGCAGCCTGCCGGAACGCTTTTGAAATTGAGGAGATCGCGAGGAAGAACCATCTGAAAATATCCTATGTCGACAACGATGATCTCACAGAACTTTCGAAGAACGCTTTCTTGATGTCGACGATTCGAGTCGAGAAGAGCGAGGTCGTTGAGAGCTGTGTTAGTCATAAGCTGTTTCCGCCGAAATCGACCCGTCACTTGATCCCGTCTCGGCCGCTTGGTCTTGGGGTTCCCCTGGCCATGCTAAAGAACAAGAATCATGCAGAAGCGGAATCCGCATTCGTCCAGCACATTCGCTCAAAACATATCAGGAAATTACCTAAAGGATCGAAAGTAGGGAGTAGAAGATATCTGGAGGAAGTGTTCCTATTTGAATGAAACCCAAACTACAAGCCAATACAGCTACACAATCAAATTGATCGGAGTCCTTGCCACCGCGGCTGGCACGCGACAAGTGTCGCTAGATTCAGAAACCGAACTCTCTCTCACCGACGTTATTTCGAGCCTCCTCGCGCGAGTAGACAACCGCCAGTTCAAAGATCTACTCATAGACTCGGCAACGAACAATCCCCTTCCCAACGTTATCATGCTTTTAGACGAGCAAGACTGTAACCTGTTCCAAGGCTTGCGAACGAAACTCGATTCGAAAACGGTAGTTACAATAATTCCCGTGGCGCACGGGGGCTAAACTTCAACAATCTCGCATTTCAACCGCCTGATAACATCGTCAGCCTTGTCAACCTTGACCTTGAGCGTATACAGCTGACTGGGGGTTCTAAGCTTCAGCTTGACGAGGTCCTTAGAACGTTTGACTCGGCACTCATGCGCTGTTTCTGACAGCCCGACAAATTCGTCGGTGTTGGTGACTTCAGCCGGCATCGGTGGACAAGGTGGGGGTCGGGATCGTCCCACTTTAAACTATTGCGCCAGATCGAACAGTTGCTATCATCCATGAAAAAGCTGTTCTGGACCGAACAGTGTTAAGCATTGATCAGCTCTAATATCACTAGCAAGAAAGAGTTTCGCAAGGCTCCGCTATGATTCGCATCGGAATAATCGGGAAAACAAACACCGGAAAAACAACCTTCTTCAAAGCTGCAACCTCCAGCACTGGAGAAGTATCAACCTACCCTTTTACGACCAAGAAGCCCAGCACTGCCACGGGCCAGGTGCAAACGCTCTGTGTCTGCCGAGAACTAGATGTCGCTGACAAACCAAGAAACTCAACTTGCATAGACGGTTGGCGATTCATACCAATCGAAGTCATAGACCTCCCTGGACTCATCAAGGGAGCCTTTGAAGGAAAAGGACTTGGAACTCAATTCTTGAACGTGGCATCGCAGGCCGACGCACTCCTACACGTAGTCGACGCATCTGGTGGCGTAGACGCAGAGGGAAAAATTACACATCCAGGAATGGGAAACCCAGTCATCGACGTTTATGACATCGAGGAGGAATTGATCCTATGGTTCAAAGTAGCTGTCGATAGGGCACTTCAGAGAACCAAGAAAAAATCACTCAAGACAGGATCCTTCGACAAACCAATATCGAAGGAAATGGCAGGCATTGGCGTCAAACTAGAACACGTCTCGAAAGCCCTCGAACAGACAGACTTGTCCAAAAAACATCCCAAGGATTGGAAAGATTCAGACTCTCGAGTGTTTTCGGAAACCCTTCGAACAATCTCGAAACCTACCGTGATTATTGCCAACAAGATGGATTTGGCTTATTCCGAAAAGAATTTCGAGAGGCTCCGTGAGGAATTCAAATCACAACTAGTGATACCAGTTTGTAGCGAAGCAGAGGTGGCGCTAAACAGGGCTGAGAAGAAAGGATTCATCCAGTACGTTCCAGGGGAAGAGGCTTTCAAAGTCATAGACGAATCTCGATTAACCAAGGATCAGGCTTGGGCTCTGGCATATGTTCAGCAGAAGGTCATGACGAAATGGATGAGAACTGGAGTCCAGTTCGCACTTAATGCGGCTGTCTTCAAGCTTCTGGGAATGAACGCTGTTTATCCAGTTGAGGATTCCAAGACACTATCTGACAAGCGTGGCAACATTCTACCGGATGTGTATTTAGTCCCGAAAGGATATGTCGCGAAAGATTTGGCCAGAGAAATACACTCAGAGCTTGCCACGAAAATGCTTCATGCCATCGATGCTAGAAATGGTCTAAGGCTGCCTCAAGACTACGAGCTCAGAGATCGCGATGTAATCTCTATCGTGACAGCCGCGCGTAAGAAGTAGATTTTTCAGCTATTCCTTTAGGAATAATCAATGGAAACGTTAATAATGGAAATTCCCGCCCTGCCCACAAGGATCATTCTGAGATTGAGAACGATATGGGCTTAAGAGTCAACCAATTATTCCAAGTACCGATCGAAGAACAAGACCTCGAAATCGTCGAAAGGAAAGGAGTCGGACACCCTGACCACATCTGCGACGCAATAATGAACGAGGTCTCAGTCGCACTCTCCAAGGAATATCTGAAACGATACGGGCACGTGATGCATCACAACATCGACAAAGCTCTGCTCGCCGCCGGCGAAGTAAAAACCCGCTTCGGAGGCGGGGAAGTCAAACGGCCTATGCTGATGGTCTTCGGGGACCGAGCTACTTACGACGTTGATGGCGATCCGTTTCCCGTTGACGAGCTGGCGGTAAACACAGCCAAGAAATGGCTGAAAAACCACCTTCGATTTGTCGACCCTGAGAAACACGTGAGATACCAAGTCGAGCTGAAAAAAGGCTCCCAGGCTCTGACAGATATTTTCAAGAGGAAAGGCAAATACTACGGCGCCAACGACACTTCAGCCGCGGTAGGATACGCGCCCCTAACAATCACAGAACGAATGGTTCTACAAACGGAACACTACATCAACTCACCGAGTTTCAAGAAGGAATTTCCCGAGACGGGAGAAGATGTCAAGATAATGGGAGCTCGGGAAGGAAAGGAACTCAACCTTACTGTCGCACTCGCATTCGTGGACAAACTCATCGAGAACGAGAACCAGTACTTCAAACGCAAAGCGGAGATTACGGAAGATGTCAACCGCTTCGTGAGAGACAGAGCCAAACTCGATTCCGTCAACGTCAACATCAACACTCTAGACAAACGTGGCCGTGGCATTGGAGGGATCTATCTTACAGTGTTGGGAACTTCCGCGGATGACGGTGACGGAGGACAAGTCGGGCGAGGAAACAGACCGAACGGTCTCATACCCCTAAACAGACCGACCTGCTCAGAGGCTGCAGCTGGCAAGAACCCGGTCAGCCACGTTGGAAAAATCTACAATCTCCTAACATACGAAATAGCCAATCACGTATACCAAAAAGTCCCCGGAATCAAAGAAGTCTACGTTTGGCTGCTGAGCCAAATAGGCCGCCCGATAAACCAGCCCAAGGTCGCAGGGATTGAGCTGATCCTTGACAGAGGCGGCGACTTCAAGTCAGCGTCGAAACAAGCAACGGCGATTATCAAGTCAGAACTCAACGGAATAAATGATTTTACGAAACGTCTGACGGAAGGCAAGGTATCGGTCTGCTAAAGTAGCAGTACTCTTCTGCCTTGACCCAGGCATGAGCCGAGCCCCCCGTAGCATACCAGGCATTCTTACCGCAATCGTAATTTCATTCGTCGTCGTAACCTATGCTCTGTCCTTTGCGCTCGCCGCCCTCGCAATCATTACGACCCAGTTAGGGCCTAACCTTCTCAGGCTCAACGGAGTATTGCCTGTATACCTGTTTGCTCTGATTTCCTTACGCATTATTCCAGCGAACGGCTTGATCCTCGTCATAGTCCTGATGGCGATCTTCTCAGCATGCTTCTGGGCCGCAGCTATAGACCGGGGCGGATTCATCGCTAGTTTGAAAGCTCTAACGAGGAAGTCGAAGCCAACATCAACTCCTGACTGGTTAGTTGTCATGCCACTTCTTAGTTCGAGTCTCCTAATTGTAACGGTTCTGCTATCAATACTCTTGAATTCGTCAGGGGTATCGGTAGGGAGTCTTCCTGCGACAACTCCTGAAGAGCTATTCGCGAGCGTAGCGTACGCCCCGGTTGCCGAGGAAGTTGGGTTCAGGATCACCCCCATCGGCCTGCTAATCGTGATTAGAACGCTTCTGCCATTGCACCGGGGCCGAGGACTCACTCGTGCGGGTCCGATCACAGTTGCCGGGAGAATTGCTCTGGCTTTCTTCTCTCCAGACAGGGCAAAAGAAGACGCGGGCCTACCTAGCATTGGCACGAAGGGGTGGCATGGAATCCATTGGAGCGAATGGATTCTTCTGGGAGCCACCTCGATTCTGTTTGGACTTGCCCATTCGTTGTCGGGGGCAGGCTGGGGTCCAGGGAAAGCTTTGACCGCAGGCTTGAGTGGATTCGTATTGGGAGTAGTCTACTTATGGTATGGGTCCTACGCGAACATCTTGCTGCACTGGTCATTCAACGTCTACGTCTTCGTCATTCTCGGTTCCTTGGCCGGAGGACTATATTCCGATGCTCTTGCATCTCTTTCGTTTTTCGCAACAATATTCTTGAGCATAGCAGGCCTTGTGTACGGCATTAGGTGGCTAAAGCCAGTCAAGACTCCGATCATGCAAACCGCAACACCCCTTGCTCCGCCACCACAATTCTAAGCCTCTCAACGAGTAACACTCTGACGTGTCAGGCGATCTTGTGCATTGCTCGTAGGTCTTCTTCGAACAATCGCAACGATGATGGAACCTCTCGATCGACTGGTGAGGACAGAGAGAGTCCCCTTTCCTTCTTGGTCTTCCAAACTTCACTGTTGAAGTCTACCAAGTCGCGAGTGTACTTCCTGTATGTCTCCTTCCACACTGTCCTTGGGAAGGATTCAGAGTGAATGCTTCTCTTGCCGTAGAGTTTCCTCCAAATGCCGTCAGCGAGGTGAGGCGCGATCGGTCCGAGTAGAACCAGCATCGTCTTGAGACAGGTGTGAAGGGTACTCCATGCAGCTCTTTGATCCGCTTTGTCAAATCCGATCCCGTAAGCCCTTGTCTTCGCCATTTCGAGATAGTGCGATGCAAAGCTTCCCCACAGAAAGTCTCTCAGTTCGGTTGCTGGAATGAAGAAGTTGAATTCCTTGTAACCTTCAAGGCAACGCTTTGTAAGGTGAGATAGCTCGGACAGAATCCACTGATCTGCGGGCCGAAGTCTCGTCGGCTTGGCCTGGGGAAAACTGGATATGAACCTAGCTAGGTTCCAGATCTTTGTGAGTGTGTTTCTCGCCCCAGCGACTCTAGCGTCGGAATAGCGATAGTCGGAGCCGAGGCTTGTCTCAAGGGCCGACCACAATCTGAACGCATCTGCCCCATATTTCTCAAGAACCGGTCCGGGATCTACCACATTGCCTTTACTCTTACTCATGCGTTCGCCCTTCTCGTCCAGACCCATTCCTGTGATCCAGACATGCGTGAAGGGTCGCTTCCCTGTCAACTGGAAGCAACGTAGGATTGTATAGTGGAGCCAGGTTCTGACTATGTCTTTGCCTTGAGGCCTGATAGTAGCCGGGTAGGTTCTCTGATAGAATAGTTTGTATTTCCCTCCATACTTGGAATTGTAGAGCGGTGAGATTCCGGAATCCATCCACGTATCCAGAATTCTTGTTTCTCCGCTGAATTCGTCATGGCTACAGAAAGCGCATTTCTTGAATGGTGGCGGGTCTCGCCATGGCCGGTAATACAGACCGGGCTTCGGCAGATTTGCGCGTCCACACTTCTTGCAGTACCATATCGGGATCTCAGTCCCGTAGTATCGTCGTCTAGAAATAGGCCAGTCGATATTGATGGACCCTATCCAGTCCAGAAGAATCTGTCTATGAGTTTCAGGATGAAACTTGAGGGTCTTCGCGATCTTGGTCAGTTGTGGGACAAAATCGAGCTGCTTGAGATAGAACTCTTTCATCGGAATGATCTCAATTGGATCCCATGATCTCTCGCAAGTGGGCACCTCGTGCGTGATAGTCAATATCCGCCTCACCAAGCCCCTAGTGGTCAACTCCTCGACCACCTTCCGCCTAGCTTCTTCAACCGTGAGATCGCGGAACTGGCCAGCGGCTTCAGTCATCCGTCCTCTCTCGTCGATTGAGATGACCTCTCCAAGACTCAGTTCTCGGAAGAGTGTAACATCGTGGTAATCACCATAACTGCAGATCATGACTGCGCCTGTGCCCTTCTCGCGTTTTGCACCGGGGTGTGGTCTGATCTCCACTTCTCTCCCGAAAATTGGGACGACTGCGTGTAATCCGTGTAGTTTCTTGTAGCTCTCGTCCTCAGGGTTCACAATAACGAGCTGACAGGAGCTCATTAGCTCAGGTCGAGTTGTGGCGATTACTAGCTCCTCGCCGTTCTCTTTGACTCTGAAGGCTATACTTACTAGTTTTGTGGGTTTCTCTTGGTATATGATCTCGGCATCGGCGATTGTCGTCTGGCATCCGGGACAATAGTTGCTTGGATACGTGCTTTCGTAGATGAGTTTCTTCTTCCAGAGCTCAATGAAGGTCCTTTGAGTCAGCCTTCGATAATCTTCCCTGTCTGTCCTGTATTTGTTCGCAAAATTGGAGCTGAGACCCTCTCGCTTCATGAGTCCCACCATCTCAGCTTCCAATTCATCTAGTGCCTGTGCGCATAACTCGATGAATTTCTCTCGATCCTGGGAACGCATTTCGATCTTGTAGGTTGTCTCAACGTAGCGTTCTACTGGCAGCCCGTTTCTGTCAATTCCTATTGGAAAGAGGGTCTCATAGCCTAAAGCGCGAGATGTCCTCGCGATCATGTCTATCTGCGCATAGTGAGCTAGCGCCCCAATGTGCCATGGTCTCCCGGAAGGATAGGGTGGCGGAGTATCTATTGTGAAGATAGACTTCTTCGTGTTGACGTTGAACTTGTAGAGTCCTTCCTTCTCCCAGAGCTGTTGAGTCAGGATCTCCGTGCTATGGTCCCATCTCTTCTCAACAATCTTCGGCGTGAACGCCGAAAAAACCGAGAGTGAGGTGCTACCCTTGTTCGCAATCGGAGTCGAAGAGAAAGTCTCCTTTCGATCCTGAGCCGACGATGGCGTAGATCTAGGCTCTTCGCTCTTTGGAAAGTCCGCCATCGCGATCGACAGAGTCGACCGCTTCTCCCCCATTTAAGGCGTAAAGACCGACCTGCAGAGAATTGGCGCGGGCGCAGTCGCCTGTGTTATTGGGGTGAGAGCTTCAAGACGGGAATCGAAACGGCCGAATCTACTGAGACCAATTGGAGGGATTGATAGACGGGGTCAAATCTTTAATACGGAATCAGACGAGCCAGAATTCAAGGACGGGTCTGAAACAAGCTCGGGGCGGTATGAAGGTAGTTTTGGAAGCAAGCTTTGCTTGTGATACTACTGTTGTACTGACCTTTTGGTTGTTCAACTCGACTTTGGAAAAACAAGAGTAGAATCAAAAATGGAAGGCGGAGGAGAAGAGAAGCCCCGTAGAAGCTACGGTAGAAGAGGAGGCAGTTATGGAAGAAGAGGCGGTGGAGGTTATGGTGGAGGAGGCAGAGGTGGAGGCGGAGGCTATGGCCGTGGAGGCGGTGGAGGTTATGGGAGGGGAGGCGGATACGGAGGCCGCGAGGGCGGCGGGAGAGGTTTCGAACGCGATCGAGGTCCGGTCCCTGTAGAGGAGGGTCAGGAGATCGATGTCACCATTGATTCAGTCGGTAGGAGGGGCGACGGGATCGCCCGCTTCAACAACTTCGTCATATTCGTCCCAGGAACTAACACCGGCGACAAAGTCAAGGTCCGAATAACAGGCGTGAGGAACAACTTCGCGACCGGAGAGGTCGTCACAGGGGTAACAGAATGAAAATCGCCGAGCTAAAACCGGGAATGAGAAGAGTTGACGTGAAGGGAAAGATCGTCGACGTAGAGAGTCCTAGAGAAGTACAAACAAAATTCGGTCCCGGCCAAGTAGCATCGGCGACTCTCCAAGACGAGTCCGGAAGTGTCAAGGTCACATTGTGGAACGAGAACATATCAAAGGTCGCAGTCAATGACACGGTTGAAATTCAGAACGGTTATGTTGACTCTTTCAGAGGAGAACTCCAACTCAACGTCGGACGATACGGAAAGCTGGCCAAGGTAGAGTAAAGACATGGCAATTACGGTTTTTTGGACCAGGGTCCGCCAGCGATAGGATTCTTTCTATTTTTGAACGAAGACCTCGGCCGTCGGAGTCTCGGCAACGGTGCCCAAGGTATACCTTGACAGCACCGTCTTCCTCTGCTGATTTTCGACTTGGGCCACAACTTCGATGAACCCCTCCAACTTTGTCCCCGCTATCTTCTTTCTTAGAAGCTGGTCAACTTGGAATATGCCTGACTCGTTGTACATGCTGATTTCTACGATGACTGGTTTCTGCTTGCTCTTCCTGATCTTCACGTCTCGTATCGACATCGCGGAAAGCGCGTGAATATCCTTCTTCCCCGCGGTAAAGGGAATACGCGCGCGGCCTTCCTTCATGTCGAGAGCATCTGCGACTCTGACAACGCCGGCTTCCAGCGTTAGCTGGGGAATCTCTGATTCGTGAGCGTAGATTGTGTGCAGAGTCTCGGAGGTTATGATTGCTCGTTCCTTTTCATCATAGATCCCTTCCAGCAATCTTGGAAGTAATTGAAATGCCAGCGGAACACTGAACATGTGATGGTTCTCTCTGTGAGCTATCATTCCTAGATCGTGAAGAACGGCGCCGAGGAATACGACTACCTCTGCGTCCTCGTTTGTCATCTTGTGATCTGTAACTATATTGGGCTTGACATTTGCTTCCAGGAGATTGCGCAGGATTTTCAGTGCAATGTTTGAGACGATTGCGAAGTGAACTGGGCCGTGGTCTGAAAGACCCAGTCTTCTCACGGCGTTAACATTGATGCATTCCCAGAGGCTCTGAAGGTATTGGTCACCGTTGACGCGATCCAGAACCGCCTTCAGTTTGAGGTTCGAATTATACGGTAGGTTGATCAGAAATTCGCACCGGACGGGACAGGCCTAGTGAGGAAGGACTTCAAAAATGTTCTCGAACTTGAGGGAACAATCGAAAAATACTCATCACCAACCCTGTCCTCACCAATGTCAGGACTGTGAAATAAGCTGCCTCACAAGAATGTCGAATACGAGGTTCGAAATCGCAGCGCGTGGCTCACGATGAATCGGCCAGAGGCACTCAATGCCCTCTCCAAAGACATGTTCCGAGAGCTTGAAGCGAATCTGAGAAATGCCTCGAAGGATCGAGCCATATCATCGATTGTCGTCAAGGGAGAAGGAAGAGCATTCTCGGCAGGATTAGACGTGAAGGAAGTGAGCGGATTCGCATCCCGCCGGGAAGCCCGCGAGTTCGTCTACAATCTCGTCAGGCCATTTTGGAAACGATTTCTAGGATGCGAGAAGCCAATTATCTCAATGGTCGACGGTCCCGCCTACGGTGCAGGTGCGGAGATCGCGCTCGCCTCTGACCTGGTTGCGGCATCGACAGGATCCACGTTTGCCTTCTCCGGCGGAAGGGTCGGCGCGCTCTGCTGCATCTCTGCCGCAATAGGCGAATTCTCCATGATGGGTAGGAAGCTCGTTGAAATGAATCTAACCGGAGCACCAATCAGCGCAGACGAAGCGCGATCTTACGGGCTTGTAAACTACGTTGAAGAGACTACTCATCTACGTGAACGCGTGGACTTGATCTTGAATGAAATACGAAACGTTTCGCCAATCTCAAACGCTAGCTTCAAACGCATTCATCGAGGTCTTTTCACAACACGTGCCATAGACCTTGCGCATAGGGAGCTCTTCAGAACGATTACAAGCCCTGACTTCGAGAAAGGTGCAACTGCTTTCAGAGAGAAAATACATCCCAAATACTATGACTAGTCGCATCCACAGAGGGAGCCAGACTTGGAACCCTAGCCGGTAGTGAAAGAGTCCTTATATCGTATTGTCGACGTAACGCTCTCGCTGGATACGGGAACCCCGCCCTGGCGAGGACCAACTTCTGTAAAACGGCAAGGGAAAGAGATAGAGGTGTGTAGAAACTGAGAGGAAGAAATTGGAAAGGAAGAAACATCCGATCGGAGATGAAGGTGCTCCAGTGTCCGCGCTGTCACGAGAACATTCGACTGGACAAGTACTCCGCGCACATCGCTACCTGTCCCCAACCGGCAATGGCGCCGAGCACTACGGCATAACTTCGGAAAACCTAACGGAAATCGCAACTTTATCGTATCTCATTCGCAATAGCCAGACGCTCTCAGCCGCTTGGTTCCCTCGGACCTTGGAACCGCACGCATAAGTGAGCCTGCCAGGCTCAGACCCAAACACGTTCATCAAGTGTGAAGTACGGTAAACGTCTAGGACGTTACGTAAAATTACATTTTCGAAACAGAAACAAGCCTTCCTTTCTAGACCCCGGGGGTACGTCAAAACAAAAAAAGTCCTTCACACTTTACCCGCAGCGCTGCCAATTCTTTTGGCGCCGGGAGTGGGATTCGAACCCACGCGGCCCTAACGGGCCACAGGCTCTCAAGGCCAACGCTCCCCAAAGAGGAGAACTGCGCCTTTGGACCCACACAGACGGGTTAATCCACTCGGCCCACGAGACACAATCTCACAGATTGCGTAATCCCGGCAAGCTAACCCGCATTCAGGTCAAAGAAGCATCTCATCCTAAACTCACCTAATAAACGGTTCTTGCAAGCAGACCACTTCGAACCAGTTGTCAGACGAAAATCAGGGGGCAGAGGGACACAGATTTCTCGAACATACGACAGACGCTTACATAGAAGCCTGGGGCCCGACACTTGAAAGAGCATTTGCTCAAGCCGCAGAATCCTTCTACGAGACGATGCTGGACCTTCAGAAAATCGACCCCGTCTTAGAGGAGCATGTCCGAGCAGATGGCCATGACAAGAAGGAGCTACTCTACAATTGGCTAGAACAACTACTCCTAGTGTTCGATATCAAAGCGATGGTTTACACCTCATACGACATCGTTATCGCGTCTGAAGAACCCACAGTATTCAAGCTACGTGGGAAGGTTAGAGGCGAGAAATATGATCCGGGAAAGCACGGAGCTAAGACTGAGGTAAAAGGAGTGACATACCACTTGATGACAATCGAAGAAAGCGCGAAGGGAGCTAGGGTCAGATTCATTCTGGATCTATAGCCTGCCAAGTGCGAGAGAAGCAGTTTTGAAACTACTAGCCCACCCAACGACACTTATAGTTAGGTAGTCGTTCAACGTCTTGACGAACGAATGAGCACCCAAGCCTTGAACTCTTGGAGCAGATCAAGCGCAGACATCCCCATTAAGCAAGTATCTCAAAACATCTGGGAGGTACCGCAGGACCACCAGCCCGGCATGAAGGTCCCAGCGCGAATCTACGCCGACGAGGACCTACTCGCCAAAATGCGCACCGACCGAACCATCCAACAATGCGTCAATGTCACCCATCTCAATGGCATCTACAAGTACGCCATCACGATGCCGGACGGACATGAAGGCTACGGATTCCCGATAGGAGGAGTAGCTGCAACAGACTATGATGAAGGAGTAATCAGCCCTGGAGGCGTTGGCTACGACATCAACTGCGGAGTCCGCCTCATTCGGACAAATCTCACTGAGAATGAGGTGCGGCCAGAACTGTCCCGGCTTGTGGATACAATTTTCAACTTCATACCCTCAGGCCTCGGAAGCCGGGGACAGATCAAACTTAGCCCGATCGAGCTCGACAAGGCGATTACCGATGGCCTCGATTGGGCCATCGACAAAGGATACGCTTGGCCTGAGGATCCGAAGACAATCGAAGAAGAAGGCTGCATGGACGCTGCCGACCCCTCAAAGGTATCAGGCAGTGCAAGAGCACGCGGAGCACCTCAACTTGGAAGTCTTGGAAGCGGCAACCACTTCATCGAGATTGAGAGGGCAGACCGGATTTTCGACGAACGAGTTGCCCAACGCCTAGGAATCCAGAAGAAGGGACAAATCTTGGTTCTCATCCATACTGGCAGCAGAGGATATGGGCATCAGATCTGCAGCGACTATTTGAAAGTCATGGAAAGGGCGACGGGCAAATACAACATCAACTTACCCGACAGAGAACTAGCCGCCTGCCCGAGCAAGAGTCCTGAGGCTGAGGACTACATCCCAGCCATGTCCGCTGCATGCAACTTCGCCTGGATCAACAGGCAAATGATCACTCACTGGGCCCGACAGGCTTTCGAAAAGGTATTCGCGAAATCTCCAGATTCAATGGACATGGGAATCGTGTACGATGTCTGTCACAACGTCGCAAAAATTGAATCACACCAAATCGATGGTGAGGCTACAAAAGTCATTGTCCATCGAAAAGGCGCTACCCGCTCTTTCCCTCCGGGGCATCCAGATGTCCCAGCCCAATACAGAGATGTTGGACAACCAGTTCTAATCCCAGGAAGCATGGGAACAAGCAGCTGGGTCCTGATAGGCACACCCAAAGCAATGGAGTTGAGTTTCGGAACCACCGCCCATGGCGCTGGAAGGTTCATGAGCCGTTCCGCCGCCAAACGAAAATGGCGCGGAGCAGACTTGAAGAAACAGCTAGAGAGCAAAGGGATAGTCATCAGAGCGGCAAGCATGGAGGTTGTCGCTGAGGAAGCACCTGACGCCTACAAGGATGTAGACAGAGTCGCAGATGTAAGCGACCAACTTGGAATAGGAAAGAAAGTTGTCCGCATGACACCCATCGGAGTGGCGAAAGGATAGTGCTTAGCCGAGAAATCGTACATGCCTATCTTTTCTTGTATTCGTTGATTAGATCCGTAGGAGTCGGATCGATCCTCCTCAGCATAGCAAGGTACAGGGACACATAATCGAGCAGAAGGATCGGAGACAGCAACCTGGAAAGCCTCCCTCTCCCAGCGACTCGCACGTCGAGCGGGTCAGATCTGCTGGCCGAGCCTATCGTAGAGCGGAACGCACGAACAATTGAACGCTCAAAAGCGGTCTCTTGCGCATCTCGAATAATCACCGGCAACATGTTATTTCTCCTATGCCAACCTTCAACCTCGTTATGCCCTGCCTCCGGCAACAAGTCGTATTTCGCGGGCAATTTACTGTTCTCCGCAAGTTGGTTCTTGAACCTCCGTGCAACCGATGACATTCTCTGCAAAGAATAGATCACGAGCAAATGGCCGACGAGTTTCTCGGCTAAGCTCTTCGCAGGATTGTTTACCCGAGGAGTTTCGACGCGGCAACGACGCCTGATGCGAACAAGCTCCCGAGCAGCAATAGATCTCTCTCGTGTGGTTGAACGGACAAGATTCGCACTCTCCAGGGCAACTGCGGCTGCAACAACCAATTGGCCAAGAGCAGCTCTCGGAGCCAACGAAGCTTCGACCTGAAAGAATGGTGCCTTGAAGCGATTACAAAGGGAAGCGAGTGATCCCCCGTGTCCAATACCTATAAGGGCACTGCCTCTATTCTTCGCCGCTTGAAACGCGACTAGTGTCTCTGAAGTCTCACCAGAGTAGCTCATCGCGATGAACAGCGTTCCCGCATTTACGAACGCGGGCAATCCTGGCTCTCGATGTACCAGCGCTGGAACCGGCAATGCCTCTTTGAGCCAATCCAAGACTACGTCCGCGGCACTCGCCGATCCTCCCATCCCCATTAGAACGACGCTTTGGATCGAGGACCTTGTTTTGAGAGCAATTTCCCGCTCGTCTCTAGAACGAAGAAAAACATCGGGAAACCGATCGATCGCACTGACCATGTTAGATGAGTCTATCTTCGCAAGGACCTTCAGATCGTCCAAATCGACATGCAACTTTTGGCCTTCCTAACTACGACTCTCGGTCCCGAGATTGGCTAATATCTTGTGGTTGTAGCCTTGTGAACCCTATGATGGAGGTTCGTAGAAGACCCCAGCGACTCTCAGTCGCACTTCCTTCATCGTTTACGAAAGATGTGCCGCATCTGAGAGAGAAGACCAGCCGAGTCGGCCTAATCGCACGGTCCCTCGCAATCTTCCGAGTCGACGAAGTTTTGGTCTATGACGACCGAACCGGGAGTGGTTCAGCGAGGGAGGCGAACCTCGTAGAGAAGCTACTCGCATATCAGGAAACACCTCAGTATTTACGGAAGACATTGTTCAAGCAAGACCCCGATCTTCAATTTTCTGGAATACTGCCCCCTCTACGAATTCCCAGCCATCCAAACATTGGAGAGCCTCGTAAAGGCGAGATTCGTGAAGCGCTCGTGCTCGAATCGGGAGCACGGTCAATCGTAAACGCGGGATTCAGAGCGATGGTTGAGGTCTCTTCGAGGTTGAAACTGCTTGAGAGAGTGACCATAGAGCTCGTCCAAACATCGCCGCAGCTTAAGGGAGAACTCGTTGAGCCGACCCGGTTACCTATATATTGGGGATTCAGGGTCACTCGAACCAATCTTACGCTAGGTAGACTGATTAGGAGCAGAAGCCAGGACTTGACAATCTCGACCTCTCGAAGAGGGAAGGGGGTACGCGAAGTTCTAAGCGAACTGACACTTCGATGGAAATCTTCGCAACGACCACTCGTCATCTTCGGCTCGCCCTCGGAGGGTGTCCCTGAGATTCTTGCCAAGGAAGGAACCGATCTCACAAAGATCGCTGACTTCAACCTGAATATGATTCCGAGTCAAGGAGTGGAAACAGTCCGGACAGAGGAGGCAATCCTTGCAACAATGTCTATTCTGAACTTGTTAGAGGAGAGGTAGATGGGTCACCGAAAGTATAGCGCTCCCAGAAGGGGGTCCCTGGCATATCTTCCCCGTGGAAGGGCGAGTCACTGGGCGCCGAGAATTCGTTTTTGGCCCGACTACGAAGGTCCACCACGCCTCTTGGGATTTGCAGGCTTCAAGGCGGGAACAACTCATGTCACCGTGATTGATAACCGCCAGGGCTCCCTGAACTATGGCAAAGAGGTAACTTTCCCCGTGACAATTGTCGAGACTCCGCCTCTGAGGGTTACCGCCTTGCGTTTCTACGAAACGCTGAATGGGGGATTGCAGGCCATTGGGGAAGTGTGGTCCAACGACCAGACTAAGGATCTCCAGAGGAGAATCAAGACGCCCGAGAAATTTGATGACGTAAAAGCTTGGGAGACGCTGGGTCAGTCGGCGGGCAAATTATCAGAAGTAAGAGCAGTGGTTGCCAGCCAGCCACGAATCACAACGATCGGTAGAAAGATACCTGACCTATTTGAAGTGAAGATCGATGGGGGAACTGTTCAGGAGCAACTCGAGTTCGGGAAAAAACTTCTTGGAAAGGACGTCAAGGTCTCGGAGGTCTTCAAAGAGGGAGGAGAGGTCGATGTAATCTCCATCACCAAGGGTAAGGGAATCCAAGGCCCGGTGAAGAGATGGGGAATAAAGAAACTCAAGCACAAGTCGAGAAAAACAGTCAGAGGAGTCGGATCGATTGGTCCGTGGCATCCGCACTACGTAATGTACTCAGTGCCGAGAGCCGGACAGATGGGCTTCGCCCAGAGAACCGAGCACAATAAACAGATCCTGAAGATGGGAAACAACGGCGCCGACGTTACTCCGAAAGGAGGATTCCTGCGTTATGGACCAGTGAAGGCAGAATACACTGTCTTACGAGGATCAATTCCGGGACCTGCCCGAAGACTAGTTGCTCTACGATACCCCGCTAGAGGCAACCCGACCGGGGAACCGCCTAAGCTGGAACAGTTGAACCTCGCGTCGAAACAGGGAGCGTAGACAACCCCTGTCAGCCGACTTGGTCCGAACTGCACATGTTCTCAACGTTGAAGGAAAATCAACGGGAGAGGTACCCCTACCTCAAGTCTTCCAGACGGTCCTAAGATTGGATGTTATCAGGAAAGCGACGATCGCTCAACAATCCCACAGTTTCCAACCCCAAGGGCGGAACCTAATGGCCGGAAAAAGAACAACAGCCGAGTCGTTCGGAGTTGGGAGAGGAATATCGAGAGTCCCACGAATTGGTGGACACGGACCCTTGTCTGGCAGCGCGGCCTTCGCCCCAGGAACGGTGAGTGGAAGGATGGCATTCCCCCCAGTCACATCCAAGACACTCGTTAAAGAGATCAACCAGAAGGAGAAAAGACTGGCATTAAGGGCAGCAATCGCCGCAACCGCATCGGATCAAGTCGTCCGCGGTCGAGGTCACAAGTTCGACGAAGACCGAATACTACCACTAGTCGTAAGCAATGAAGTGGAGAACCTCTCGAAAGCCTCTGACGCCAAACGGTTTCTCACGTCCATTGGCGTCTGGGATGACGTCGTGCGAGTTCAAAAGAGCAAGAGAATCAAAGCAGGAGCGAGGGTCCATGCCATCGGACCGCTTATCGTGGTCGGTGAGGATAAGAACGCAAGAAAGGCTCTTCGAAACTTTGAAGGCCTGGACGTGGTTCGAGCCGCAGACCTCAGTGTTGAAGCCCTAGCACCAGGTACACATCCCGGAAGGCTGACAATTTGGACCGAGTCGGCGATTAAAGCACTAGCAGAGAGGAAGTGGTAAGACAAATGGCCCGGCTAGAATCTGAACTCGTGATCGTCTACCCGATGATGTCGGAAGACACCGTCAAACTGATTGAGGGAGAGAACAAAATCACTTTCATCGTCAACAACAGAGCAACTAAGAACGATGTGAAACGGGCTGTGGAAGAACTCTACGAAGTAAACGTTTCCCGAGTGTTCACACTTACAACCCCAGAAGGAAAGAAGAAAGCATACGTCAAACTTAGCCCAGAATCAAAGGCCTCTGACCTAGCAGTAAAACTGGGAATACTGTAGGAGCGATTTGGTGTCGCATGGGAAAGAATATTCTGGTCCAGAGACGTGGAAGAGGCTTCTTCATCTTCAGAGCCCCTACGCATCGAAGACTACATCCCACAGGATACAATTCGGTAAACGGGCATAGCACAGGCTTCGTCAGAGATCTTCTCCACGAAGTCGCCCGCGGAGCTCCTCTAGCCCGGCTAGTTGTAGGGAGCAACGGCGACGTCTACATTCCGGCCCCTGAGGGAATGTACGTGGGACAGACCATCGAAATCGGGAGCGAGGCACCAGCGGAGACAGGGAACATCAAGAATCTCGGCAGAATCCCAGAAGGAACAATGATTTGCAATATCGAACTCCGTCCCGGAGACGGAGGTACTATGGCACGCTCCTCCGGGAGCTTTGCACTGGTGGTCTCTCACAGCCCCGCAGGAACTGAGCTTCGCATGCCCTCCGGTCGGACTATCCACGTGAACGATAAGTGTCGAGCGATGATTGGAGTGGTCGCTGGAGCAGGTCGCACTGAGAAACCGTTCTTGAAAGCTGGCCCCAAGTGGTTCCTACAAAAGTCTCGGGGCCGCAAGTGGCCCGTAGTCAAGGGTCAAGCAATGATAGCGGCATCTCATCCTCACGGTGGCGGTAGACACAAGCACGCAGGCAAGCCTACAACTGTCGGACGCGATACTCCTCCTGGAAGGAAAGTGGGCAACATTGCCGCTCGCCAGACGGGAAGGGCTAAGCGTCGCTCAGCGCGATAGAGGCCGGGAACATCCTTATCATGCACGTCGCAACGCAGAATGATGCAATGCGGGTGAAGAGCTGCGCCTAGACAGTTCACTTATCGAGGCCATTCAGTCGACGAACTGAAGCAGATGTCGATGGACGAGTTCATCAAGCTCCTCCCCTCACGACAGCGCAGATCACTCCTCAAAGGACTCACCAATGAACAGAGGATCCTCATGGAACATGTTCGCCAGTCGAGGAAGGAGAACGGCGGAGAGCCTGTGCCTGTAAAGTCTCATGTCCGAGACATGATCGTTATCCCTGAGATGCTGGGGTTAACTCTCCAGTTACACTCTGGCAAGGAGTACGTCGCCATTGAGATCAAGCCAGAGATGATTGGACACTTCGTAGGAGAATTTGCGATTACAAATCAGAAGGTGGTTCATGGAACGCCGGGGATAGGCGCGTCGCGGTCAAGCATGTACGTTCCCCTCAAGTAGATTCGATTCTGAGATTACTCGCCGCGTCTGAAACTGAGATATTTCACCGCCTCTATTTGCGGTCTCCAATTCGTACGTTGATCAGGAAGCTACTTCCTGACCACTCATTTTCATTCGATTAAGTTATTACGATGACAGCTAAAGTTGGTGGTGAAGGTGAGCGCTAGACGCCCGCCTCGAGAGAGCCGGGCTGAGAGAAGACGGTGATCTTCACAGTGAGGCTTTGGTGTTAGTGTCGCGGGCGACAAGGAACCCTTTTGCAAGGAAGGGTTTCAATGCGAAACTCGCCTTCCGGCCCTATCTTCCGAAATGAACGTGGAATAGTCTAGAGGCTTTTAGCCGAGATGCGGAAACAAGTCTCTCCTGGAGGCGGACATGAGCCTAGAGCAACGTCTTGAGCTGGTCAAAAGAGAAACTGTCGAGATAATCCAGAGGTCTGAGCTAGAGAGGCTCTTGGGGGAGAAGGAGCATCCTCGGGCCTACTGGGGGTTCGAGTGCTCCGGAACGCAGGCATGTCCCGCACGGAATGATGCACATCGGCCAAGGTCTCGTATGTGCCTCCAAGATTCAAGACCTAATCAAGGCAGGGTTCCACTTCATAGTCTTCCTGGCCGACTGGCACTCAATGATCAACAACAAATTCGACGGCGACCTTGAAAAAATCCGAACGGTAGGCCGATACTACAAGCACTGTTTCACAGCTCTGGGGGTCCCAGACAACAAGGCCGAGTATATCTGGGCCTACGAACTTGCGGAAAAATCTGACTATTGGGAGAAGGTGCTCAGAATTGCGAGAGCCACGACAACTCAACGGGTTTTGAGAGCTATGCCGATAATGGGACGGGACATGCAATCGAGAGAGAACGACGCAGCGACAATCATCTACCCATGCATGCAAGCTGCGGACATATTCCAGATGAGACTGGACGTTGCATGTGCTGGAATAGACCAGCGTAAGGCCCACATCCTCGCCAGAGAGGCAGGAGAGAAACTCGGTTGGGGCAAGCCGGTTAGTCTTCACACTCCCATGCTGATCGGACTTGCCGGTGTTCAGAACACACCCCGCGACAGCTTCGATGAGGATCCTAAACTGAACCAGGTAATAGCTGCGAAAATGTCGAAGAGCAAACCCGAGAATAACATTCTGATCCATGATGAACCGGAAGTGATCGAGAAGAAGATCCAGCAGGCGTTCTGTCCACCAAAGGTGGTGGAAGGAAACCCGATACTAGAATACTATCGCATCCTCGTCTTTGAAAGCGGAGAGTCGCTAACGTTGAAGCGAGACCCGAAGCATGGCGGAAATGTTGAGGTGTCCACTTATGAGCAACTCGAAGGACTTTACGCTTCGGGAAAGATCCACCCGCAAGACTTGAAGACTAACATGTCGCGAATCCTCCTCCAGAAGCTAGAACACGTCAGAGAATACTTCAAGCGAAATCCACAGCCGTTGGAAGAAGTGCGACGATTAGAGAAGAGCTGAAAGGTAGTGTCTGGCTCAGGTCCGCGTGGAAACCTCCGGCGACTGCGGAATCCACGAGCTGAGTACTACGCGTGGAAAATGGAGGAGACACAGAGAATAATTGATGAGCTCAGAACTCAATCCGAAGCCGGGGTCCCAATCATCGTCGAGGGACGACGAGACGAAGCTGCACTCCGAAGACTAGGAGTAGCGGGAGAAGTGCACTGCTTGAAGGCACGAGGCGAATCCCGCCACGAATTTCTCGATAGGCTCGACGGAACAAAAGAAGCGATTGTGTTAACCGACTTCGACCGAGAAGGAAAGGAACTGGAGACATGGCTGTACAAGGAACTCTCGCAACGAGGAGTGAAGAGTGATCTCAAAATCTGGATCAGAATGCGATCCCTTGCCAGAACCGAGATCCGATCCGTTGAAGAGCTTCCGAGCTTCATGCGGGCCCTGGAAGCGAGAGCGAGAGGAATCAGACCAGTCACCCCGCAGCTTCCACGAAGCTAGTTGAGAGGACGTACAGCGTGCCTTCTGATGGACTGCGAGGCTCTCGTGCCTTGTGTGACGGATTGTAGCTGGTGCGACCTAGTTTCTTCCGTTCTTCGTCCGAGTGCCTTTGGTCGATTTGCCGTTGCCGTTGCCGTTGCCGTTGCCGTGGAAGTAGTCTCGGAGTACCTGTTCAAAGAATATTGAGAGGCCGCCGACTCTGCCGTGATAGACGCGCTGGACTTCGCCGCGGACGAGGCTTTCTGACTGGTCGCTGAGCGATATCATCAGTTTGCCCATGTTTGTACCGGTTGTGTATGCTTTCATGCGTTCCGTTCATTCTTATTGACGAGAAACGGTTAATCCGTGACTGGTAGACCCGTGGATATCCACAGTAACTTGCGGGTGGTTCCTGGATATCGCTGGGAGACCTAGTATGTTTCAAGGCTTGAACATGTGAATCGAGTATAAATGCGAAAAGAATCATGGAAAGCGTGCTTCTTGCGTTCCTACCTTTCCGAGTATAAGAGCGGAGAATCCCTCCAGTACAACGAGATTTCTCAGATCGGCGAAAACAGGCATAACCGATGTCTAGAATTCTGCGGATTGTTTTTGGAAATCTTTCTAGGAGAGAACCTATTCTACTCTGATCCCTGTCTTTCACAAAAGGCTCGCTTCTAAGACGATAAATAGCCTCCTTGCTCAGAACGGCGAACCCGAGCTGGACGAAGGATAGTGAGCGTCGCCAACTGGTTTGTTTTCGGGCTGACGATCCTCTTCTTGGTCTACTTCGTCTATGCGACTCCCATCATACTTCTCGGCGTCTGGCGTTACAAGAAGCGAGGGTTCGGTGAGGATCCGGGCGAGGACTGGGATCCCCCGAATGTCTCAGTTCTTGTTCCTGTGAAGAATGAAGAGAAGGTCGTCGGGAGATTGTTGGATGCGCTGGTCCGGCTGGACTATCCGAAGGAGAACTTGGAGGTTGTCGTGGTGGAGGATGAGTCGAGGGATCGGACGCTAGAGATCTGCAAGAGTTATTCCGTGAAATATCCGTGGATCAAAGTGTTTCATCGCGATGCGAGCCTCGGGAAGGGGGATGCTCTAAACTTCGCATTTCACCGGTCAGCGGGGGAGATTGTTGCGACGTTTGATGCGGACGATGTGCCGGAAGAGCAGGCTGTGAAGAAGGCGCTCCGATATTTCAACAGTCCTGAGACCGGGGCTGTTCACGGTTTTCATAGGACTCTGAATCTTCGGGAGAGCATTGTCTCGCGGCTCGCGGCGTATGAGAATTTCCTGTATCGACTGTCGAATGACGGCAAGTACGCGTTGAGATTGTTTGTCACGTTTTCCGGGTCTAACACGTTCTTTCGACGGACAGCGCTAGAGAGAGTTGGGCTATGGGATCCAAAATCCCTCGTCGAGGACGCTGAGCTGTCGGTGCGCTTTGCCAGAGCTCACATTGCTACGCGACTGGCCCCGGTGGAGTGTTGGCAAGAGATGCCCGCCCGAGTCGGGAGCCTGTTCAAGCAGCGGATTCGATGGTCTGGC
>Ga0209802_1000927_pt1 | contig 22544 bp, 25 predicted proteins | sample GraSoiAngelo_129_FD_185886 | JGI IMG/M metagenome (GOLD analysis project Ga0209802, IMG submission 185886) | Grasslands soil microbial communities from the Angelo Coastal Reserve, California, USA - 14_0927_12_40cm (SPAdes) (version 2) | ecosystem: Environmental > Terrestrial > Soil > Grasslands ... | reverse complement strand
AACGAAAAGCTCCTGTCCCTGCTCTAGCCGGACGAGTCGAGGGCGACGCCGATGGGTCTGTTTCAGCGGCCCAGACGCGCTTCGAGATCGTCGAGCCAGGCGCCGACGGCTCGAATGTGGAAATCGATCAGCTCGTCGATCTCGGTTGGCACCGCGAGGTTGCGGGCGCGACAGTAATCGCCGACGGTCGCGTCCACGTCGAAGAACGACGTCGCGACTTCACCCGCTTCCATCTCGTTCACCTCCGACCGCCGTTCGGCGCGCCGCTCGTTCTCGGCGGGCGCCAGCCTCTCGAGCAGCTTCACCATGCGCTCGTAGAGCGCGCCATACCGATCGCCCATCGCGAAGTACGGTGCGAGCCCTTGCACGGCGAGATAGTCGGCAACGGTGCCATTGTCGCCGTACACGCCGGCCGTCTGGGGATGCGGCTCCAGGTGGCCGAAGCTCTCGTTGCCGTCGGGATCGGTCCAGCGCGCGAGTGGATAGAGGCGGCAGGCGAGCGGTCGGTCGGGATGGACGCTACAACCACGCTCGTCGAGGAACACGCACGAGCGGTCTTCGCGGGTCCGGAGCACGGTGCCGCCCGCCTCGGTGTGGCGGGCAAAAAACTCGGTCGTTGTCAGACCCAGCCTGCGAGCGAGGCGCAGCGCCTCGTACGGCCCTACGCGTATCGCCTTACCGTAGCAACAGCGCTTGCACGCGTTGCAGACGTACGAGAAGCGGCTGCCTCGCTCGAGGCTGAAGTCGACCTTGGCCAGGAGGTCACGGTATGGAACGGCCGTGCTCCTGACCCAGGCTCACCCTACTGCTTGCCCTCGGTCTTGCCTTCGGTTTTGCCTTCGGTTTTGCCGCCGGCCTTACCTTCGGTTTTGCCGCCGGCCTTACCTTCGCCCTTGCCGCCCGTCTTGCCTTCGCCCTTGCCGCCGGCCTTCCCCTCGCCCTTACCGCTGCCCTTCCCCTCGCCCTTGCCTTCGGTCTTGCCCTCGGTCTTACCGTCGGTCTTACCCTCGGTCTTGCCCTCCGTCTTGCCCTGGGCGATCGAGTCGGCTGGGCGGACGCCCATCGCGACGCCGAACGCCGCGATGGCCGCGGCGAGCTTGAGGGTGTCACGCCGGCTGACGCCGGCAGGCTCTGGGGACTGCTCGTTCCGCTCCGTCATCGTTTCCTCCGTGAGCTGTGGTCGACCTACACCTTCCGCGCGCGGCACCATAGCATAATTGCAGGGGTTTCCGAAACCGCCAGAGTTGGCGTCGTGGTGCTCAGCGGCGCTGGCCGCGCATGGCGGCGAGCTGCTTCTCGAGCTCCTCGAGGCGCCGGATGAGCGTGTCGCGCTCGGACGTGAGCGCCGAGATCTGTCGCTCGCGGAGCGCGTAGCGCTGGTCTTGCTGCGCGATCCTCGTCTGGAGCTCCGCCTCTCGCTTGTAGAGGCCCTTCAGCTCGGCCTCGAGGCCCGCGACGCGATGCTTTGACGGAAGATAGCCGACGAAGAGCACGTACAGGACCAGCAAGAGAAGAATGACGCTCGCGAGCACGACGAACCAGGGAAGTCGCGCTGTCGGCCGGTCTGCCACGGGCTCGGATTCTAGCAAAAATAAGAATTTGCTATCATCCCGGGTGTGGAGCTTCGCGCCTTCTTCGATCGAGCTATTCGGGCGAGCTTCCACGACCTGGCCATCGGGAACGATCCGGCCTCGCCGTACCTCGCCGATCTGCTGACGCGTTTCGCGCTGACCGAGAACCTGTACCCGCGGGGCACGTCGATCCCGCGGCTCGAGACCGTCGTCGAGATGCTCATCGAAGCCGGCACCGCCTGGGACGGGTCGTACTTCCAGCCCGAGCACGAGGTCACGGTGTCCCAGCACATCGGCGACTTCACGCTCTTCATGACCGGCATCTTTCGCGAGCGCGTCGAGCGCACCGCGTCGGTCGGGTACTACGTCGGCCAGGGCAAGCGCGCCTACCACTTCGTGTCCGAGCACGGCCGCGCGACCTCACGCGCCGATGCGGCGGCCGCGGCGCCGCTATTCCGTCGGCTCGCCGACCGGTTCGAAGGCTACGCGGGTGCCCTCGACTACGCTCGCCGCGTGTACTTCAGCGACCATCCGGCGCATCCGTTCTTCCAGCTAGGCTTCGGATGACCGATCCAGCCGCGGGCCTCGACCCGGGGTCGCTCCGGGGCCTGTCCGAAGAAGACCTCGACGAGAAGCTTCGCGCGTTCGCGAACGAGCACGGCGCCGGTGCCCTATCCGCGCTGAGCGGGCTCGCCGAGAGCGCCGTGGACCGCTCCGTGCGCCGGGCGGCGAAGCGGGCACTCTATCGGCTCTCGCAACGGGGCGTCGCGCCGACCCCCGCGCCGCCGGCGGCGCCGGTGGTCCGGCGGGGCACGCCGCACGCCGTCCGCGCCTGGCTTTCGGGCATCGACGGCAGCGGATCGCGGGCCGCCTGGATCCTGTTCGAAGGCGCCTACGGCGGCGGCGCGCTCTGCTCGCTGATCCTCAACGACGTGGTCGGGATCACCGAGGTCGCCGGTGGGGACATCACCAAGCGCCGCCTCGAGGCCGAGCTGGCCTCGCTGCGCGCGGCGCAGAAGCTTCCGTGGGTCGAGACAGAGCCCGTACGCGCCCTCGGCCTGGTGGCCGAGGCGCTCGAACTCCATCGCCAGCGCGGCACGTCGCCGCCGGCGACCTTCGGGCGCTGGCAGCCGTTCTTCGCGGCGGTGGCGCCTGCCGGGCCGCCGCCCGTACCCGCTGCTGATCCGGCGCTCGCTGACCGCTCCGTGGAGCTGCTCGGGCTCCCCGAGATGGCCGGCTGGTTCCTCGACCCCGAGACGGTTCAGAGCGATGCGCTCGAGGTGCAGGAAGCGCGCGAGAGCAGACTGGTCGTTTCCGACCAGATCAAGGCCGAGCGGCAGGAGGCGATCCTGGGGCGGGTGATCGAGCGCGAGTTCACACCCGAGGCGCGCCGGCGCTGGAGCCGCCGCTTCGCGGAGATGGCGTGGATCTTCGCCGCGACCGACCGTAGCGAGCAGGCGGCGATCGCCGCGGCGGCGTCGACGGGATTCGCCGACAGCCAGAGCAGGCTCTCGCACCATCCGCTGGCGCGAGCCCTCGCCCAGCGCGCGCTCGAGCTGGCGGCCGAGGTCGCCGCGGGCCGGCTGCGGGCCGCCGACGTGAGTCGCAAGCCCTGATCACCGACGTCCCGGGGATCCGCGTCGGTCATGCGACCGATCTCACGGGACTCACCGGCGTCACCGTCGTGCTGTGTGATCGCCCCGCGGTCTGTGGCGCCGAGCTGCGCGGCGGCGCGAACGACGTCGTCGGGCTCGACTACCTCGATCCTCGCCACCTGGTGCCGACCGTCGACGGCGTCGTCCTGGGCGGCGGCAGCCGGTTCGGCGGCGAGGCGATCTGGGGCGTCATGCGCTGGCTCGAGTCGCGCGGCCGCGGCTTCGCCGCGGGGCCGACCGTCGTCCCGCACGTCCCGGGCGCGTTCATCTTCGATCTCAACGTCGGCGACGGGCGCGCGCGTCCCACCCGCGAGATGGGCGGCGAAGCTGCCGCTGGCGCTGCGGCCGGGGCGGTCGCCGAGGGCAACGTCGGGGCGGGCACGGGCGCGAGCGTGGGCAAGGTGCATCGGATCGCCCGGGCGATGCGCGGCGGCATCGGCAGCGCCTCGCGCCGGCTGGGCGACGTCGTGGTGGGGGCGCTCGTGGTGGTGAACGCGGTCGGCGACGTGCGCGATCCTGACACCGGCGCGCTGATCGCGGGCGCCCGCGAGGCGCCCGACAGCCTCCGGCTCGTCGACTCGGCGCGCGAGCTGGCGGGCGGCCGAGCCCTCGAGCGGTTCGCCGCGCCCGAGAACACGACGATAGGCGCGGTCGCCACCAACGCGCGCCTGAGCAAGTCCGAAGCGGCCAAGCTCGCGTCGCTCGCGATGCTCGGCTACGCGCGCGCGCTCTCGCCGCCTCACACCGCGTTCGACGGCGACACGCTCTTCGCGCTCTCGGTCGGAGATCTGCCGGCCGACATCACGCGGCTGGGCCTCGCGGCGGCGGACGCGGTGGCCGACGCGATCGTGCGCGGCATCCGGGCGGCGACGTCGCTGCCGGGCCTGCCGGCCGCGCGCGACATTTGACGCCTATCGAGAGCGACGCCGCTCCGTTCGCGTCCGACAGTCTTCGACGACCCGCGCCTCGAGGGTGGCGTTCGGCTCGCACGTAGCCGGCGGATTGCCGAGCTTCTGGCGGCCTGGGCATAATGCGGGCGACCCTGGGCCGCACGAGGAGGCGATGATGCGCATCCGCTTCTGGGGCACGCGGGGGTCACTGGCGACGCCCGGGCCGACCACCTTGCGCTACGGAGGCAATACGTCCTGCGTCGAGGCACGGTCGGACGACGGAACCTTGATCGTGCTGGACTGCGGCACGGGAGCCCATCGTCTCGGGCTGGCGCTGATGGCAGAGGCCAAGCATCCCGTGCATGGCCACCTGCTGATCACTCATACGCACTGGGACCATATCCAGGGCTTTCCCTTCTTCGCGCCGGTGTTCGCCGAAGGCAGCCAGTGGGATCTCTACGCGCCTGGCGGCCTGGGCGAGCGCCTCGAAGCAATTCTGTCCGCGCAGATGCAGCATCCATATTTTCCGGTCACCCTCGCGCAGCTGGCCGCGACGATCCGTTATAACGATCTCGGCGAGGGAGCACTGACAATCGGCGGCGTGCGCGTCGCCGCCCAGTACCTGAATCATCCGGCTCTCACGCTCGGCTATCGGCTCGAAGCTGACGGCGTGTCGGTCGTCTATGCGGTCGACCACGAGCCGCACATGCGCGACCGGCCCGACACCCGCCGCATGGGCTCACGGGGCGTAGCCGCGCTTCACGCCGAGGATGCCCGGCACGTCGCGTTCATCGACGGCGCCGACCTCGTGATCCATGACGCGCAGTACACGGCGGAGGAGTATCCCGAGAAAATCAGCTGGGGCCACTCGCCCGCCGAGACGGCCGTCGATTACGCCATCGCGGCGCACGCCCGACGCCTGGCCCTCACCCATCACGACCCGCTGCGCGACGATGACGCGGTCGACCAACTGGTCGAGGTCTGCCGCGAGCGGGTCCGAAGGGCCGGGGCGAGGCTCGACGTCTTCGCAGCTGCCGAGGGCCTGACCCTCGCGCTGACGCCTCGCGAGGCCCGCGCGCCGCAGCCGCGGCGGCGGGCGGCCGCGGCCACCACGTCGCCGTCAGCGCCCGTCCATGTCGTGCTGATCGCCGATGACGACCCCGTCATCCTGGAGCTCTTGAAGGCGACCTTACGGTCCGACGCGTTCCGGCTGTACACGGCCGGAGACGGCGAAACCGCGCTCCGAATCGCCCGTGCTGTCCGCCCGTCGCTGATCTTGCTCGACTGGCTCATGCCCGGGCTCGACGGCACCGAAGTCACTCGAGCGCTGCGCGCCGACGGCGATCCCTACTTCCGTGAGGTGCCGATCGTCCTGCTCACCGCCGAGGCCGGGGCCGAGAAGACGCAGGAGGGCTTCGCCGCCGGCGTCACCGACTATCTGACCAAGCCGTTCAAGGCGCCGTTCGTCCGGGCGCGGGTGCGCGCCTGGCTCGAGCGCGTCCGGACCGATTCGGGTCGCGGCACATGAGCCTGCCGCTCCTCCTGGTGGCGGCTCTGGCCGTCGCGGCGCTTCTCCTCAGCTGGGGGCGCCCCTGGTCGTTCCGGTTGGCCCAGCTGCTCGCCCTGTGGCCCACGACCGTCGCCCTGATCTCGTTGGTCGCGCACCTCTACGCCGGCGGCTCCTCCGCGGCCGCCCCGCTGAAGCCTCCGTCTGTCGCCGCCGTGCTTCTGGCGCTCGCCGTCGGTATTTTCTGCGCGCGTTCCGGCCGCGGGCTCATCCGCGTCGTCATGAGCAAGAGGGCGGGCGGAGTGCTGGCGCGACGACTCCTGCCCGCGGCTGTGATCGTGCCCATCGTTCTTGGCTGGCTGGTCCGCCATCGATCCGACGTGCTGTCGGACGAGCTCGGGCAGGCCACCGCCGTGGTCGTGAACATCCTCCTCTTCGCCAGCCTGGTATGGGTGACCGCGGTTTCGATGAATCGATCGGACCGGGAACGGTCGGCTGGCGAGCGTCGGCTGGCCACTCAGTACGCGACGACCTACATCCTGGCTCAGGCAGGCTCGCTCTCCGAGGCGATGCCACAGATCCTCGAGGCGATCGGCAAGAGCCTCGACTGGGGGTTGGCGCTTCGCTGGAGCCTCGACCCCGAGGCCAACGCGCTCCGCTGCGCCGAGGTCTGGATGGCCCAGACCGGGAGGGGCCAGGAGCTGGCCGACCGGAGCCGACAGATGACGTTCGAATCCGGCGTAGGGCTCCCCGGGCGGATCTGGCGTGAGGGCCGGGCGCAGTGGATCACCGACGTCGTCAGGGACACCAATTTTCCCCGGGCGCCGTACGCGGCGCGGGACGGGCTCCACGGCGCGTGCGGCTTTCCCATCATCGGCCCGAGCGGGTTCATCGGCGTGATGGAGTTCTTCAGCCCGGAGATCCGGGAGCCCGCGCCCGACATTCTCGAAATGTTCGACGCCACCGGCCGTCAGATCGGGCAGTTCGTCGAGCGAAAGATCGCCGAGACCGAGCTCGAGCGTGCGAAGCTCGCCGCCGAAGCGGCGACCCAGGCGAAGTCGCAGTTCCTGGCAAACATGAGCCACGAGATCCGGACGCCGATGAACGCGGTCATCGGCATGTCGAATCTCCTGATCGACACGAACCTCGACGCGCGCCAGCGGGAATTCGCCGAAACGATCCGGAAGAGCGGCGACCATCTGATGACGGTCATCGACGACATCCTGGATTTCTCCAAGATCGAATCGGGCAAGCTCGATCTCGAGCAAGAGCCTTGCGTGCTCGCCGGCTGTCTCGAGGAGTCCCTGCAGCTCGTCGCCAGGACGGCCCAGGAAAAGGGCGTCGAGCTCACGGGCTTCATCGAGCCGACGACCCCGGGCGTGTTCCTGACGGACGCCGGCCGCTTGCGCCAGATCCTCGTGAACCTCCTCGGCAACGCGGTGAAGTTCACCGACGCCGGGGAGGTCGGCGTCACCGGCGCTGCGGCGCCGCTCGGGGGCGGCCGGTGGGAGATCCACTTCGCGGTGCGCGACACCGGGGTCGGGATCCCGGCCGACCGGCTCGACCGCCTCTTCAAGTCGTTCAGCCAGGTCGACGTGTCGACGACGCGCCGCTACGGCGGGACCGGCCTCGGCCTGGCCATCTGCAAGCGTCTGAGTGAGCTGATGGGCGGGCGCATCTGGGTCGAGAGCGAGCCCGGCAAGGGCTCGACGTTTCACTTCACCGTCGCCGCCGTGGCCACCGACGCGCCCTCGGCGTCGCAGCCCCTGGCCTGCGCGGGCGAGCTCGCCGGTAAGCGGGTCTTGATCGTCGACGACAACGCGACGAATCGGCGCATGCTCCGGCTTCAGCTGGAGACGTGGGGAATCTTCAGCCGTGATACCGAGTCGCCGGCGCAGGCTCTGGAGTGGATCCGGCAGGGAGATCCCTACGACCTCGCGCTGCTCGACTACCAGATGCCGGGCATGGATGGGGTCGCCTTGGCGCGCGAGATCCACGCGGTACCCCGAGACCCCTCGCTGCCGCTGATCCTCCTTTCCTCCGTGCCCCAGCCGCTCGCCCCCGAGCCGCGTCCCTCGGCCTTCACGGCCGTGCTTGGCAAGCCTGTCAAGCTCTCGCTCCTCTACGCGAGCATACTCGATGCGATGGGCAGGGAGCGCGCGAGCGGCGAAGCCGAGCCGGGCCCGAGTCCGCCGCAGGCGGTCCGGCCGACGGATGCCGTGTTGAAGGTCCTCCTGGCCGAGGACAACGAGGTCAACCGGTCGGTGGCGCTCCGGATGCTCGAACGTCTCGGCTACACGGCGGACGTTGCGGTCAACGGGCGCGAGGTCCTCGAGCGCCTCGAACGCTCCGCCTACGACGTCGTCCTCATGGACGTGCAGATGCCGGAGATGGACGGGCTCGAGGCGAGTCGCGCCATCTGCCGTCGCTGGCCGGAGTCGCGCCGTCCCCGGATCATCGCGATGACCGCCGAGGCTATGGAGGGCGACCGCGAGACGTGCATTGCGGCGGGGATGGACGACTACATCGCCAAGCCCGTGGATCTCGCGGTGCTCCGACGTGCTCTCGACGCGTGCCGGCCGCTCGCGACGCGGCGCCCTGTGGCCGAGGCCGCCTCGGTTCCGTCGGCGAATTCCGAGTCACTGGACCGAAGCGTCCTCCACGAGCTCAGGGAACAGCTCGGCGATGCCGAATCCGTGCACAAGGTCGTCACGACGTTTCTGCACTCGACTCCCGGGCTCCTGGCGGCGTTGCGCGAGGCCGCCGGCAAGGGCGACGCCACCGAGGTGCGGCGGGCCGCCCATGCGCTCAAGTCGTCGAGCGCGATGCTCGGAGCCAGAGCCCTATCCCGTGCGTGTGAAGAGCTCGAGCGTCTGAGCCGTCTCGGCAACGTGGCCGACGCTCCGGCGAGGGTCGCGGCGCTCGAAGCCCTGTACGTCGACGTCAGACCGGCGCTGGAGGCCGCCACGGCCGGTTAGCTGCGCGGAGCCAGCAGACGATCGGCGAGAGCGACTTCAGCGCGCACTCCGTTCGCCACGGCGCGCCACGACTGTCGTCTTTCGCCAGTCGTTAAAAAGATGATGGGCTCGAGGCCGGGCGAATTTCGACGCTCATCGGACTGAGAGGCTGATTCGCCGACCCGGCTCAGCCACGCTTCGCGCGTCACTAACGGCGGAGCCAGCCCACGACCGCGTAGGCCAGCAGTGCCACGACGAGCCAGAGCCAGCGGCGCACGGCCGCCACGCGCTCGGCCGGCATCGGCGAGAGCACGACCGGATGCAGCCGGCTCGCGATGAGGGCGCCGCCGAGCGCGCCGCCGATGTGGGCGCCGTTGTCGATGAACGGATCGGTGAGACCGCCGGCGATCGTGTAGATCGCCCAGATCAGCAGCACGAAGCCCACGCGCCGGTCGCGCACCAGCAGGCGATCGCGCTCGCGGCGCAGGAGCACGATCGCCGCGCCCTGCAGGCCGAAGATCGCGCCGGAGGCGCCGACGGACGGCCCCACGCTCACCAGCATGCTCACGAGAGAGCCCGCCAGGCCGCTCAGCACGTAGAGCACGAAGAGCTGGGCGCGGCCGAACGCGGCCTCGCACACCATCCCCAAGATGTAGAGCGCGATCCCGTTGCCGATCAGGTGCTCGGTGCCGCCGTGGAGCCAGGGCGCGGTCAGGAGCCGCCAGTACTCGCCGGCGGCGACGCGCTCGCGGGCGAGCGCGCCCATCGCGATGATCGCCTCCTTGGAGGCGAGCGCGCCCAGGCGAATCTCCACCACGAAGATCGCCGCGAGCAGGACCAGCGTCGCGAGCGTCACGGGCGGCAGACGCCCCATGCGCCGCTCGAAATCGACCTTGCGCGAGAGGAGCATGTCGGGCGTGATGCGCAGCGGCGCCTCGGGGACCGCGCTCACGTCAGCGGCGCTCCCCTGTATCGAGCATGACGCCGAGCGCCACGGCGATCCGCCGATCGAACGTGCGCGCCGAGTCTGTGGAGAGATCGAGCACATAGCGGTCCAGCAACGTGAACTTCCGATTGAACTCACCGAAGATCTCCGCGTCCGCGCCACGGACGAAGACGAAGTTCGTGCGAAGGAATCCGAAGAAGGTGCCCATGACCCGCCGGAGCAGCGAGAGCACGATCGAGTCCTCGATCGCCAGGGCCAGCAGCACGCCCTCGGGAGTCGTGACGTACCAGCGCTTGCGGACGATGTTGTGAAGATACGTTTTCTTCAAGATCGCGAGGGGCTCGCCCGACGCCGTCACGATCGTGTACGTCCGGGTCAGGAACGCGACGCGCTGATTCTGGAACACCCGCAAGAGCGTCTCGCGCCGCGAGTCGTCGCGGTAGATCGTCACATGGCGGCGCGGCCGCAACGACATCGAGATCACCAGGAAGATGAAGGCCGCCAGCGGTACCGAGAGCAGGATCGTGAGCCCGCTCCCATCCCGAGCGAGGGCGCCGGCCGCCCAGCCCATGATGGTCAGGGTCACGATGGCCGCGAGCAGGTAGGCCACGAGCGTGCGGATCGGGTACGTGGGACGCTCCACGTAGAGAATCGGCGTGCCGTCCTCCGCCCAGACCTCGTACTTCGACGTGATCGTGAAGACGCGCTCGCGCAGCAGGAAGACGTCGCGGTCGAAGGCGTGGTCGACCCCCGGTGTCGGCGGGCGGGGCGCGCTTGCAGAAGGACCCGCGCGCAGGTGCCGGCCGCACGCTGGACACTCGAGGAGGCGGCCCGCGTATTCCGGCCGCAGCTCGTAGACCTCGCCGCAGGGGCAGGAGACGACGACGCTCGCCCGGCTCACGGCGTGGACGGGCGCAACCCCATGGGCATGGATTATACTCAACACTGTGGCGATCCGCCGCGCCCTGGCCTTTCAAAATCAGCTCGTTATCCACGGGTCACCCCTTTTTGCTGTCCGCCTTTCGTCCGTGTTCAGGGGTGTCACCTGAGCGGCCCGCCGCTGGGCGCGATAGGCCCGCCTGCCTCGAGCGCCTGACGCTGATCCTCGTGGCTCGTGATGTCGTAGCGTTTGAAGACGAGCGGCGACTAGTGGCCGCTGATCGTCATCGCGACGCTCTCGGCGACGCCCGCCCGGCGCATGTTGCGAATCGCCGATCGGCGGAGATCGTGGATGGAGACGCCGGCGAAGGAGCGCCAGCCGGTCGGGCCCCGGCGCTTCACCTCGGGGATGCCGGCCGTCGCGCACGCGGTCCGCCAGTGTTCGCGTAACGCGTCCTTCACGCGTCGCCCGTTCTTCTGGAAGAGGTGCGCGCAGTCTAGCCGCCGTCCGGCCCACCACTTCTCCACCAGCTCCCAGAGCCGGCCTTGTAGGACGATCACACGCCCCTGGCCGTTCTTGCTGTCTGGCAGACGGATCTCCGCGTCCGCCTGGAATACCCAAGCGAGCTCGAGCCCACAAACCTCTTCGTAGCGCCATCCAGGTGAGATAGGCGAACTCCGCCAAGTCCGCGTAGGGCTGAAGCATTGCCGCGTGGATTTGGTCGAACTGCTCCACGTCCACGAACCCCTTCCGCACCCCGCCCTGCCCGGCTGTCGGCACGTACGGCAGATGCGGAATGCGCCTTGTCGGTGGGCCAGCCGAAGCGCCGCCCGCAGATACATCAGTCCCACCGTGGTTCCGGCGACGTTGGGTGTACTTCGCTGATCAGTGGGATCCGAAATCGCCCTGGCACGACCGGCGCGTGCGCCTCGCCGCCAACCACGCCAGCGATCGTCACGCCATCAACAAGGCAGAGAGCCGAGGGTATTCCCGGATCACCGGCAGTATCATCCCGGCCACCTTCGATTTCTACTGGGGGCCGCCTGTCTCCCCCTACGATCCAGCCCGAGCGAAGAAGCTTCTGGCCGAGGCCGGGTATCCCAACGGGTTCGACGCGGGTGAGTACTTCTGTGATGCGGTTCTCCAGCCTCGCCGAGAGCGTGATCACCTATCTCAAGGCGGCCGGCATCCAGGCGAAGCTTCGGCCCCTAGAGCGGGCGGCCTTCTTCAAGGGTACTCCGAGAAGAAGCTCAAGAACCTCATCCAGGGCGCCAGCGGCGCCTTCGGCAATGCGTCCGCGCGCATTGAGGCCTTCGTGGCCTCGGGCGGGGCCTATGTCTACGGCAGCTATGACGACCTCGACGGACTCTTCCGAGAACAGGCGGCGGAGATGGACACCAAGAGGCGGGGCGCGACCCTGCGGCACCTCCAGCAGCTCATTCACGAGAAGGCGATGTTCGCGCCGATCTGGGAAGATCGGCGGCCTCAGCGGCGTCGGCCTGCGAGTGGAGGACTCCGGGCGCGGACACATCGCCGGCTACCCATTCTCGGCCCCGTACGAGCATGTCAAGCTCAAGGCCAAGTGAGACTCGCGTTGCGGTATTATTCCTGGCCGAGAACTGGGTGTCGGCGCGTCAATCCCTCCCAAACACGAGGAGAGTTGGTCATGCCGGTGTACGAACACTTCTGCGACAAGTGTGAACGTGAAGTGCAGCTGACCCTGTCGATTCGCGATCACGACAAAGAGCCGATGACTCGCTATCTGGAACCGAATGCGAGGAGGAATCGCAGCGCTCTTGTCTCGGTGGTCGTTCCGGCGCTGAACGAGGAACGGAACCTGCCCCACCTCTTTGAACGCCTCTGTTCTGTGTTCGAGGGGGCCGGGTGGAGGTTCGAATTAATCCTGGTCGACGACGGGAGCACCGACGGAACGCTAGCGGTCATGAAAGAGATGCGGTCGCGGGACGCGCGGGTCCGATACGTGAGCTTGTCTCGGAACTTCGGTCACCAGGCGGCGCTGTTGGCCGGACTCAAACACGCGCAGGGAGACGTCGTGGTCTCCATGGATGCCGACCTCCAGCACCCGCCGGAGACGATTCCGCGCATGCTTGCTTTATGGCTCGAGGGATACGATGTCGTGCATACCCGGAAGCGCTCGGACCTCTCTGCACCTTTGTTCCGGAGAGTCATTGCCAAGCTATTCTACAAGAGCTTCAATATGCTTTCCGATGTCCAGCTCGTCTTTGGCGAGTCCGATTTTCGGTTGCAGGATGCCCACGTAGTCAGGGAACTGTGTCGGATTCCCGAGCATGATAAATTCCTGCGCGGTCTGGTTGAATGGCTGGGATTCCGGCAGTCGAACCTCGATTATGATGTGCCGCCACGCTTCGCTGGTAAGTCCACCTATCCCTTGGGAGGCCGGTTGCGTTTTCACGTGAATGGAATGTTGTCCTTTTCCATCATTCCTCTGAGGTTGTTCATGATCCTCGGCCTGTTGGTGGCCATTCCGACCGGGCTCTATGGCGTGTGGGCGTTGGTGGCCGGTCTCTACGGGGGACTGTTCGGCTATCCCCTTTGGGTTGTTCCAGGTTGGGGAAGTATAGAGGCTTCGGTGACCTTCCTGGGCGGAGTCCAATTGCTCGGAATCGGCATACTCGGGGAGTATCTCGGCCGAGTTTTCGAGCAAACCAAAGGCCGTCCAGAATATTTAGTCAGAGAAACATCGCTGAGCACCACACCGCATGGGCCCGGTGAGGCCGCGACCAGAGACCGGGAAATCCAGCTGTAGCGATGGATACTGCCGATCTTGGTAGGTCTCATCGTCGAGGCGGCGGCATGTCACCCCGACTCATCACTATTAATGCCGATGACCTCGGTCTCCACGAGGCCGTGAATGAAGGGATCATTCGCGCGCATCAGGATGGCGTTGTTACTAGTGCCTCGATCATCGCGTGCGGAAGAGCCTTCGACGATGCGCTCATTCGCTGCAAATCCTGCCCTGAGCTGGATCTGGGCGTACATCTCACGCTGGTCGGGGAACGACCGCTAGCCCCAATTGAAAAAGTAGTGTCCCTCGTCGACGAAGATGGGGCCATGCCACCATCTTTCATGCCGTTCGCGCACGCTTGGCTCACCGGCAAGATTCACGCGACCGACATCCGCTTGGAGCTGGAGACTCAGGTGGCTCGGGTTCTCGACAATGGTATTCGGCCCACTCACTTGGATAGCCATCAGCATGTCCACTGTCTGCCTGGCATATGGACGATGACGTTAGACATCGCAAAAACATACTCAATCCCCTTCGTCCGCATGCCGTCCTTCGACAGCCTGTGGGCGGAGGTCAAGTCCCCGCTGGTGCCGTTGATTCGAGTGACAGTCAACCTGCTAGCGATCCTGCGGCAGATGGTGGATATGCGTCCCATCAGATGCGTCGACAAGGTCAGGGGATCCGCTTTTAGCGGACGGTTGACGACAGCGCGCCTTCTGTCAATCCTCGAGACTCTTCGGCCCGGGATGACTGAAATTCTGGTTCACCCCGGAATCCAAAACGAAGATCTTGCGCGACGCTACGGACATTGGGAGTTCGATTGGGCAGCGGAGCTCCGCGCCCTGACGGATGCGCTCGTAATTACACGCTGCCGGCGCGGCGATTTCACCTTGACCAGGTTCTCCGAGATGAAGGCATTTCCCTAGACCATCTGAAGCAGCTGCTACCAGACTTGGTGCTCAGCGTTCCAATCGGTCGTTGCAGTACCTCGCTTGAGCTGCATCGCCCCAGACGAGGGGTCAGCGGCGACCAAACTGCGCGTGCCGGGAGGGAGTTGCCTGAGGAACGAAGAGAAGCGATCCAAAACTGCCCTAGGTCGAGCGGCTCTCGTCGCAATTGTCTTCTAACAGACCGACGGGTAGTTCCACTCGTTACATAGGTCGCACCAACCGAAGCCGCCATCGGGATTCCAGAAGGAGCAAAATGTTGTGTGACGCTGTACGCGAAAAAATATCTGCGTAGACCACGGTTCCGCAGACGTAGAACGTTTGGTTCGGCGCCTTAGTCTTTTCCACGTCCTCAGGCGTTTAGATGTGGTAGTCCATGTCAAGGTTCGAGGTCTCCCCCGGGAGCTCTAAGCCCAGCGTGGGGTCGGACTCCAAACATAGGACAGCGAGTAAATCGAAGGGCGCGGCCTTTCCTGATGGATGAGCAAGGTACTGCCACGAGGCTCGGTCTCAACCCGCGCGCAGCGCTGTTTGTCCTTCTAGTCTTTTCGCTATCGCGTTTGCTCGTCTTCGGCGCAATGGCAACGAGCTCGCTGGTTCTCCCTCGTTCACAGGTGGCCGGCTGGGACCTCGATAACCCGATATTGCGTCCCCTGTTTCGGTGGGATACAGGCTGGTATCTGTCGATCGCGACACGCGGCTACTCGTACGACGGCAACCCCGAGAAACAGCAGAATGTTGTCTTCTTTCCGCTCTATCCGCTAACGTGCAGACTATGCCACGCGATCACAGGGGTTTCGGTTCCTCTGTGTGGGGTCGTCCTGTCCAATGGAGCGCTCCTGGGCGCGTTGGCGACGCTCTACGTCCTCGTCACGCGTGAGGTGGGTGCCGCGAGTGCGAGACTGACCCTGGTGTTGCTCTCGTTTTTCCCCGGATCCCTCTTTTTCTCGACAATGTATACCGAGTCGTTTTACTTGCTGTTTTCTGCGCAGGCGTTCCTCGCGTTTCAAAGGGAGCGCTTCATCCTTGGTGGCGGCTGGGTAGGTCTGGCGTCAGCAACGCGTCTTCCGGGGATTCTGCTTCTTGCTCCCCTGTTCGCACGGGCGCCGTCACCGCTGAAGGATCGGCAGATGTTTGGGCGTGTGGTACTGGCCGCCCTGCTCGGAGTGTGTGGCTTGGCAGGATTCATGACCTACCAGCTGATCGCCTTTGGCGATCCTTTTGTGTATATCCGGGACGAACAGGCTTGGGGGAAATTTTCAGCGCATCTGTTCGGTAGAGTTCGTACCTCGATACCTGCCGCCTTTGATGCCGGGTTCACGCTCGCGTTTGGCGCGCTCACTTACGTGGTCTTTCGAACTCTCCCCCGAGGCTACGGCATCTACACCGTGTTGAGCATTATGGTGCCACTCGCCGGAGGGCAGACTAGGGGGATGACTCGCTATCTGGCGGTGCTCTTTCCCGGGTTCATCGCGCTTGCGGTCATGGGGCAAGAACGTCGATGGATTCCCTGGTTTGCGATTCCGGCGTTCGCTTTTGGGCTCGGATACCTATGCGTGAGATTTGCTCAATGGTACTTTGCTAGCTGAACCATCAGGGAGCCCACACCTTGCCCTGACGTCATGCCGACGAATCGGAGCGAAGCGTTCAGCGACAGCGTCATCGCGATCATCATTATTGGCTTCCCAGAGATGAGGCCATCGCGGATTGAAGTGACCCTCACGAACACCTGCTCTACTGTCCCCTTGTGGTCCCGAAGGTTGGTGACGACAGAGAACTCATGGCCAGGGAGGGAGGCCATTGCGCTTCGGCACCAACGAGGAACAACCATCCGGGCACCGCGTGGGACGTCCTGACGAAGTTCCATCTGATTGTGAGAACGAGCGCCGCAGGCGCTGCTGCTGCGGCCGGACCTGGCGGTCCGAAGGACGGGTTGACGACGGCACAGTTCGTCCTCCGCAACGACTACACGGCCGCTGCGCTACGGCAGAAGGAGGCGCTCGCCAAGCAGCGAGGCTCCGACTGGTTCTCGGCCTCATCCTGACCGCGGCGCTCCTGCTGGCCTCGTCCGCCGCGGCCGATCAGCTCCCGCCCAACGAGCTCGGCAGCGTGATGATCCTCGAGTACCACAAGATCGATTATCCCGAGGCGCGCTGGACGCGAACGCCCGAGAACTTCCGGCGTGACCTCGCGACGCTCTACGCGAAGGGCTACCGGCTGATCGCCCTGGGCGACCTGCTCGACGGGCGCCTCGTGCTCCCTGCCGGCACGACGCCCATCGTCCTTACCTTCGACGACTCGTCGCCGGGGCAGTTCCGCTACATCGAGCAGAACGGCGTGCTCGCGATCGATCCCAAGTCCGCCATCGGCATCCTCGAAGCGTTTGTCCGCAAGCACCCGGACTTTGGTCGGGCCGCGACGTTCTTCGTCCTGCCGGCCGCGGACCCGCCGAATCGGCTCTTCAACCAGCCGGCGTGGGAGGGGTACAAGCTCAAATACCTGGTGAGCCACGGCTACGAGATTGGCAACCACACGCTCTGGCACGCGAACCTCGCCAAGTATCCCGAGGCGAGGGTCCGTGCCCAGCTCGCCGAGGCCCAGGCGTGGATCCAGCGCGCCGTCCCCGACTACCGGATCCGCGCCCTCGCGCTCCCGTATGGCGCGTACCCCTCAGACGTGAGCTGGCTGCTGCGCGGCTCGGCCAAGGGCACGACCTACCGCCACGACGCGGTGCTGAAGGTCGCCGGCGGTGCCGCGCCGTCACCGTTCTCCCGCGCATTCGATCCGGTGCGCCTGCCGCGCATCCAGGCGATCGAGCGCGAGCTGGCTCACTGGCTCGGGTACTTCGAGCGGAATCCCAGGGAGCGGTTCGTGAGCGACGGCGACCCGGACACGGTGACGGTCCCGGCGGAGCTCCGTGACCGGCTCAGGAGCGAGCTTCCTCGGCGCCTTCGGATCGTCGACCGCTAGTGCGACCGTAGCCGCAGCCGAGCGGGCGGCCTCGCTGTACATGAGACGACGCGCGCCGGTTCAAGACCGGGCCGGCGCCTGTTCGTGGTCGCAGCCCGCACCTAGTTTGAGTGGCCCTGCGAGGGCGCCGTGTCCTAGTCCGTCATCGAGTGAGCCCAAGGCCTTTAGTGCTGGCGCGCGTCGGAGCGTCGGCTAAACTCCCCAACCGTCCTCACGCGAGGTAGTACTTGAACCAATCCGTTGGGAGGATGCCCCGCGCCGCCTGGAGAGGCCTTACGGCTCAGGTCGCTCGAGCCGCTTCGCCTGCTTCTTCGCGGCGTACACTTTCCCGCCATAAGACCTCCGAGCGTGCTGAGACCACTCGCCAAGAGCAGGAAGCTCCCCGGCTCGGGGACCGATACAGGGGCGGGGGCGTCGGGTCCCGCGTTTGGCGCCACCGTGGGTCCCACGTACTCCCCGGCTCCCCCGCCGGGGCCGCCCCGCTTTCCGTGATTTCCAGCCATAGCGTGTGAGAGCCCCGGCAACAGCGCGATCATCGCCACGGCAGCTGCGATCGTCAGTAGTTTCATCGGGCTTCCTCCACGATCAATAGCGTCCGCCTGCATATGTGACTCTTATTATCCAGATGCCGATTCTTTGTGGCATTCGTCATGCCAAACACGAGTGGCTTACACGACGCCTCTTTGCAGACCGCACGAAATCTGGAAAAATGAAAAGCTCTGCGAGAGTCTCGCAAAGATTCGCAGGGTCTATCACCCCGCTTTTGCTAGGCTCATTGACACGGGACCTCCGAGCAGGCTAGGAGGTGTCGGGTATACGCAGTGACACCTTAAGTTCCCGTAAGAGAGGAGACTCATTGGGTGTGTAACGCGTTCGATTTCCTTATGGAGCCGTGCGTCGCATTCGGGTTTACTCGCAGTCCCTGCGACGGTGTGCCACACGCGCGACTCAGCGTATGCACCGTAGTCGAGCCGCACCTCGTCATTCCACAACACCCACGAGCACTCCGCGTAGGCCACTATCGCTGAGGTGAGTATCGCGAAGGCTGCGAGCGGTGAGGCACTGCGAATGGCACGGATCATCGGCATCTCTCCTTCGCTTTGCTAGCGATCGTCGCAGGCGCGTCACCTCAACGCGCGGAGGACCTGGGCACCAATAATTAGGAGACACCCCGCTGCGATGGCCAGCAGAAAGATGTCACTCGTTTGGAGTCGCCGTCGCACGAGCCGATGATTTCAGACATCGCCTGAAGAAACCCTTAAGACCTACTCGCTTCACGCTGACTCTCTCGCGCGAGCCCACACGCGGATCTCGGTGACGGCGGACTGCTTGATAAGCCGGAAGCGCATTGGCGTTCTTGCCGCCTACGGTCGTGAAGGGCCGCCCGACCACTTCCTACTCGCCGGTTGCGTCGGTCAGGCGATCACCGGGCTTGAGTTGCATGGGGAGGACGCTGCGATCGGCTCGCGCTGTCGAATCGTTCGTCTTCTCACGCTTCGGCCTTGCCACAGACCTCACGCCATCTACGAGTCATTACGTGGGTCTCCTCGATGCTCGCATTCTCATGCCAGCACACCACACGACTAGAGCAGCCCCAGTGACGAATTTTGTCGGTCGCCTGCCCGCATGCGTCATTTCTGGCAATGTTTCCGGCCGGATCCGATTCTAAGGCCAGGAAATTAGGGGAGTCGTGGTTGGCAGGCGACATGCACGGCAGTTGTACGGCATGGAAGGGTCAAGTTGCCGTCTCCACCGGGTGCATCTCGCGGTTCTGTTGTGCGGTCTGCTGCTCCTCACGTTCGCGGAGCGCCGGCTGGCCGAACTGGACTTCAACTCTACCGGCGTCGTACGGATCGAGAACAACGAGAAGCCCGATGGCGACGAGATCATCAACCGGCTCGTTTTTGTCGACGACACGACTGAACCTCTTGCGCCGAAGGTCGGCGATGCCTGCCACGCCGCGCACATTCCGGTCGCATCGTGCCCACGGTCGCTCATCACGGTCCGACTCTCAGAGTCTCGCGCCCCGCCGCTCGCTCTTCTCCTGTCCCACGCGTAAGTGACGCTCCGCTACTAGGCGGAGCCCTAAGTAGCAAACCTGACGAACGTTGAACATTCATGGGAGGAACGTATGCTTCGCTTTTGGAACAAACGACATTTGAACTTTCGCAACCAGCGAGGCTTCACCCTCATCGAGCTGATGATCGTCGTCGCGATCATCGGCATCCTGGCGGCCATCGCCATCCCGCTCTACGCCAACGTTCAGGCGCGCGCGCGGATCGCCAAGGCCCAGGCTGACGCGCGTGCCCTTGCGTCGGCCATCTCCATCTACGCCGCCCACATGGCCGTCGTGCCGACCACGGCCCAGGGGCTCAACTCGCTGACGGTGCAAGCAGTCAATAGCCTCGGCCAGTCAGCCGGTCCGTTCATGGCGAAGATTCCGCTTCCCCCGGCGGGCTGGGCGAGCCCGTATGCCTACACCGGCGACACGACGGCCGGCACCTTCGTGATCACCTCGAGCGGCGACAACACGACCGTCTCGCTGCCGTAACGGGCCGACGTCGCGCCCACGGGGGAGGACCGGCACTTCCCCGTGGGCCTTCATCGCTCGAACTTGACCGCGCTCGTCGCCGGTCGCTAATGTTAGGACGCTGAATTCTCTGCCGTGGACGGTCCACCCCCGACTGAGAACATTCGCACAAGCCGGTGCCTTCGGGCCAACTTCCAGTTCCCTTCTCTGTCCACAGCACCCACGCGCTAGGCGTGGGCGGTCGCGGCCGAGGCGAGCACACACAGCGCAGCGATCGTGGACGTTCGACCCAGTCGCATCATCGCTTGCCCTCCTCGGCGGTCGCCCGTCGCATCACCGTGACCTTCTCATACGCTCCCCACATCTTTGTCTCGGTCACGCCCGGCTGGCTCACCCGCTGGACGCGCACATGGGCATTCTTTCCGCCGTTGGTTGTGTACGGTCGCCCCACTAGATCGCGGGTAGCTTGTACTTCGCAGCGAGCTTCGTGATGTCGTCTGCGTGATCCATGAAGAACAGGGAGCCTTCGACGATGAGCGAGCTGCCTCGTGCCGTGTTTATCCTGGCGAAGATGTTAGTCACTTCGGGCAGTTCGGGTGCCTCAACCATCTGGAAAGTCAGACCCAATGAACGAGCGGCGGCGCGTGCGGCCTCTGAATTTCGCTGGGTCACCGGTACCTGTGCCAGTCCTCGAGGATCTCTGAGATTTAGATTCCCAAAATGCTGACCTAGACGGGGCTGTCACGTCAGTTTCAAGGAAGGGACCCTGCCACGAAGTGCCGGTGAAAAAGGAGTCAAAAATATGAAAACGCAAGTGACACGAGGCCTGACGGTCGCGCTCGTGCTCTTGGGTGTGATGATCTGGATGCCTCCCGAAACGGAGGCCCAAGGACTGATCCGCTTATCGGCGGAGTTCCAAAACTTTGATGACACAGAGAGCGCCACGAACCTCGTAGTGCCAGGGAGCGTCGTCTACAGGAAGCCCATCGTTGTGGGGGACCGGCACGACTACCTTGTACGTCTGACGGCCGCGCTCGTGCTCTTGGGTGTGATGATCGTGGTGGCGGCGCAGGCGACTGCCACGATAACAACATCTACTACCAATGGTGCGTCGATCTCTCTCGCAGCGACCGCGCGGCGGTTCCCGTTGCGGGCCCCTCACACCGTTGACATCCGGATGGCTTCGTCGAACGGCGGGTTGGTGTTCTTTGAGGCGGCCCACTTCTACATAGACGCGACTGGGCCCGGCTACTGCAGCCCGTCAACTCCCGTCCCTGGGGGGGCGAGCGCGGTTCCCAGTCAAAGGCGGAGGTAGATTTTCGTCCCCCACTCCCGGCCCCGGCGGGCGCGCTCGGGGCCGGGAGGCTCCTAAGCCCACGGAGGCCTGTCACATCCATGAGGGAGTCCGTGTTTCGCAGTACGACGAAACGTGCTTAGTGCGTTGCGCGCCCCTGAGCGCGACCGTTATACGCACGGCGGGACCAACGTGAGTGTCATGAAGGTTGCAGCGCCGCAGGGGCGTCCAGGTCGAGACGTTCTTCATCCCGGTTCAAAAAGAAGGCTGGCCTTTGTCGGCGGACGTTGGCGTCAGGGTTCCGGTGAGGCATCATCCAGCCGGGAACGCCACAAGGACGTCGAAAGAGCGTGCGCCTCCCATCCCGTTCCGGTCGCGCTCGTCGGCGAGTGCTCTATGCCATCGTATGACCGCGCCCATCACGCCCTTTGGGGGCATAAGCAGACCCCCAATGCGGATTCAACTAGCCTTCGTGATCGCGGGCGCCCTACTCGGCGGGTGCGCGGCGGGACCCGTTCGACCCCCGGCGCAGCTCTCGACGGACCGCGCCCGAGTTCAAGGGTGTGAACTGCTGACCCTCGTGAAGGATAGCGACGTGGACGACCTCCGCGAGAAGGTGGCCAAGGCCGGAGGCAACGCCGTGCTCGTGACGGGGCAGACGGGATCAGATTCCGCGGTCATCGTCGAGATCAGCCGCATGAAGTACGTCGGCGAGGTCTATCGCTGCCCGTGACCATCACGCTCGGCGCCGCCCTCGAGGCCTTCATCCGCGAGCACGAATACTGCGGCGAGCTCGACACCGGGCTCGGGGCGAGGATCGCCCAGGCGGTAGGCGCCATCGCCCAGCCTGGAACGGCTATCTGCTCACGGTGTCATGTTCGAGCCGTGGGTGACGCATCGCGAATCCGATGGACGGCCTCTCTCGGTGGCCAGGGAATCAACAAGGAACTAGACCGATGTACGCGGGACTGCTGCCGGCCCCCTCTGCCTTCGTCGAGTAGCGCCTTTCAGGAACACTATGGCTTGCGGCGTGAATCGCACAACGGTGTAACCGAGCGAAGAAGCCTGGCCTTGCCGAATCCGCCGCATCCTCCTGTGGCGGCGCTCGTCGGCCACGGGGTCCTGCGCCACTCGGCGATCCCCCGCCCGTCGCTCCATGATCACCTTAACAGCACGCATGCCGGCGAAGGCCCGCTGGAGATGGTCGTGGAGCGCCGTGTCGTTTGGACGCACGACGATGAGCACTTCGGCATCGGGAAATGACTTCGACGGAAGGAGTTCGAGGAGCCGTCTTTGATGATCTGCGCAGATGCAGTGTGTTGTCGCGGGGTTGTAAAACGGCTCGCGCTCACCTAGATCGCTAGGCCGGCCCTCGCTCTCGCACCACGCGCAGATTGCTTTCATCCTGGCGATGCGACTGTGCCAATGCCGTGCCAGCCGAATTCGCGGTGAACCTCGTCGAGAAGGTCCCGGGGGGCGAATGGTTCGAGGCTCGCTGGTGCGCGTCACGGCGTTCAGCTAGACTCCCCGCCAGCCATCCTCCACCGAGGTGCTCATGCGGGTGATCGGGCTCGCGGTCGTTTTCATTCTCCGCCTCGCTTTTGCGTCGGCGGCCGAAACGCAACAGCCA
>Ga0209802_1000923_pt1 | contig 22586 bp, 20 predicted proteins | sample GraSoiAngelo_129_FD_185886 | JGI IMG/M metagenome (GOLD analysis project Ga0209802, IMG submission 185886) | Grasslands soil microbial communities from the Angelo Coastal Reserve, California, USA - 14_0927_12_40cm (SPAdes) (version 2) | ecosystem: Environmental > Terrestrial > Soil > Grasslands ... | reverse complement strand
GCGAGCTCGCCCAGCTCAATCAGACCCTGGAGCGGCGTGTCGCGGAGCAGGTCGCCCAGCTCGAGCGGCTCGGGCGTCTCAAGCGCTTCTTCTCGCCGCACCTCGCCGAGCTGATCGTGGCCGGCGGTGCCGCGGACCCCCTCCAGACCCATCGACGCGAGGTCACCGTCGTGTTCGTCGACCTGCGCGGGTTCACCGCCTTCGCCGAGACCGCCGAGCCGGAGGAGGTCATGGGCGTCCTGCGCGAGTATCACGGGGAGATGGGGCGGCTGATATTGGACAACGAGGGCACGCTCGAGCGCTTCACCGGCGACGGGATGATGATCTTTTTCAACGACCCGGTCGAGATCCCGAACCCGGCCGAGCGTGCCGTGCGCATGGCCATCGCCATGCGGGACCTGGTCGGCGGTCTCGCCGCGCGCTGGCGCAAGCGCGGCTGGGACCTGTCGCTGGGTGTCGGCATCACCCAGGGCTACGCCACGATCGGCGCCATCGGCTTCGAGGGTCGCATGGACTACGGCGCGATCGGGACCGTCACGAACCTGGCGGCACGGTTGTGCAGTGAGGCCGCCGGCGGGCAGATCCTGATCTCGGCCCGGGTCGCGGGCGCCGTCGAGAGCCTGATCGAGGCCGAGGACGTGGGGCCGCTGACCCTCAAGGGGCTGGCCCGACCTGTTCCGGTTTGGAGCGTACGCGGGTTGCGATAGACTTGCGCCAATGATGATAGCCATCCGCCAGATCCATCCGGTGTTCGTCGGCGAAGTGTCGGGCGTCGACCTCGCCAGGCCGCTCACCCCAGACGAGGTGGCGGCCATCGAGGCGGGGATGGACCGCTACGCCGTGCTCGTGTTCCGCGACCAGAAGATCACCGACGAGCAGCAGATGGCGTTCAGCCGAAACTTCGGCGCGCTCGAGGACGCCCGCGGCGGCAACATCACCAAGCCCGAGGACAAACGGCTGCAGACCGGGATGAACGACGTCTCCAATCTGGGGCGAGACGGCGAGCCGCTGCCGCGCGACTCGCGCGTGCGCCTGTTCAATCTCGGCAACATGCTCTGGCACTCCGACAGCTCGTTCCGGCCGATCCCGGCGAAGTACTCGCTCCTGTCGGCGCGCGTGGTGAATCCGACGGGCGGCAACACCGAGTTCGCCGACATGCGCGCGGCCTACGATGCGCTGGACGCGAGCACGAAGGCGCTGGTCGAGGACCTCATCTGCGAGCACTCGCTCATGCACTCGCGCGGTTCGCTCGGCATGCTCGACTACTCGGAGGAAGAGCGGGCGATGTTCCGCCCGGTGCGCCAGCGGCTCGTGCGCACGCATCCGGTGAGCGGCCGCGAGTCGCTCTACCTCTCGTCCCATGCCGGCGCCATCATCGGCATGCCGATGCCGGAGGCGCGCATACTCTTGAAGGACTTGAACGAGCACGCCACCCAGCCGAAATTCGTCTACGTCCACCACTGGCGCGTGGGAGATCTGGTCATGTGGGACAACCGCCAGATGATGCACCGCGTGCGCCGCTACGACGAGAGCCAGCCGAGAGACATGCGTCGCACCACGGTCGCGGGCGACGCGGCCACCACCGCGCAGGTCTAAACGGGAAAGGCGAGTCGACGATGAGCTTCGTGATCTCCGTGATGGTCCTGTGCCTGATGCTGACCGCGAGCCCTGCGTCCGCCGAGTGGTTCGCCGACGCCTACGCCGGTTACAGCCTCACCACCAACAACGACGTGACGGTGCACACCCCGGCCGGGCTCAGCATCTACCGGGATGTCGAGTTCGACCGCGCGCTCGATCGCTCGCTGATCTACGGCGCGCGGTTCGGCCGCTACTTCGACCGCGCGCCGTTTCTCGGCCTCGGGGTCGATCTGTTCACCTTCACGCCGACGATCGGGCCGCAGCAGCTTCACATCGACGGGTGCGTGCCGTCGGGCGGCTGCAGCGGGGGCCAGGGCGGTACGGGCCGGATCTCGGTGGACACCGTCGGGCTCTCGCTCGACTTGATGCTGCGGCTGCCGCTCCTCAAGACGGACAAGGCGCCGTGGGGCGCGCTCCAGCCCTACATCTCGGGCGGCGTTCCCGTCTTCAAGACCACGGTCACCCCGCGGACGACCGCCCAGTTCAGGAACCAGGATGGCGACACCGATTTCTCGGTCGGCTACAAGCTCGGAGGCGGGCTCGCGTTCCAGGTGGCGCCGAACCTCATGGTCTTCGCCGAGTATCGGTACATCCACTCGGCAGCTTCGGTGGACTTGCATGATTCCGCGACCCTCAAGAAGACCCCGCTCCGCCTGGATCTCGACACGCACGGAGCGGTCCTGGGGCTCTCCGCGCGCTGGTAAGTGCCGTCGGTTTCAGGCCGCGCCGGAGTCGGCGCGCGGCGCGACGTCGAGCCCGTCGAGGTGCGCGACTGAGTTCAGCAGGCGCACGCGCCACGGCGCCGGCCAGTCGACGATCGTCAGCGAGGTATTCTCCCAGCGCTCGGGGACCGCGTCGTCGGCGCCGAGAATGAGATGCCGGGCCGCGAGCGATCGGCACACGAGGCCGTGGGTCACGACCGCCAGGCTTCCGCGCGTGGTCGACGCCGCCAATTCCTGAACGCGCTCCCATGCGCGATCCACGCGCTCGTGGAACATCGGCCACGTCTCACCGTTCGGGGGCGCGTACTCGAGCGCGAACATGTCGAAACCGAGCTCCGCGTACGGCGTGCCGCGGAGGTCGCCGAAGTTCCGCTCGCGCAGTAACGGCTCGATCGCGAGCAGCACGCCGGTCGCCCGCTGTAGATGTTCGGCGGTCATCATGGCGCGGGCGTAGTCGCTCGACACGATCTGCGCGATACCCTCGCGCGCGAGGCGCAGCGCCAGCCGCTCGGCCTGAACGATCCCGCGTGGCGAAAGCGGGATGTGCGGATGCTGGACGACTCGGAGGGCGTTGCCCTCGGTCTCCCCGTGGCGGATCAGGAAGAGCCGGCTCACGGCGCCGAGTCGCTGACGGTCGCGAGGACCGCGGGCAGAGCCGACAGCACCTCGCGCAGGCACGCGCGCACTCTCGCGATATTGGCCTCGGCCTTCTGCGGAACCTCGCCGCGCGACACCTGCGCGATGAATTCGTCGCGGCCAGTGGTCATCAGGAGCGAGGCGTTGACCTCCAGCTGAAGCGCGTGCACGCGCCGCGTGCCCGGCTGGCCGTAGGTCGTCACGATGTTGCCGCCGGCGTAGCCGCTGACGTTCTCGTGCACCTCGAAGCCGTGGCGCGTGAAGATCGTGGCCACGGTCGCCGCGAGCTCGCGGGCACAGGTCGTGTCGTGACGCGTCCCGATGATCACCTGATGGTCCTTCATCCGCCGCGGGCTCCCGGTGTGGCCGTCCAGAAGGAGCGCATAGCCGTAGTGGTGCTGGAGCTCGGCTAGCAGGTGGTCCAGGGTCGAGTAGTACGGGTCGTAGAGCGCGCGGAGCCGTTCCTCGAGATCGGCGAGCCCCAGCGGATGCCTGAAGATCGGCGCCTCGCGCATCGTGTGGGTGCGGACCACGCCGCGGCGGGAGCGCACCTCGCCGTCGTGCTGCTCGAAGTCGTCCCGGCGCCGGTTGACGTCGACGAAGATCCGCGAGAACGGCGTTGCCAGCACGGTGGCCCCGTGCTCGTGCAAATCGCCGTAGAGGTCGCCCACGAACGTGTCGGCGAATCCATAGGCGAAGGTCTCGAACCAGGGCTCACTGTAGTGGTCGCGGGTGATGTGGGGCAGGGCCTCCGTGCCGTAGTGAGGCACGCTGACGAGCACCGGCGTGCGCGTGCCCGACGCCGGTCGTCTGACGATCGGGAAGGAGGGGTCGGCGATCAGCGTTCTCTCATGACCGGGTTGCGGAGCACGCCGATCTCCGGCACCTCCACCTCGACGACGTCGCCGTCCTTCATGTTTTCGGTCGCGCCGTCCGTGCCCATCCACAGCACGTCACCCGGGTAGAGCGTCAGGTACTGGCTCATCCGGCTGATGAACTGCCGCACGCCGAAGATCGCGTCCTTCACGGCGTAGGTGAACATCTCCTTGCTGTTCAATCGGATGGTGACGCGCAGGTCGTCGGGGCTGAGACCGGTGACGATCCACGGGCCCATCGGCTTGAAGGTGTCGGTGTTCTTGCCGCGCCAGAACGTGCGGTCGCCGCGCTGCCAGGTACGCTCGCTGACGTCGTTGCCGAGTGTGTAGCCGAAGACGTAGTCGAGCGCCTCCGCTTCGGAGACCTTCTTGCACCGTTTGCCGATCACCGCGACCAGCTCACCCTCGTACTGGACCTGATCGGTCGCGTCCCTGGGGATGACGATCGGCTCGTCGGTCGCGACCAGCGCGTTGTTGGCGCGGTAGCCGACGTCGGCGTTCGGCGGGAACTCCGGCTTCACGCCGCGGCGATGCGCCATCTCGGTGACGTGCTCGCGGTAGTTCACCCCGGCCGCATAGAACGTCGGAGGAATCACAGGAACCAGCAGCTTGACCCGGCTCAGGATGCTGGTGTTCGACGTCTTCGAGTAGCTCTCGAACGGGCTTCCGGTGACCTCGGTCACGGTCGTCCCGTCGATGATCCCGTAGGCCATGGTCTTTCCGGACTGGAACCGACACCATTTCATGGCCGGTGCTCCTTGAGGAACGCGCCCACCTCGCGGTTGAAGACATCAGGACGCTCGAAGTACGTCGAGTGGCCGGCGGCGGCGACGCGCTCGAAGCGTGAGCCCGGCACGTGCCGGTGCACCGTCTCGGATAGCTCGGGCCAGATGAGGCCGTCCTCGTCGCTGGTCAGGAAGAACGTCGGCACCCGCGTGGCGGCGTAGCGCTCGACCGGTGTGGTGAGGCCTCCGAGCTGCTCGCGAAAGTCGGCGGGCAGGGGCGCGTTCAGTCCGGCGACCTGCGCGTAGAGGAACGAGCGCACGGGCTCTTTCCGGCGGAACGTCGCGCCGAGCGCGGCGTGCCACAGCACGGCTGGCCGCGGCGGGCTCGCGGCGGCCAGGCGCTGGCGCACCGCCGCGATCTCGGGATTGGTGAGATTGCCGACCGTGTTCGCCAGAACGATTGCCCAGAACCGCTCGGGGGCCCGCACGGCCGCGCCGACCGCGGCCCAGCCGCCCATCGACTGAGCGACGATCGCGGCGCGCGCGATTCCGAGATGATCGAGGAGCGCGATCGCATCGGTGCCGAGCGCCGCCGGACCCGGCCCGCCCGACACGTCGGGCGATTGACCGAAGCCGCGCTGGTCCACCGTGATGCACCGGTACTCCTCGCCAAACACGGGGACCTGCTGCCACCAGCTCAAGTGGTTTCCGCCCGCCCCGTGCAGGAACATGATCGCGGGGGCGTTGCCGCCGGTGTCCTCGTGGTAGAGGCGAAAGCCGTCCTTCGTCATGAACGCCATGGTGCTCTCTCCTTGGCGAACCGCAGCGATTCGCCCCAGGGTAGCCAGCGCCGTGGAAGGCGTCAACGCTATACTCAGCCCCGAAGGGGACACGCCATGGCCATGGAACTCCACGACCTGCCGATCGCCGAGCTCTCCAGACTGCTCGCGGCCCGGAAACTCTCGCCGCTCGAGCTGACGGACGCGCTGATCCAGCGCGTCGAGCGGTACGATTCGCAGACGCGCGCCTTCATCACGCCCACCTTCGACCTGGCCCGTCGGCAGGCGCAGGTGGCCGAGACCGAGATCGCGGCCGGCAAGCATCGGGGCCCGCTCCACGGGATCCCCTTCGCGCTCAAGGACATCTACGACACGAAGGGCATCCTGACCTCGGGCCATTCGCGCGTCTTCATCGATCGGATCCCCGCCGAGGACGCGACGACGACGAGCCGGCTCTACGAGGCGGGCGCGGCGCTACTCGGCAAGCTCGCGACCCACGAGATGGCGCACGCGGGCCCCTCCTTCGATCTGCCCTGGCCTCCGGCGCGCAACCCCTGGAACCTGGCTCATTTCACGGGCGGCTCGTCGTCGGGATCGGGCGCCGCCGTCGCCGCGGGCATGGTGCCGGTCGCGCTCGGCTCTGACACGGGCGGCTCGATTCGCGGTCCGGCCTCGCTGTGCGGCATCGTCGGTCTCATGCCGACGTTCGGACTGGTGAGCCGCGCCGGCGTCATCACCAACTCGTATACGTTCGATCATTGCGGGCCGCTCGCGCGCACGGTCGAGGACTGCGCGCTGGCGCTCGAGGCGCTGGCCGGCTACGACCCGAAGGACGCGGGCAGCCTGAGCCGACCGGTTCCCCGCTATCACCGGGCGCTCGGCGAGGATCTTCGCGGCCTCAGGATCGGCGTCCTGCGGCACCACTGGGAGCAGGACATCCCGGCGTCGGAGGACGTGCGCCGCGCGATGGACGCGGCGCTCGACGTCCTGCGCCGGCTGGGCGCCGAGCTCGAGGAGTGCCGCGTGCGGCCGCTCGCGAGCTACTTCGACGTCAAGATCATCATCGCCGAGAGCGAGATCTTCAGCGTTCACGCGAAGAATCTGCTCGCCCGGCCCAAGGACTTCGGCGCCGATTTTCGCTCGCGCGTGCTTCCGTCCGTGCTGTTCACGGCCCATGACTACGTCCAGGCCACACGGGAGCATCGCCGGATGATGATCGAGATGGAGCCGCTCTACGCGCGCTTCGACGCGTTCGTGACCGCGGGCATGGGGGAAGCTCCCCGGCTCAGCGACTATCGCAGCGTCTCGTTCTGGCAGAAGCCGAGCTTGCTCACCGCGTGGAACGTGACGGGTCAACCCGTGCTGGCGCTTCCGAACGGTGTCGGCGGACGCGGTCTGCCGCTCGGCATGCAGATTCTCGGGCGGCCGTTCGGCGAGGAGACGATCCTGCGTGTCGGCCACGCGTACGAGCGCGCCACCGAGTGGCACACGCGCCGCCCGAATCTCGTGCCCGGCGCCGCCGTGCCCGACGTGACGCCACCGCCCGTGCTGTCGGAGCCGACCGATCGCGTCGACGCCGAGACCCGCGATCTCTGCGTGAAGGCCGCGCGGAGCGCGGGGCTTCAGCTCGACGAGCTGATGCTCGCCCAGTTGCTGGAGGGCGCGCCGTACGCGCTCGGCATGGTCCGGCGCCTTCGGCGCGACCACGATCCCGTCCACGAGCCGGCGAACGTCTTCAGCTTCCCGCCCGTTCGCGCCCCCGAGGTGTGATCACGTCGTCCGGGGATCCAGGGCGTCACGCAAGCGATCGCCGACGAGGTTGATCGCGAGCACGGTCATTAATATTGCCAGGCCCGGCAGCGTGGCGAGCCACCAGGCGACCGTCACGAAGTCGCGCCCGAGTGAGATCATCTGGCCCCACGTCGGATACGCGTTCCCCGAGCCCACGCCGAGGAACGACAGCGCTGCCTCGGCCAGGATCGCCTGCGCGACCTGCAGGGTCGACATCACCACGATCGACGACACGGTGTTGGGCAGGACGTGCCGGAAGATGATGCGGAGTCGGCCGACGCCGAGCGCCCGCGCCGCCTCGACGAACTCCTTCTCGCGTAGCACCATCACCTCCGCCCGCACCACGCGCGTATAGCGCTCCCAGCCGGTGAGGCCGAGCACCACGATGATGGTCACGAGGCTCGGCCCGAGCGCGGCCACGAACGCCAGCGCGAGCAGGATCTGCGGGAACGACAGCCAGACGTCCACGACGGTGCCGATGACGGTGTCCACCTTGCCGCCGAGGAAGCCGCTCACCAGACCGGCGGTCACGCCGACGAGCAGACTCACGATGACGGCCGACACGCCGACCAGCAAAGAGATCCGCGCGCCGTGGACGATCCGGCTCAGCACGTCGCGTCCGACCTGATCGGTGCCGAACGGATACGCGGAGCTGCCGCCGGCCTGCCACATCGGCGGCGTGAACCGCCGGAGCAGGGACTGCTTGGCCGGATCGTGCGGCGCGACCCATGGCGCGGCCACCGCGGCGCTTACCATGACGAGCAGGATCAGCGAGCCGGCGATGGCGGCCGGGTTGAGCGCGAACCGCCGCCAGGCTCGCGAGCCGCCGGCGCCGGCCGCGACTGTCTCGTAGGCGACCGCGGCCTGAGGCAGGGTGACGGCCATCAGCGAAGCCTGACCGTGGGATTCAGGTAGACGTAAAGGACGTCGACCAGGAAGTTCACCGACACGATGATGATCGCGAGCAGGAACACGCCCGCCTGCACGATCGGAAAATCGAGCTGCCGGATCGCTCCGACGATCAAACGGCCGACGCCCGGGACCGCGAACACGGTTTCGGTCAGCACCGCGCCGCCGAGGAGGAGCCCGAACTGCAGGCCGGTCACGGTCACGATCGGGAGCGCCGCGTTGCGAAGCGCGTGGCGGCAGATCACCAGCCACTCCGACAGGCCCTTGGCCCGCGCCGTCCGCACGTAGTCGAGGTTGATGACCTCGAGCATGCTCGACCGAATGATTCTCATGAAGAGGGGTGTCGTGAACGCCCCGAGCGTCACCGACGGCAGCACCATCGACGACCACGTGCCCCAGCCCGAGACGGGCAAGAGGCGCCACTGCACGGCGAAGAGCAGCATGAGCATGATGCCGATCCAGAACACCGGCATCGATTGGCCCAGGAAGACGACGACCGTGGCCGAATGGTCGGCCACCGTGTTGCGACGGACCGCGCTGTAGATGCCGACGGGCAGCGCGACGCCGAGGGCCAGCGCGACGGCCAGGCACGTCAAGGTCAGGGTCGTCGGCAGGCGCTCGACGACGAGCCGGAAAGCCGGCTCGCGATGGAAGAACGACTGGCCGAAGTCGCCGCGCGCCGCATTGGCCACGAAGCGAACGAACTGCGTCGGCAGCGGATCCGAGAGCCCGAGCGCCTCCCGGAGCTTGGCCCGATCGGCCTCGGCGGCTTCCGGCATGATCAGGGCGACCGGATCACCGCTCGCGTGGAGGATCGAGAACGTGACCAGCGAGACGCCGATACAGACGACGACGAAACGGAGAAGGCGCCGGATCAGAAACGCCGACACGGGGCCTCCTCCTTCAGTGCCTCAGTTCGCCGGCTTGGCCGCGAACAGCCAGAGCCACTCGTCGGGACGCGCCTCGTAGGCGACCTTCTTCGAGATGCCGAGCGTGTCGTTCTGCGTGTACAGGAAGATCGAGGGCGCCTCCTCGCGGATCATCCTCTGGATCTCCGCGTAGATCCGCTTGCGCTTGGGCTGATCGACGCTCGAGCGGGCCTCGTCGATGAGCTTGTCGAGCCCTTCGACGCGCGCGTAGTGCCTGCCGATCCAGCCACCGGGCTCCGTGTGATAGAGCGGATGCAGCACGGCGTCGGCGTCGAAAACCGAGTAGTTTCCCCAGCTGCCATACTGGGCGTTCGTGGCCTTGCCTTCGGCCTGGAAGAACTTGTTCCACGCCGGGCCCGGGTCCCACATCTTGACCGTGGTGCGGAGGCCGACCTCGGTGAGCATCTGCCCGAGAGCCTCGAAGTGCGGGCGCCAGTCCACCGAGGAGCTGTGCATCGTGATGTCGACGCCGTTCGGATAGCCCGCCTGCGCCAGGAGCTCCTTGGCCTTCTTCGCGTCGTACGGGTACACCGGCACCGAGGGATCGAACCCGAACGCGGCCGGCTGCACGACCGTCGCCACCTGCCGTCCGAGCCCCGCCATCATCTTCTGGAGCATCGCCTGCTTGTCGATGGCGTAGTTCGCGGCCTGGCGGGCGGTCTTCTTGTCGAACGGCGCGCTGCGCATGTCGAGGGAGATGTAGTGCACGCGCAGGATCGGCGTCGTGCTGATCTTGGTCTGGGGATGATTCTTGATGTCGGCCAGGAGGTCCGCGTTGACGTTGCGGATGATGTCGACGCCGCCGGTCTTGAGCTCGGCCACCGCGGTCGCCACTTCCGGGATCGCCCGGAAGACGACGTACTTGAATGCCGGCTTCCCACGCCAGTGTTGATCGAAGGCCTCGAGCCGGATGTGCTGGTCACGCTTCCACTCCACGAGCTTCCAGGGGCCGGTGCCCACCGTCGCCGTGCTGCCGAACGCCTCCTCGCCGACCTTCTCGATGTGCTTCTTCGGGACGATCGGGAAGAACACCACGCGCTCGAGCAGCAGTGGGAACGGCTTGTCAGTGATCAGCTGGATCGTGTCCGCGCTCACGATCTTGACTTCCTTGATCGCACGGACGTTGCCGTACTGGGGCGACTTCTTCTTCTCCTTCCCCGGCTCCAGCACTCGGTCGAACGAGTACTTCACGTCCTCGCCGGTCATGGTCGAGCCGTCGTGGAACTTGACGCCCTGGCGCAGCTTGAATTCCCACGTGGTGTCGTTGAGCGCCTTCCACGAGAGAGCCAGCGAGGGCTCGAACTCGAGCTTGGCTGTGCGATGCAGGAGCGAATCGAACATGTTGATGTTGACCAGGATGCCCACGCGCTCGAAGTGCATATGGGGGTCGAGGGTCGGCGCGTGCGACGGCAGGGCGACGGTGAGAGTGTCCTTGGCTTGCGCGACGGCGTCGAGCGGTACGGCACCGAGAGCCACGGCGATCAGCGCCGTGGTAGTAAGGATCATGGCTAGAGAGCTCATGGCTGGAAAGCCCGGGAGCCAACGCTTCATGATGTTCTCCTTCGCAATTGCGGCGGAACAGCGCCGGTACGCGCGAGGTCTTGTGACGATACACCATGCCGGGGGCAGAGGGGAAGTGCGCATGGGTGCTAGAATCCGCCCAGCGAAGGAGGCAGCATGAATATCCGACCCAATCGCGTGAAGGAAAAGCTCGCCGTCGGCCAGGTCGCGACGATCGTCGCCGGCACCAACGAACCGGATCTGATCGATCAGCTCGGCACCCTCGACGTCGACGGGATCTGGCTGGAAGGTGAGCACGGCGGCGTCGACTACGCCGACCTGGGCAACCTGACCCGCGCCTGCGACCTCTGGGGCAAGACGTCGGTCGTGCGCGTGATGGACAACGACTACGCCACGATCTACCGCACGCTCGATCGAGGCGCCCAGGCCATCGTGGTGCCGCACGTGAACAATCGCGCCGAGGCCGAGGCGGTCGTCTCGGCCGGCAAGTTCGCGCCGCTCGGCAAGCGCGGCATGTATACGAGCCGCCAGGGCTTCGGCGTCGACGCCTATCTGAAGACCGCCAACGACCAGAGCGTGCTGATCGTCCTGATCGAGGACATCGTCGCGGTCCGAAGCCTCGACGAGATCCTCAAGGTCGACCACATCGACTGCTTCTTCGTGGCGCCGAGCGATCTGGCGACCTCGATGGGCCAGATCGGGAACATGGGGCACCCGGACGTGCAGCAGACCATCGACGGCGCGATCAAGAAGATCGTCCAGTCCGGGCGGGTGGCCGGTACGCTCGTGAACGTCGGCAACGTCGAGCGCTACACGCGCCTGGGGGTGCGCGTGGTGATGACGAGCTTCTTTCCGTGGATCCAGGCCGGCGCCAAGGAGCTGATCGAGCGCGCGGTGGCGGGTGCTCGGGGCTGACGCTGACCCTCGCGGAGGCGCTCGGCATCGGCGTCGACGACGTGGTCGCGCTGGTCGGCGGGGGCGGCAAGACCACGGCGATGTTTCGTCTGGCGCGCGAGATCGTCGATCGCGGCGAGCGCGCGCTCACGACGACGACCACCCACATCTTCGCGGCACAGATCGCGCTGGCGCCCGCTCACGTCAACGCGACCGACGCCACGCGGGAGACGATTGCGACGGCGCTGGCCGCCCATCGGCACGTGCTCGTCATCGGATCCAGCGATGCGGCTACCGGCAGGGCGGCCGGCGTCTCGCTGGAGCTGTTCGGACGTCTGCGCGCGTGGTGCCCAGGGGTGTGCCTGCTGAACGAGGCCGACGGCTCACGCATGCGTCCGTTCAAGGCGCCGGCCGAGCACGAGCCGGCAATTCCAATCGAGACAACACTGGTCGTGCCGGTCGTCGGCGCCGACGTCTTCGGTAAGACGCTGGATGCCGAGTACGTTCACCGTCCCGAGCTCGTCAGCAGGCTGAGCGGCGCAGCGCTCGGGACGGCCGTCACGCCCGAGATGGTGGCGCGGGTTCTGACTCACCCCGAAGGCGGGCTCAAGAACGTGCCGGCGGGCGCCCGTGTCGTGGCGCTGATCAACAAGGTGGAGGCTCTCGCGGACCGGGAGCCGGCGCGCGCGACCGCCAAGCGTCTCCTGCGCGAATCGTCGATCGAGTCGGTCGTGCTCGCCTCGGTGCGCGGAGACAAGCCGGTGCTCGAGGTGTGTACGAGATGAAGGAGATCGATATGACAACCGTCGAGACCGCGCTGGGCCCGGTCGCTACGACCGAGCTCGGGCCAACCTTGATGCACGAGCACGTCGTCACGCGCTCCCCCGGAGTCCAGGAGAACTGGCCCCATCTGTGGGATCGGAGCGGCATCCTGGACATCGCCGAGCGGAAAATGGCCGACCTCTACAGCCGCGGCATCCGCTCGATCGTCGATCTGACCACCGTCGATCTGGGGCGCGACATCGACCTGATCCTGGGCGTCGCCCGTCGCTCGCGTGTGCACATCGTCGTCGCCACCGGGGTCTGGTGGATGCCGCAGCGGTACTTCAGCGCCCACGGCGTCGACGCGGTCGCCGATCTGTTCATCCGCGATATCACGCAGGGGATCGCCAACAGCGGCGTCAAGGCCGCCATCATCAAGTGCGCCACCGACACCGCCGGCGTGACGCCGGTGATCGACAACGTCCTGCGCGCCTCGGCGCGGGCTCAGAAGGCGACGGGCGTCCCGATCTCGACGCACACCTGGGCGGCCGGCCGGACCGGCGAGATGCAGCAGGCGATCTTCGCCCAGGAGGGCGTCGATCTGAGCCGGGTCATCATCGGCCACAGCGGCGACAGCGAGGATCTCGGTTATCTGCGCGGCATGATGGAGCGCGGAAGCACCATCGGGATGGACCGCTTCGGCCTGGAGAACTTCCTGACGACGTCGAAGCGCGTGGACGTGGTCGCGCGACTCTGCGCCGAGGGCTATGCCGGCAGGATGGTGCTCTCGCACGACGCGAACTGCTGGAGCGACATGCTCTCCGAGGAGGCCAAGCGCCGGACGCGGCCGCTGTGGCACTACAACCACATCTCGGACGACATCCTTCCGGCGCTGCGCAAGGCGGGAGTCAAGGAAGACCAGATCGAGCAGATGCTCGTGCGCAACCCTCGGGCGATCTTCGAGGCGCGCAAGAACGCGAGCGCGTGAAGCCGATCGTCCTCGCCGTCGCCCTGCTCGTCCTCGTCGCCTCCCTGGAGGCGCGCGCCGAGGCGATGGGCTCGGCGCTGCCCGGACTCGGCGCCTACGACGAATTCATGGTGGCGTTGATCAAGAAGTGGGACGTGCCCGGGGCTAGCCTCGCCGTCGCCTACAAGGACAGGCTCCTCCTGGTGCGCGGCTACGGGTTTGCGAACAAGGCGCGGTCCGTCCCCGTCGAGCCCACGAGCCTCTTCCGCCTCGCGAGCCTCTCGAAGACCCTCACCGCGGTCGCCGTGCTCCAGCTCGTCCAGGATGGTCGCCTCAAGCTCGAGGACAAGGTGCTCCCGGTCCTCGGGGACATGGGTCCACGTCCGGATCGCATCGCCGACTCGCGCGTCCACGACATCACCGTGCGTCACCTGCTCCAGCACGCCGCCGGCTTCGATCGCGACCGGTCGGGCGACGTCGTGTTCCTGCCGCGCGCGGCCGACGCAGCCCGGCGCCAGGGCGGCTCCTTGCCGCCCGACTGCCCGACCGTGTTGCGCGATACCCTCGAGCGCAAGCTCGACTTCGCGCCGGGCGCGGCGTTCGCCTACTCCAACGTTGGGTACTGCATCCTCGGGCGCGTCGTCGAGCGGGTGACGGGCGCGCCATACGAGACTCACGTCCGTGAGCACGTCCTCGCCCCGGTCGGAGCGACCCGAATGAGGATCGGCCGGACGCTGGAGCCCGCCGAGGGGGAAGTGGCTTACTACGACTACCGTGGCGCAACCGAGGTGCGGGCGATGCCGGGGTTAGGCCTGAAGCTCGCGCCACGGCCTTACGGCGCCTTCGCGATGGAGACGATGGATTCGTATGGAGGCTGGATCGGCGCGCCGGTCGACTACCTCCGGTTCATCCTCGCCATCGACGCCCGGCGCGGCGCGGCTCTTCTCGACGCGGCGACACTCACCGAGATGCATGCAAACCCCGGATTGAAATGGACCTCGACTGATGCCGAGGGCTACAACACGAACGGCACGTTCTACGGCCTCGGGATCAACGTGCGGCCGCTCAGGAACGGCGCTAACTTGTTTCACTTCGGCTCGCTACCCGGAACCAGCACGCTTGCCGTTCGCACCGCCGATGGGTTTGCCTGGGTGGCCGCGTTCAACAGCCGGCCGCAGGATCGCAAGGGGTTCCGCAGCGAGCTGGACCGCGGCCTCTGGGCCGCCAAGGGGAAGGTCAAGACGTGGCCGGAGGGCAATCTATTCGAGGGCAACCCATGATCCCGATCAGCCTGACGTGCGCCGACTACGCGCGCATCATGCCGCTCGCGACCGGCGAGGTGAGGCCCGACGGGATTGCGCTCACGATGATCCTCGGCAGCCGCGGCTCGTGGCCTGCGCGCGCCGAGATGCTCCGTCGAGCCGTGCAGGACCCGGCGGTGCAGGGCGGTGAGTGGTCGATGGCGCAGTATCTCTACCGTATCGACACGGGCGACCGTCGCTACGTCGGCCTGCCGGTCTTTCCGCTGCGCAACTTCACGGCGCGTGACCTGTACGTACGCCGCGGCGGGCCGATCCGGTCGGCCGCGGATCTGGCCGGCAAGCGCATCGGCATGTACAGCTACACCGCGAGTGGCTCGATCTGGTACCGGCACTTTCTTCGCTTCATCGGGCTGGATCCGTCGGTGATCGAGTGGTGGATCGGTGACATCGACACCCCCTGGTCCGCGCCGATGGACCAGAAGCTGCCGCCGGGTGTGCACGCGCCCGCGAAGGGCCGCTCGCTGTCGGAGATGCTGATCGCCGGCGCGCTGGAGGCCATCTACAGTCCGCCGCGGCCCGCGGCTTACCATCCACGGACGGGGCCGATCATCCGCCTGTTCCCCGACTTTCGCCTGGTCGAGCAAGAGTACTTTCTGAAGACGGGCGCGTTCCCCCCGCAGCACCTGATCGTGCTTCGGCGCGAAGCGTGGGAGGCGAACCGGTGGATCGCGCGGCGTCTCACCGAGGCGTTCAGCGCCGCCAACGACTGCTTCACCGCGGCGCAGCGGGGATTCCCGTACGCGACGCCGTGGCTCGAGGCCGAGCTCGAGGACACGACGGCCGTGATGGGCGAGGACTTCCATCCCTATGGGCTCGAGCGCAACCGGTCACAGATCGAGGCGTTCGCCGCCGAGGCGTTTCGGCTCGGCCTCACGAGCCGGCAGGTGACGACCGAGGAGTATTTCGCGGATTACCTCCAGGGAGGTTGACGGATCATGCCGATCATTCTGGGAGCGGGCGCGCATCGCTACGAGGTCGTCGACCGCTGGGCCAAGCTGCCTCCCGGACGCGAGTTCAACGCCGACGTGGCCGCGGTCGGCGTCGACAAGCAGGACCGGGTCTACGCGTTCAATCGCGGCCAGCACCCGATGGTCGTGCTCGATCGCGACGGGAACTTCCTGAGCTCGTGGGGCGAGGGGCTGTTTCGCCGCGCGCACGGCGTGCACATGGCGCCCGACGACACCCTGTGGCTGACCGACGACGGCGACCACACCGTCCGTCACTGCACGCTCGACGGAAAGGTCCTGCTGACGCTCGGAATCCCCGGCGCGCCGAGGCCCTACATGAGCGGCGAGCCGTTCCATCGCTGCACGCACACCGCGCTGTCACCCGAGGGCGATCTGTACGTCTCCGACGGCTACGGCAACTCGCGCGTCCACAAGTACGCGCCCAACGGCACCCTGCTTCGCTCGTGGGGCGAGCCGGGCACCGATCCGGGCCAGTTCAACATCCCGCACAACATCTGCTGCGACGCCGACGGCTGGGTCTACGTCGCCGACCGCGAGAACCATCGAGTGCAGGTGTTCGACGGCAACGGCAAGTTCGAGACGCAGTGGATCAACATGCACCGGCCCTCCGGCCTCTTCCTGGAGCGCGGCGGTCAAGGGCGCTTCTACGTCGGCGAGATCGGCGGCGGCATGGGCGTCAACTACGACATGCCGAACATCGGGCCGCGCGTGAGCATCTACAGCCACAAGGGCGAGCTGCTCGCGCGGCTGGGGCAGCGCCCGGCCGGCCTCGAGCCGGGTCAGTTCATCTCGCCGCACGGACTCGCGGTCGACTCGCGCGGCGACATCTACGTCGGCGAGGTGTCGTTCACCAACTGGGGCAATCGCTACAAGGGCCAGGCTCATCCGCCGGGGCTGCGAAGTCTCCAGAAGCTCGTGAAATTGCGCTGACGAAATCAATCGCGCGGTTGGCGGCGCGCACGTTCGCAATTGACAGCCATTCGCCCGTGCGATATCAGGAGCAGCAGCGTGAGCGCAGTGTGTCCGCTTGCGAGAGAAGCGGAGGAGAGCGTGACTTCCTGGTGGTCGAGCGAACGGCCGCTATGCGCACTATGGGCTTTCGTTACGCTCTTCACCGTGCTGAGCCTGGCCGCGACCCAAGCCCACGCCCAGATCTCGGACGGGATCGTCAAGATCGGCGTACTGAACGACGAGACGGGGCCGTACGCGACCCTGGCCGGGCCTGGGTCGAGAGTGGCGGCGCTTATGGCCGTCGAGGATTTCGGCACGGCGGCCAAAGGCATGAGGGTCGAGGTCGTGTTCGCCGACCATCAGAACAAGGTCGACGTGGGCGCCCGGATCGCCAGGCAGTGGTACGACGCCGCGAAAGTGGACGTGATCGTCGACGTCCCCACATCGCCGGTGGCCTTGGCAATCAACCAGATCACACGTGAGAAGGGGAAGGCGCTCCTGGTCTCCTCGGGAGCTACCTCAGACCTCACCGGTACGGCCTGCTCACCCAACACCATTCACTGGGCGTACGACAACTGGGCTCTCGCCAACAGCACCGGCAAAGCGCTCGTCCAGTCGGGCGAGAAGACCTGGTTCTTCCTCACGGTCGACGATGCGTTTGGCCAGGGCCTCGAGCGCGAGGTCGACGGCGTGGTGCGGCAGAACGGCGGTACGGTGCTCGGCAGCGTCCGCCATCCACTCTCGACGTCAGACTTTTCCTCGTTCTTGCTTCAGGCGCAGGCCTCTCAGGCCAGCATCATCGGCCTGGCCAGTGCGGGCACCAATGCGACCAACGCCATCGAACAGGGCACCAGGTTGGGCATCGTCCAGCACGGGCAGCACCTTGCTCCCCTGCTGATGTGGCTTACCGACGTCCACCGGCTGGGACTGAACAAGGCCCAAGGTCTGATGCTCAGCGAATCCTTCTACTGGGATCTGAACGACCAGACTCGCGCGTGGTCAACGCGCTTCGCCCGGCGTCACTGGGGCGCCATGCCGACCATGGCGCAGGCCGGGGTCTACGCGGCGGTGCTCCACTATCTCAAGGCAGTCGACACGCTGAAGAGCGACGACGGCACCCGGGTGATCGCGAAGATGAAGGCGCTCGCCACCGATGATCCCCTCTTCGGCAAGGGCTCCATCCGTGAGGATGGCCGAAAGATCCACCCGATGTATCTGTTCGAGGTGAAGAAGCCGTCCGAGTCGAAAGGTCCGTGGGATCTGTACAAGCTCCGCGCCACCAATCCGGCAGCCGAGGCGTTCCGTCCTATCGACCGTGGCGGTTGCCCACTGGTGAAGAAGTAGCGGCATGCTCCGGAGTGGCCGGCGCTTCACGGCGATTCTGCTCGGCTCCGTCCTCCTCTCGCTGGTCGGAGTGTTTCCCTTCGCGGCGCGCGCCCAGCGCGCGCCCGCGCTGTATCGCGTCGGTGTGCTGAACGACGCGCGAGCAGCCAATCACCCGACGGTCGACGGGCTCAAGGCTGGCCTCCGAGACCTCGGATTCGAAGAAGGTCGCGACATCGTCTTCGAGGTCAAGCTCACCGATGGCAGTTCCGAGCGGATGCAGGCCGCGGCCGGAGCCATGGTCAAGGCGGGCGTCAACGTGATCTTCACGAGCGGCGAAGCGGCGACGCTGGCGGCCAAGGCCGCGACGCAGACCGTTCCCGTCGTGTTCACGCTCGTCGGAGATCCCGTCGCAGCGGGTGTCGTGAAGGCTCTCGCGCAGCCTGAGGGGAACCTCACCGGAGTCTCCAGCCTCACGACCGACCTCGTGCCCAAGCGGTTGGAAGCGCTCAAAGCACTCGCGCCTCAGGTGCGCCGGGTGTGGGCAGTCTCGCAGGGCGCGGACCCGGCATCTGCCGCGGCTCTCGCCAAAGCCCTAGAGATCTCCTCGCGCTTCGGAATCGAGGTCGCGCCTCGAACCGTCCGCACGCAGGACGAGCTCGAGGGCATTCTCGCGAGCCTGCGCCCGGGCGACGGCCTGCTGGTGCCGGACATCGCCACGATGGACATTTCTGCCGTGCTGCTCGAGACCTCCCTCGCCCGCCGGATTCCGGCGGTGTTCTCCTCTGCGCTGTGGGTGAGCCACGGCGGCCTCGTGTCCTACGGCGCCGACTACCGCGCGCAGGGCGTCCAGGCCGCGCGACTCGTGTGGAAGATCCTCCGTGGCGCGCGCCCGCGCGACCTCCCGGTCGAGGGCGCCGAACGCGTCATTCTCGCGGTCAACCTCAAGACGGCGGAGTCCTTCGGTCTCGCCGCTCCGCGTCAGATTCTCTTCCGCGCCGACGTCATTCGCCGATGACGAGCTTGACGGCGCGCGGCCGGCTCTTTCGCAAGTACGTGACCGTCCTCATCCTGCTGGTCGGAGGCATGCTGCTCGTGAGCAGCGTCGTCAACCTCTACTTCTCCTACCGGCAGACCAAAGGGGCTTTGATCCGGCTCCAGCGCCAGCAGGCTCTGGCCGCCGCCAGCCGAATCGAGCAGTTCGTGAAGGGCATCGAGCAGCAGGTCAGAGCAGCGATGGAAGTGCCCTTCACCGAAACCACGATGGCCCGCGAGCAGCGCGAGATCGACTTCCTGCGCCTGCTTCGCGACGTGCCGGCCGTCACTGAGGTCGTCCAGCTCGATCCGGACGGGCGGGTGCAGCTCCTGGTGTCCCGCCTGGCCCCCAACGAAATCGGCAGCCGGCGCGACCTGTCGGCGGATCCACGCTTCACGAAGACGCGTATCGGACGCACGAGCTTCAGCCCGGTGTATTTCCGCAAGGAGTCCGAGCCGTACCTCACCATCGCGGTGCCCTGGGGCGAGGGCGCGCCCGAGGTGGCGGCGGCCGAAGTCGACCTCAAGTCGATCGGGCGCGTCATCTCGCAGATCCAAGTCGGTGACACCGGCTACGTGTACGTCGTCGATCAGCGTGGCATCCTCGTGGCACACCCCGACATAAGCGCCGTCCTCCAGAGGCGAGACCTCTCGGCGCTTCCGCAGATCCACGCAGCCCGGGCCGCAGGCGGCGCGGCCGATGTCGTGACCGAGACCGTCGGCCTCCAGGGTGGCCGGGTCGTGACGAGCCACGCCGCCATCGAGCCGCTCGGTTGGCTGGTCCTCGCCGAGCAACCGCTGGCCGAGGCCTTCGCGCCTTTGCGGGGAGCGATCGTGCTGAGCTCGATCTTCTTCGTGGCCGGCCTCGGGCTCTCGGTCTTTGCGAGCGTCCTGCTCGCCCGCCGGATGGTCGAGCCCATCCGAGTGCTGCAGGCGGGCGCTGCGCGGATCGGTGCGGGCGAGCTCGGCCATCGAATCGACGTCAGGACCGGCGACGAGCTCGGAACGCTCGGCGAGGAGTTCAACCGGACGGCCGCGAGGCTCGAGGAATCGTACGCGAACCTCGAGCAGAAAGTCGAGGCGCGTACCCGCGAGCTAGCCGAGGCCAACGCGGAGCTGAGCGAGGCGCTGGAGCAGCAGACGGCTACCAGCGAAGTCCTGAAGGTGATCAGCCGCTCGACGTTCGAGCTTCAGCCGGTGCTCGAGACGCTCATCGAGAGCGCCACGAAGCTCTCCGATGCGGCCCACGGGCTCATTTATCGCTTCGACGGCGAGGTGTTTCACGTCGGCGCGTTCGACGGGGCCTCGGCCCAGCTACGGCGATTCTGGGAGGAACGTCAGCCGCGGCCCGGGCGCGGATCGTGCGTGGCGCGCGTGGGGCTCGAGCACCGGACCGTGCACATCGCCGATGTCCTCGAGGATGCCGAGTATCAGGAGTCCGACTTCCAGAAGATCAGCGGTTTCCGGACGGTGCTGGGCGTTCCCATGCTGAGGCAGAACGTGCTGATCGGCGCCATCATCGTCTGGCGGACCGAGGTGCGGCTATTCACGGACAAACAGATCGAGCTCGTGGCGACGTTCGCCGACCAGGCCGTGATCGCCATCGAGAACGTCCGCCTTCTCCAGGAGCTCCAGACACGCACGAGCGAGCTGGCGCACTCGGTCGAGGAGCTACAAGCGCTGGGAGAAGTCAGCCGTGCCGTCAGCTCGACCCTCGACCTGGAAGAAGTCCTCAACACCATCATCGCGCGTGCCGCGGAGCTGTCGAGGGCACACTCGGGCGTGATCTACGAATACGATGAGACGTTGCAGGAGTTTCACCTCGTCCGAGGTGCCCACCGTCTCGACCAGGACCTGGCCGAGGTGCTCCGCGCGGCTCCTCTACGCCTGGGAGAGGGTGCCGCTGGTAAGGCAGCGGCCCTCCGCGCGCCCGTCCAGATCGGGGACGCCTTGGACGAGCAGGCGTACGACGTCGACCGGATCCGAGCGCTGTTCCAGCGGCACGGTTACCGATCGCTGCTCGCAGTTCCGCTCCTCTTCGAGCAGCGGATCCTCGGTGTCCTCGTGGTGTGGCGAAAGGAGCCGGGAAGCTTCGACCGGGAGATCGTGACTCTCCTCCAGACCTTCGCGAGCCAGTCGGTCCTGGCGATCCAGAACGCACGGCTGTTCAGGGAGATCGCCGACAAGAGCCGGCAACTCGAGATCGCCAGCCGGCACAAATCCGAATTCCTGGCCAGCATGTCGCACGAGCTCAGGACACCGCTGAACGCGATCCTCGGGTTCAACGAGATGATCCTGGGCCAGGTCTACGGCGAGGTGCCGGCCGCTCTGCAGGAGCCGCTGGGCGACATCCAGAGCAGTGGCAAACACCTCTTGCGGCTCATCAACAACGTCCTGGATCTCTCCAAGATCGAGGCCGGACGCATGGAGCTCGCCCTGGCGGACTATTCGGTCCAGGACGCCGTGGAGAGCGTGCGGGCCTCGCTCCGTTCTCTGGCGGAAGACAAGGGATTGGAGTTCGTCGCCTCGGTGCCGGACGACGTCCCGTTCGTGTACGGCGACGGCGGGCGGATCGTGCAATGCCTCATGAATCTCGCGGGTAATGCCCTGAAGTTCACCCGTCGTGGACGCGTCGAGATCGCCGTCGAGGTTCGGGGCGACCTTCTCATCTATCGCGTCATGGACACTGGCATCGGGATCGCTGCGGAGAAGATCGGGGCGCTGTTCGACGAGTTCCGGCAGGCCGACGCGACCATCACCAGCGAGTTCGGGGGCACGGGCCTCGGGCTCAGTATTACCAAAAAGTTCGTCGAGCTGCACAAGGGCCGGATCTGGGTGGAGAGCGAGCTGGGGCGCGGATCGACCTTCTTCATCGCGATTCCGCTCCGCCTCGACGGAGGAAAGACGGCATGAGCGCGAAGACCATCCTCTACGTCGAGGACCACGAGTTGAATCGCAAGATGCTCCGCCATCTGCTGCGCGGCACGTCCTACCGCCTGATCGAGGCGCACGACGGGGAAGCCGGTATCACGATGGCCCGGGAGCAGCGCCCGGATTTGATCCTCATGGACGTCCAGCTCCCGAAGATCTCGGGCATCGAGGCCACTCGCGCGCTCCGCGCCGAGCCATCGACCGCCCGCACCCCGATCATCGCCATCACGTCGTTCGCTCTGAGCGGCGACGAACAGCGCGCCAAGGAAGCTGGAGCGTCCGCCTATCTCGCGAAGCCGTACAGTCCGTTCGCTCTCCTCGGCATGATTCGAAAGCTAGCTCCCGAAGAGTGAGAGATCGACGAAGGCCTCAGCCGCGCTCGAGCGAAACCTGCTCCGCGTAGGCCGCGCGGTAGCCCTCGTACGAGCGGGCGTAGGCCGCGCGGGCCTGCTCGTCGTAGTCGGCAGCCGGGGCGGGCTCGAGATCGAAGTGGCCGTACGCGTCGACTCCGCGGACCAGCATGGCCGGCGTCTTGTGCTTCACACCCAGGTGCCGCACGTGGGTCGGGACGTAGCTGATCGCCAGACCGACCCGGCGTCCTGACGACCGGTTCGGCGCCGAGCGGTGGAGGCACAGCGTGTGGTGCAGCGAGAACTCGCCGGCGCGCAGCGGGGCGTGCACGGCCGGCTTGTCGTCGATCTCGCCGACGATCGCCTGGCCCGCGCGGTTCACGCTGCCGGCGACGACGCCTGCACGATGCGGTCGCTGGCCGCCGTGGTGACTCCCGGGCAGGAACTCCATGCAGCCGTTCTCCGCCGTCGCGTCGGTGAGCGCGAGCCAGGCGGTCACGTGCACGTAGGGGCGCAGGCCGAAGTAGGTCGCGTCCTGGTGCCAGGCCGCGATCGCCG
>Ga0209802_1000922_pt1 | contig 22587 bp, 24 predicted proteins | sample GraSoiAngelo_129_FD_185886 | JGI IMG/M metagenome (GOLD analysis project Ga0209802, IMG submission 185886) | Grasslands soil microbial communities from the Angelo Coastal Reserve, California, USA - 14_0927_12_40cm (SPAdes) (version 2) | ecosystem: Environmental > Terrestrial > Soil > Grasslands ... | reverse complement strand
CGATCAGCCCCTACGTCGCCGCGGTCGCGAAGAGCATGCCGATCGCCGACGAGATCAACCATCATGCGAGCCCCGGCGGCCCGGGCGGGATCCATAGCGCGACCGGCGTGAACTCGCTGGCGATCTGGAAGTTCTCGAAGAACGTTTCGCTCGCGAAGGACTTCATCAAGTTTCTCTTCCAGAAGGAGAACTACAACTCCTTCATCGTGGGGGGCAGCGCGTTCAACCAGCCGCCGCTCAAGAGCTTCGCCGAGCATCCGATCTGGGCGAGCAATCCGAAATACGCCATGCTGCCGAAGGAAGCCGAATACGTGCACGAGCAAGGCTGGCCGGCCAAGCCCAATTCGGCGGTGCAGCTCATCATCGTCAACTTCGTCCTGCCCGACATCGTCGCCAAGGCGATCAACGGCATGCCGACCAAGCGCGCGCTGACCTGGGGCGAGGATCAGATCAAGCTCGCGCTGCAGGGCAAGCTCAAGACAGAGGGGAAGTCATAACATGGCCGTCAGCCAGCGCGCGCTCGAGGCGACCGGACTTCCGCGGCTCAGCCGTCTCGCGCGGGTCCGCGAGTGGTGGGAGCAGGAGCACGTCTTCGGCTACAGCCTGATCGTGCCCGCGCTGGCCCTGATCGTGGGCCTGGTCGCCTATCCGTTCGGGATGGCGATCTACTTCAGCCTGTCGGACTACTGGGTCGGCTCACCCGGGAGCTTCGTCGGGCTGCAGAACTTCCGCGACATCGTCGGCAACGAGATGTTCCAGCAGACCGTCTACAACTCGTTCGTGTTCTCGATCATCGCGGTCGTCTTCAAGACGGTGCTCGGGGTGTGGCTGGCGATGCTCCTGTTCCGGAACTTCCGATTCAAGCGACTGATCCGCGGGGCGGTTCTGCTGCCATGGGTCATCCCCACGGCGCTCTCGGTGCTCGCCTGGGGCTGGATGTTCGACTCACTCTACAGCGTCGTGAACTGGACGGCGATCCATCTCGGGCTCATCAATCCCCCCGGGCCCAACTGGCTCGGCATGACGAGCTACGCGATGACTGCGGTGATCGCCGTCAACGTCTGGCGCGGCCTGCCCTTCTTCGCGATCATCGTCCTGGCCGGTCTCGTCTCGATCCCGCGGGAGTACTACGAGGCAGCCGAGGTCGACGGCGCCGGCTCGTGGGGCCGCTTCCGCAACGTCACACTGCCGCTGCTCAAGCCCGTCCTCGCCGTCGTGATCCTGTTCTCGACGATCTTCACCTTCTCCGACTTCAACATCGTGCAAGTGCTCACGCGCGGCGGCCCGGTCAACACGACGCATCTCTTCGCCACGCTCGCGTACCAGATCGGGCTCACGGGCGGCAACCTCGGCCAGGGCGCGGCCGTCTCGCTCTTCCTGTTCCCGATGCTGGCCGCCATCGTGTTCATCCAGCTTCGCTACATCCGGAGGGAGTGACGTGAACGTCGGCGTCAGGTCACGCGGCTCGCGGGTCCGGTCGGCCCTGTTCGGCTACGCGAACATGATTCCGTTCATCGCGTTCGCCTTGTTCCCGTTCTACTACATGGTGATCACCTCGTTGAAGAAGGACGCCGAGCTCTACAGCCTCAAGTCCGTGCCGTTTCTCATCCAGACCGGCGTGATCACCGATCACTATCGCTATCTCTTCTTCAAGACCGACTTCCTGACCTGGGTGAAGAACAGTCTGATCATCAGTGTGGTGGCGACGGCCGTATCGCTCGTGATCGCGATCCTGGCCGGCTACAGCCTCGCGCGTCTCCGCTACCGGGGTGTCGGCGCGTTCGGGACGGCCGTGTTCATCACGTATCTCGTGCCGCCGACCCTGCTCTTTCTGCCGCTGTCCCAGGTGGTCGTCTGGCTCGGGATTTCGGACACGATCTGGTCGTTGATCGTGACGTATCCGACCTTCCTTGTACCCTTCTCGACGTGGCTCCTCATGGGCTACTTCCGTACGATTCCGAGGGAAGTCGAGGAGTGCGCGCTCGTAGACGGGGCCAGCCGGATGCAGACGCTGGTCCGCATCGTCTTGCCCATGGCCATTCCCGGGATCGTCTGCGTCACGCTCTTCGGCTTCACCCTGACCTGGAACGAGTTCACCTACGCGCTCACGTTCATCTCGCAGACCGCCAACAAGACGGCGGTGGTCGGGGTGACCGCGGATCTGATCCGCGGTGACATCTACTACTGGGGCTCGCTGATGGCGGGCGCGGTGGTGGCGAGCCTTCCGATCGTCGTCATCTACGTCTGGTTTCTCGACTACTACGTCTCCGGGCTCACCGCCGGCGCCGTCAAAGGCTAGCAGGCGGCGGAGAAGGGCCCATCGGCTTCGCCTGCGGTTCTGCAGCCGCTTGTTTCGAATGAGCCAGTGGGGACGGGCGGCGGCTAGATGGCGACGATCGCGGGGTCGATGCGCGCGACGACGTAGCCAGCCACCGCGCCCGCGCCGAAGCCCGGCGAGAAGACACGCATGGGCCGGTCGATGACGCGCTCGCGCACCGCGTCCTGGATCGCGATTGGAATCGACGCCGAGGAGGTGTTGCCGACTCTCTCGATGTCGAAGTAGAGCCGCTCGGGTCCGACGCCCGCGGCGGTGGCGAGATCGAGCACCATCGTCTTGTTGGCCTGGTGGGGCACGATCAGGTCAACGGCGTCCAGCAGCGAGCCCGTCGCGCCGTCGGGCCGGGGGAGTCCGCGCAGCTCGTCGATCATCTGGGTGAGGTAGCGCCGCACCAGCGCCATCACTTGGGGTCCGTAGACGGTGATGTTGTTGTCGAACTCGGGATTGGGCCAGATGATCGAGTCGACCTCGCTCATCGGTCCGCTCGCGTACGTCTGCACCCACTCGATGTCGGGCGCGGCGCCCGGCGGCGCCGGCGCGACGACGAGCGCCGCGGCGCCGTCGCCGAAGATCATCCGCGACGTGCGCACGGTGCCGATCTTGTCCGAGAACTTCTCGCCGCAGACCAGCAGCACCGGGCGTTCGACCTCCTGGAGCAGGCGCACCGCCTCGGCTAGCCCGTACGGCAGACCGGCGCACGCGGCGACGATGTCGCACGAGGCGTGGGTCTGGAAGAGACCGAGCTGGCCCGAGAGCCACGTGGCGAGCGACGGCATCATCTTCGCGCTCGTGCACGAGCAGAAGAGGACGGCGCCGATCTCTTCGGGGCGCCGGCCCGATTTCTCGAGGGCCCGTTGCGCCGCCAGCAGTGAGATGTGGTCCAGATCGAGCTCGGTATAGAGTCGCTCGACGATCCCCGTCTTCCGCTCGATCTCCTTCGCCGTCATCGGCGACCAGCAGTACGCCGCGTTCCGGATGAGGTCGTCGTTGGTACACACCCGCTCACCGCGGTAGACCGCAAGGGCCTCCAGCCGCGGCATGACCGAGAATCGCGCGCGCACGTCGATCGGCGCGAACGGCCGCGCCGGCGGGCGCGACTCGAGCGGCGCCGGGCGGCGTGGCCGTACGCGATGCGCGCCCTTCACGCGCCGGATGAACTGGAGCACCTCGGTGCTGCGCGGCTGGAAGACGACGACGAAGTCGTCGTCGTGCAGCTTGCCGACCTCGATCACGCGCGTCTTGGCCCGGTCCCAGCGGTACTGGTTGTGGAGCACCATCGCCTGGCGCATGAGCGCCTCGACCTCGGGCACCCGGTGCGTGTATTCGATGATGTCGTCCCAGCCGTAGCCGGGATAGTCGGGGTTGTAGGCGAGCAGGTGATAGGTGAGGTTCTTCGGGTTGGAGAGGATCTCGCCGACCGTCGGCTTGATCGGCGGCAGCTCGGCGCCCGCCCCCTTCTTGTGACGGAAGACGTCGAGGAGAATGCGGGAGATCTTGTCCTCGGTGCCCTCGTCGAAGCTCGGCGGCAGCGCTCGATAACCGGCTTCGATCGCGGCCGCCAGCTCGGTGCCCTCCCAGCCCTTGAAGACCGGCAGGAACACGTCGTCGCGGGTCTTGGGCACGTCGCGCCACCGCGTCGGACGCTTTTCGTACATCGTCATCGCGTAGCGGTTCACCCAGAAGAGGTTGAGCGCGAGATCACGCAGGAGGTCGTAGCGTCCGGTGTAGGCGCGCGTGTCGACACCGGCGACGATGTCGGTCTCGGAGGGCGCCTTCTCCTCGAAGTCGCGCTTGATGACGGCGGCGAACTGCTCGAGCGTCTCGAAGATCGAGAAGTCGAGCTCGGGGAAGAAGTTGAAGGGGAACACGATCCGGCCGTAGCGATTGACGACGAACGGCTTCAAGGTGTCGCTCCCTCGCGCCCGATTCTAGCAGGTATAATGACGCCATGCCGATCTTGACCGACCGCGACCAGGCCGCCGTCCGTAAGGAGTTCGAGCGCATCGCCGGGCCCGTGAAGCTCGTGGTCTTCTCGCAAGAGCTGACGGCGGCGGAGCTCTGCCAGCAGAACGAGCAGCTCGTGCGCGAGGTCGCGGAGCTCTCCGATCAGATCACGGTGGAGGTGCTCAACCTCGCCATCGACCGCGAGCGCGCGGAGGCGTATGGCGTCGACCAGGTGCCGGCCATCGTCGTCGAGGGCAGCCGCGACTGGGGCATTCGCTTCTACGGCATTCCGCTGGGCTACGAGTTCAGCAACCTGATCGACTCGATCATCGTGGCGTCGACCGGCGAGCCCACGTTGTCCGAGGACACGCTGGCTTCGCTGCGCGCGCTCGCGTCCGACGTCGACATCAAGGTCTTCTCGACTCCCACCTGACCTCACTGCCCCCGGGCCGTGCGCCTGGCGCAGCACATGTCGGTTGCGTCGGACCGGGTGCGATCGACCGTGATCGAGGCCAACGAGTTCCCCGAGCTGTCGCGGGCCTATCAGGTGATGGGCGTGCCCAAGGTCGTGATCAACGATCGCGTCCAGTTCGAGGGCGCCCTGCCGGAGCAGGACTTTCTCGGGGCCGTGCTTCAGGCGGTGGAGACCTCCTGAGACGTAGCCTCCCGATCGAGACGAACCGCGCACTCCGGCCGGACCTCCTGTTCGCCTATGGCACCTTGATGCGAGGCTACGCGCTCCATCGCGTGCTGGCCCCGGGGGCGACGTTGCTCGGCGACGGCGCGGTCCGCGGGCGTCTGCTCGACCTCGGGCGCTACCCCGCACTGGTCGACGGCGCCGGGCGCGTGCGCGGCGAGATCTACCGGCTCGACGATCCCGAACTTCTCCCGGTGCTCGACCGGGAGGAGGGGTACAATTTCGAGCGCCGCCACGCGATCGTCACGCTCGCGAACGGCCGGCGCGCGCGGGCGTGGGTCTACCGCTACCGCGGTCCACAGAATCGGGCGGTCCCCATCCCGGACGGGGACTACCGGCGGGTGCACCCGCTACAGGAGAACGTCAATGGCGATGACCGCCGCTGAGCTCGTCAAGGCCGATCAGGAGCACCTGATCCACCCGCTGCACCACCCCATCGACAACGCCGAGCCGATGATCTACGTCCGCGGCCGCGGCGCGATGATCCAGGAGATCGGGGGCCACGACTACATCGACGGGCTCTCCGGGCTCTGGAACGTCAACGTCGGTCACGGACGCGCCGAGCTGGCCGACGCCGCGGCCGCCCAGATGAAGGACCTCGCGTACTTCTCGGGCTACGTCGGCTCCTCGAACATTCCGGCCATCACCCTGGCGAACAAGCTCATCGAGCTCGCCTACGACAACATGCAGGCCGTGTTCTTCACCTGCGGCGGCGCCGAGTCGAACGAGTCGGCGTTCAAGACCGCGCGCTTCTACTGGAAGACGCAGGGCAAGCCCGACAAGGTCAAGATCATCTCGCGCCAGCAGGGCTATCACGGCGTCACCCTGCAGGCGATGAGCGCGACGGGAATGGGCGCCTACTGGAAGATGTTCGAGCCGCGCGTTCCGGGCTTCATCCACATCCAGACGTGCTACCCCTATCGCTTCCAGGGCGCCAAGCCCGGCGAGACCGTGGGGCAGGCGGCCGCGCGCGAGCTCGAGGAGGCGATCCTGCGCGAGGGGGCGGACACCGTGGCCGGATTCATCGGCGAGCCCATTCACGGCGGCGGCGGCGTCATCTATCCGACCGACGACTACTGGCCGCGCGTCCGTGAGGTCTGCACGCGCCACAAGGTGCTGCTGATCGGCGACGAGGTCATCACGGGATTCTGCCGGACGGGCCGCTGGTTCGCGCTCTCGCACTGGGACGTGAAGCCCGACATCATGTCGTTCGCGAAGGGCGTGACCTCGGGCTATCTGCCGCTCGGCGGCATCATGATCACCAAGGCGATCAAGGACGCGATGGACTCGGTCAAGCCCGAGGATCGCTGGATGCACGCCTACACCTACTCGGGCCACCCGACGTGCTGCGCGGTCGGCGTCAAGAACGTCGAGATCATGGAGCGCGAGCGGCTCTGGGAGAACGCGGCGAAGATGGGCACGCGCTTGCACAAGGGGCTCCAGCAGGCGTTCGGCGATCATCCGAACGCGGGCGACATCCGGGGCGGCAAGGGCCTGCTCGCCGCGGTCGAGCTGGTCGAAGACCGCGCGACGAAGAAGAACTTCGCCGGCGACAAGCAGGTCGCGCAGCGCATCCAGGCCGAGATGATGAAGCGAGGGGTCGTGACGCGTACTCGACCGTCGCCGGGCGCGCATCCGGCGCCGGGCGACTCGGTCTACTTCGCGCCGCCGCTGGTTGTGACCGAGGCGGAGGTCGACCGGCTCATCGGGGTGACGCGGGACGCCGTCAAAGTGGTCCTCGGCGTCTAGCCCTGGGAATGTCGTGAAGCTGATCACCGCCCACCGCATCCTCATCGGTGCGGGGATCGCGTTCTTCGTCTTCTACGCGGCGATCATCGTCGCGCGCGACCACACCCCGCTGGGGCTCGTGCAGGCCGTGGTCTCGCTGGCGGTGGCGGTCGGGCTCGTCTTCTACTACCGCACGCTCAAGCGATGGGGCTCCCGCCCGCCGTCCTGATCTACGACGGCGAGTGCGCGATGTGCCGGGCGAGCGCGCTCTGGCTCATGCGCCTGGCGATGTCAGGCGGCGCGCTCGAGATCCTTCCGTGCCGGTCGGCGCCGCGTCACGCCCGTTTCCCGCACATCAGCGACGAGATGTGCATGACGGCGATGCAGCTCGTGCTGCCGGATGGCCGCACGCTCGCCGGGGCCGACGCGGTGCCCGAGCTCCTTCACCGCATCCGCGGGCTCGGGTGGCTCGCGACGGTTTTCGCGCTTCCGGGAGCACGCCCGATCGCCCGGCGTGTCTACGCCTGGATCGCCAAGAATCGCATGCGCCTGTCCTGCGACCGTTAGCCCAACGTCCGAGGACGCTTGGCTTCCGGTTGCATTTTTCTTCGGCACCCCGACCGCGTTTGCACTGAAATGCGGCAGCGCGATCTCGACGATCTGCCCGATGTCATGGAGATAAGTGTCGATGTAGCTTGACGATCGCCTCGCGGCCGTTCTCTGGCACATTCGGTGCACGCAAACGGAGCGGCGTGTCCATGACGGACGCGCCGTGGGGACAGCGATGGCGCTGATGCCTCCATGAGGAGGCCCGGCGCCATTTTTCTATCTGGGAGGTGATCGGTGCATCTGACGCGACGGCAGTTCCTCGAGACGACGAGCGCCGCCGCGCTGCTCGCCGGAGTGCCAGCGGGTTGGGCAGGCGGCGTGTACGCGGCGGACGGGCCCGAGACGCCGAAGGTGAGGATCGGCATCATCGCGCTCACTGACTGCTCGTCGATCGTGATGGCCCACGAGCTCGGGCTCTTCAAGAAGTACGGCATCGAGTCGACGATCTCGAAGGAAGCGTCGTGGGCGGTGATCCGCGACCGCCTCACGCTGGGCGAGAACCAGGCGACCCACATGCTGCTCGGGATCCCGTACGCGGCGACGATGGGCCTTCAAGGCTCGCCCGTGAAGCCGATGATCATTCCGATGTACCTCAACCGGAACGGGCAGGCCATCACGCTCACCAGGACGCTACTCGAGAAGGGCGTGAAGACGCCCCAGCAGCTCAAGCCGCTGGTGTTCGAGGCAAAGGCCAAGAACGCCCCGTTGACCTTCGCGATGACCTATCCGCCCGGGACCCACGCGATGTGGACGCGGTATTGGCTCGGCGCCGGCGGCATCAATCCCGATCGTGACGTCACGCTGATCACGATTCCGCCCGCCCAGATGGTGGCCAACATGAAGGTCGGCAAGATGGACGGCTACTGCGTGGGCGAGCCGTGGGGCGCCCGGGCCATCGCCGACGGCATCGGGTTCACCGCGATCACCACGCAGCAGATCTGGCGAGACCACCCCGAAAAGGTGCTGGCCTTCACGGAGGAGTTCGCGCAGAAGAACCCGAGGACCGTGAAGGCCGTAATGGCCGCCGTGCTGGAAGCGAGCCAGTGGAACGACAAGCTCGAGAACCGGCCGCGCATGGCGGAGGTCGTCGGCCAGCCGCAGTACGTCAATGCCGCGAAGGAGATCATCCTCGGCCGCATGCTCGGCGACTACGACTACGGCGACGGGCGCAAGGAGAAGGACAAGTACTACATGACCTTCTTCGATCGCCAGACGAACTTTCCGCTCAAGTCGCACGGCGTCTGGTGGCTCACCCAGTTCCGGCGCTGGGGCATGGTGAAGGAGCCGCCGGACTACAAGGGTCTCGTCGACCGCGTGCATCGCCCCGACATCTTCCGCGAGGTGGCCAAGGACATGAGCATCGAGACGCCGCGCGAGGACATGAAGAAGGAGACGCTCTTCGACGGCGTCGCCTTCGACCCTGCCGATCCCGAGAAGTACGCCAAGGGCTTCGCCGTCCACTCGATGGCCTGATGATGAAATTCCGACTGACGTCGCAAGTGGTCCTGCCGCTGCTGGGCGCCGCGTGCGTCCTGGTGCTCTGGGCGGTCGTGAGCGTGAGCGTCGCGACCGATCTCCCATCGCCGGTGCGTACCTGGCAGGAATCGCGGCGCTACGTCCTGGAGCCGTTCTTCAAAGACGGCGAGATGAACCAGGGGATCGGCCGGCTCGCCTTCTACTCGCTGGTCCGCGTCGGCAAAGGGTTTGCGCTGGCGCTGGCGATCGGCACTCCGATCGGCTTCCTGCTCGGCCTCTCGCGGCGGTTCCACGAGTCGTTCGATCCGATCGTGCAGTTCATGCGGCCGATCTCGCCCCTGGCGTGGCTACCGCTCGGCCTCGTGATCTTCCAGAAGTCCGAGCCGGCCGCGATCTTCACCATCGCCCTCTGCGCGATGTGGCCGACCGTGATCAACACGGCGGTCGGCGTCCGGTCGATCAATCAGGAGTACCTGAACGTCGGCCGCGTGCTGAAGCTCTCACGACTGAAGATGCTGACCCGGATCGTCATCCCGGCGACCTTACCCTACGTCTTCACCGGCTATCGGCTCTCGCTCGGACTCGCGTGGCTCGTCATCGTCGCCGCCGAGATGCTGACGGGGACACCGGGCGTGGGCGGCTTCCTCTGGCAGGAGTACAACAGCCTCGTCTACTCGCACATCATCCTCAGTGTCCTGACGATCGGCGCGATCGGCTTCCTGCTCGACCGTCTCATGGGTCTCGTCGAGGCGCGCGTTCGGGCGCACTGATGGCCTATCTCGAGGTCCGCGGCCTCCGGAAGGCCTACGTCACCCCGCGCGGTCGGACGGCGGTGCTGGGCGGCGTGGACCTCACCCTCGACGAAGGTGAGTTCGTCGCGATCGTCGGGTACTCCGGGTCGGGCAAGACCACGCTGGTCTCGCTGATCGGCGGCCTCCTGGCGCCCGACGGCGGCGAGATCCGGCTCGACGGCGCCCCGGTGACCGAGCCCGGCCCCGAGCGCGGCATCGTGTTCCAGCAGTACTCGCTCCTGCCGTGGCTCAGTGTCCGCGACAACGTCGCGCTCGCGGTCGACGCGGTGAACCCCGGGCTGGCCGCGGCCGAGCGAACGCGCATCACCGACGAGTTCATCGCCCTCGTCAATCTCACGCCGGCCGCCTGGAAGCGGCCGCGTGAGCTCTCGGGCGGGATGCGGCAGCGCGTGGCGGTGGCCCGAGGTCTCGCGATGAGGCCCAAGCTCTTGCTGATGGACGAGCCCTTCAGTGCGCTCGACGCGCTCACGCGCGCCACCCTGCAGGACGAGCTCTTGAGGATCTGGGGCGAGCGCCGCTCGACGGTGATCCTGATCACGAACGACGTCGACGAGGCGATCTTGCTGGCCGACCGGATCTATCCGATGACGCCCGGACCGGATGCCGTGCTCGGGCCCGCGATCGAGGTGGGGCTGCCGCGGCCGCGCCAGCGCCGGCACATGAGCCTCGAGCCCGCCTATCAGAAGGCCCGCCAGGCTCTCGTCGAATTCCTGCGATCTTCTTATCGGAGCGAGAGGCCGCGACCACCGAGGGTGGCCTGAGACAGATGCGAGCCGGCTCCGACACGCCCGAACCTCCCGGGGTGGCCTGATCATGGCGTTCGTCGAGATCGCCCAGCTCGACAAGACGTACGAGACGCCGTCCGGACCGGCGGTCATCGTCCGCGACTTCACCCTGTACGTCGACGAGGGCGAGTTCGTGTGCCTGCTCGGGCACTCCGGCTGCGGCAAGACGACGGTGCTCTCGATCGTGATGGGCCTCGTCGCGCCGAGCACGGGCGGCGTCGTGATCGGCGGCCGGGAGATCGACGGGCCCGGCACCGACCGCGGCGTCGTCTTCCAGTCGGCGACCCTTTTGCCCTGGATGTCGGTACGCGCCAACGTGCGCCTGGCGCGCGAGCAGATCGCCGCGGGCAAGGACACGGACGTCGAATCCTACCTGGCCTCGGTCGGACTCGGCGGGATGGGCGAGCGGTATCCCCGCGAGCTGTCGGCCGGGATGCAACAGCGCGCCGGCGTCGCCCGCGCCTTCGCGCTCGAGCCGCGCCTCCTCCTCCTCGATGAGCCCTTCTCGCTTTTGGACGCGCTGACGCGGATGGAGCTGCAGGACGAGCTGATCGCGCTCTGGGAGGCCCACCGCCGTACGGTGATCATGGTCACCCACGACGTCGACGAGGCGCTCCAGCTCGCGGACCGGATCGTCATGATGACGAACGGCCCCGCGGCCACGATCGGGCGAATCTTCGACGTGCCGTTTCCGCGCCCTCGCACTCGGGACGAGCTGCTGGCCCGCCCCGATTATTTCTGGCTGCGCGACTCCATCGTGGCGTTTCTCGAGGAGCAGGCGCATGCGACCGCGTGACGCGGTCGCGCTCGACGAATCCGACTGGCGGCCGACGATGTGTCCGTACTGCGGCGTGGGTTGCGGCCTGCTCGTGCAGATCCGTGACGGGCGCGTGAGGAAGGTCAAGGGCGATCCCGACCATCCGGCGAGCCTCGGCGACCTCTGCGCCAAGGCGGTCCACCTGCCGCCCGTCCTGCGCACGGCGGACCGGCTGCTCCATCCACACGTTCGGCTGCGGCGCGACGGCCCGCTCGAACGCGTGCCGTGGGAGCTGGCGCTGCGTCACGCGGCCGATCGTGTTCGCGAGATCGTCCGGACCCACGGCCCCGACGCGATCGCCTTCTACGCGTCGGGCCAGCTCCTCACCGAGGAGTACTATCTCGCGTCCAAGCTTGCGCGCGGATTCGTCGGCACCAACAACTTCGACACGAACTCGCGACTCTGCATGGCGTCGGCGGCGGCCGGGTACGCGCGGTCGCTCGGCTCGGACGGCCCGCCCGCGTCGTACGCGGACATCGATCTGACCGACTGCTTCCTGCTGATCGGCACCAACACCGCCGACTGCCACCCCGTGACCTTCAAGCGGATCAGGCGGCGGAAGCGAGAGGCGCCCGCTGACGTCACCGTCATCGTCGTCGACCCGCGCTGGACCGAGACCGCCGACCTGGCCGATCTCCACCTGTCGCTGCGGCCCGGCTCCGACATCGCGCTCCTGAACACGATGCTGCACGTGCTCTGGCGCGAGGACCTTCTCGCCGCGCGCTTCATCGCCGCGCACACGGCCGGTTGGGACGCGCTGCGCGCGGTGATCGAGCGCTATCCGCCCGAGCGCGGCGCGGCCCTCACGGGGCTTTCCGCGGAGGTCATCGTGACCGCCGCGCTCAGGTTCGGGCGGGCTCGCGCGGCGCTGTCGCTCTGGTCGATGGGAATGAATCAGAGCCACGTCGGGACCGACAAGAATGCGGCGATCATCAACCTGCACCTCGCGACCGGGCAGATCGGCCGCCCGGGCGCGGGCCCGCTGTCGCTGACCGGCCAGCCCAACGCGATGGGCGGGCGTGAGACCGGCGGCCTCGCGCACCTGCTGCCCGGCTACCGGCTCGTCAGCGACGCCGACGCGCGGGCCGCGATCGAGCGCCACTGGGCCGTGCCGGTGGGCCGGGTGTCGTCGACACCCGGGCGCTCGGCGCTGGACATCTTCGAAGGCCTCGCGAGCGGCGAGGTGCGCGCGGTGTGGATCGTGTGCACGAACCCGGCGGCCTCGATGCCCGACCTCGACCTCGTCGAGAAGGCGCTGCGCCAGGCGGACCTCGTGATCGTCCAGGACGCCTACCATCCGACCGAGACGACACGCTTCGCCGACGTGCTCCTGCCCGCCGCCCAGTGGCCGGAGAAGGACGGCGTGATGACCAACTCAGAGCGCCGGCTCACGTATTTGCCGAAGCTCGTCGATCCGCCGGGCGAGGCCCTGCCGGACACCGCGATCCTGACGCGATTCGCCGACGAGATGGGCTGGAAAGAGGCCTTCCCTTGCGAGAGCACGAGCGCGATCTTCGACGAGTTCGCGGCGCTGACGGCAGGCACGGTCTGCGATTACTCGGGGGTCAGCCACGCTCGCCTCCGGCGGGACGGCCCGCTCCAGTGGCCCGTGCCCGCGACCGACCATCCCGGCACCGCGCGGCTCTATGCTGACGGCCGCTTCCCGACAGGGGACGGGCGCGCGCGGTTCGTCGCCGTCGAGCACGCCGAGCCGCTCGAACCGCCGGACGGACGGTTTCCGTTGATCCTCACGACTGGTCGTGTGCGCGACCACTGGCATACGCGGACGCGCACGGGCAAGGCTCCGGCGCTCGCCGCGCGCACGCCCGAGCCGATCCTCGAGGTGAATTTCGGCGACGCGCGGCGCGCCGGGATCCAGGACGGCGACTTCGTCGAGGTCACCTCGCGGCGCGGCAAGGCGGTGGCGCAGTGCCGCGTGAGCGCCGCGATCCGCGAGGGCACCTGTTTCCTGCCGTTCCACTGGGGCCGCGAGGCCGGCTTCTACAAGAGCGCTAACAACCTGACCCTGAGCGGCCGTGATCCGCTGTCCCGCCAGCCGGAGCTGAAGGCGTGCGCCGTCCGCCTGCGACGGGTCGCGCAGGCGACGCTCGGGGCCGAGCCGACGCGCGTAACCGAGGCGGTCCCGTGAACAAGATCGAAGCGCTCAAGGCCGAGCGTGACGGCCTCGACGTCACCGAGGACCTCGTGCGATTCGCCCGCGAAGGATGGCGGACCATCGCCGATGACGACAAGGAGCGCCTGAAATGGGTCGGCGTGTTCCACAGGAAGCCCACGCCAGGCCACTTCATGATGCGCATCCGGATGCCCAATGGGATCGTCACCACAGCCCAGGCGCGCCTGCTGGGCGAGATCACGAAGGCGACTGGCCGGAACATCGCCGACGTGACCACGCGCCAGCAAATGCAGCTCCGCTGGATCACGATCGAGGGAGTGCCCGACGTCATCGCGCGGCTCGAGGGGGCAGGGCTGTCGAGCTTACAGACCGGCATGGACAACATTCGCGGCATCGTCGGGTGCCCCGCGACCGGTCTCACGCCCCGCGAGCTCTTCGACACGATGCCGATCGCGGTTGCGTTCCAGCGGATCTTCCTCGGCAACAAGGAGTTCACGAACCTGCCGCGGAAGTTCAACGTCACGATCACCGGCTGCATCGATCACTGCACGGGCGGCGAAACCCAGGACATCTCGATGACGCCGGCGCTCGCGGCCCGCGACGGAGTCGAGATCGCCGGCCTCAACGTCGCCGTGGGCGGTAAGCAGGGATCGGGGGGACCGCGGTTCGCGACAGCGCTCGACGCGTTCGTGACCGCCGACGAGGCGGCGGAGGTGTGCGCGGCGATCGCGCTGATCTTCCGCGACCACGGCCCTCGCGAAGCGCGAAGCAAAGCGCGCCTGGCCTTCCTCGTGGAGGAGTGGGGAGGGCCACGCTTCCGCAAGGAGCTCGAGGCCCGCTTGGGCCGCGCGCTGCCGCCGGCCGGGCGTGACGCGCGGGGCGCGGCGGTCACCGATCACGTCGGAATCTTCCGCCAGCGCGAGCCCGGCCTGAACTACGTCGGGCTCAAGACACCGGTCGGCCGCGTCACCGGCGACCAGCTCCTCGAGCTCGCGCGCCTGGCCGATCACTACGGCCGCGGCGAGCTGCGCTTCACGCCCTCGCAGAACGTGCTGATTCCCCACGTGCCCGACGCGCTCGTGGGCGAGCTGACCCAGGAGCCGCTGCTGCACGCGCTGCCTTATAACCCTTCGGAGATTCAACGGGGCCTCGTCTCCTGCACCGGCACCGATTTCTGCAACCTGGCGCTCATCGACACCAAGACGCGCGCGATGGCGTTGGCGCGCGAGTTCGAGCAGCGGCTGGAAAAAATCCGACCGATCACGGTGCGGTGGTCCGGATGCCCCGCGTCCTGCGGTAATCACCACACCGCCGACGTCGGCCTGCAAGGGTGCAAGGTGAAAGTGGACGGCAAGATCGTCGACGGCGTTCACGTCTTCGTCGGCGGCCGGGGCGGGCGCGAGCCGCGGGCCGCCGAGAAGATCTTCGAAGACGTGCCGTGCGATCAGCTGCCCGAGTTGCTCGACCGCCTGATCCGGTTCTTCCCGCGCGGAGGGCGCAGGAAGGAGGAAACATGACTCGAGGCTTCGTCTCGTTCGTGGGCGCTGGCCCCGGCGATCCCGAGCTGATCACGCTCAAGGGATTGCGCCGGCTGCGTGAGGCCGAGGTCGTCTTGCACGACCGACTGATTCCGTCGCAGCTGCTCGACGAGGTCAGCCCGGGCGCGACGATCGTCGACGTGGGCAAGGCGCCCGGCCGCCCGTGTTTCGGTCAGGGGCACATCAACTGGCTCCTGGTGGACTGGGCGCGGCGGCGCGAGCGCGTCGTGCGGTTGAAGGGCGGCGATCCGGCTGTCTTCGGCCGCCTCGGCGAGGAGATCGATGCCGTGCGGTCGGCAGGGGTGGCGTTCGAGGTCATCCCGGGTGTCACGGCCGCGACGGCGGCGGCCGCGCGCCTGGGCATCTCGCTCACCGAGCGCGGAAGCGCCTCGATGCTCATTTTCACCACCGGCACCGACCAGACGGGCCACTGTCCGGCTACCTTGGACTGGGACGTCCTCGCCCACGCGGAGGGCACGCTCGTCTTCTATATGCCGGTCGGCGCCCTCGACTCGATCACCGCCTCGCTCACGTCGCTGGGGCGCGATCCGCGTGAGCCGGCGATCCTGGTCGAGCGCGCGGGTGTCGCCGGCGAGCGGGTCATCGCCGGTCGACTCGGCGAGATCGCGGCAGAGGCGCGCGCGGCCGGTGTCCAGTCGCCGGCTGTGCTGATCACCGGGCCCACCGTGTCGGCCGCGTCCGTTCCGTTGACCGTGCGCCGGGCGCTGAGTCAGGCGGCGGTCTGAGGATGCCCGACTACTTCCCGGCCTTCCTCGATCTCCGCGGCCGACGGTGCCTCGTCGTCGGCGGCGGCGAGGTCGGCCAGCGCAAGACCCGGACGTTGCTCGAGTGCGGCGCGCACGTGACTGTGGTGAGCCCGGCCGTGACGCCAGGGCTGGCGGCCCTCGCCGCGGGCGGGCGCATCGAGCATCGCGCGCGCGCGTTCCGCCGATCTGACCTGCGCGGTCGCGCGCTCGCGGTCGCCGCGACAGGCGACTCGCGCGTCGATGAGGCGGTGGCCGCGGTGGCGCGACGGTCGCGCGTGCTGGTGAACGTCGTGGATCGGCCCAACCACTGCGACTTCATCCTGCCCTCGGTGCTCCGTCGTGGCGAGCTCCAGATCGCCGTCTCGACGGGCGGCCGGAGCCCCGCACTGGCGCGCGAGATCAGGCGGCGGCTGGAGGGGCTGTTCGGTCCCGAATATGCGGAGCTCGTGCGACGCGTGGGCGCAGAGCGTCGTCACGCCCGCGCCGCCGCCACGACGGCCGCCGGCCGCCTCGAAGCGGGGGAGCGCGTCGCGAGGTTGGCGCTCGTCCCTACCACTGTTCCTGGTCGAAGTCTTCGGCCAGTCCGACTCGCTGGGCGAGCACTCTCGAGACGAGCGTGGGATCCTGATTCGCCGGCCGTCGGCGGTCGACGACGATGGTCCATCCCAGTCCGCAACCCGGGTCACGAATGATTAGCTGCGCGATGGATCTCCAGGGCGTGATGAGGACGTACCTGCCATTGATACGTTCCATGCGGTCCAGCTCGAGCCGTAGTACTCCGTGCGCGCGTCGCCAGTCTCGAAGGAAGAACGGGCTCAATAGACCGAGGCTCACCGTCGCGAACAGAAGCGGTGGATCGCGACGCCCTCGGCGTCGAGCGTCACCCGGGTCGCGTTGAGCTCGAGATTGACCCAAAAGGCCAGCACGGCGAACAGGATCCAGAGCAGTCCGGCTTCGCGAGTCGATAGCTGCCGGTCTCCGGCGAACGCCACCGCGAGGAGCACCAGCAGCACGGCGAACTGGACGGCCGCAACGAGACGCAGAGATCGCGAGAGGGTGGAGGTTCTCGCGGCGGTGGCGGACATTCAATAGCCGACCATGGGTGTGCTTGCTCACCAAAATTCTCCAAAAGGATGGACTACTTCGGAGTACGCGGAGTGCGCCGCCACCAAGCGAGAATCAGCCGACGGCCGGCGACCAAAAGCGCAGGAAAAGGAAGGCTCGCCGCGACGCCCGTCGTACAATCGCGGCCGGACGGTCGTGAACTCCTCCGAGACCCGAAAGCTCATGCAGTCGGTGCTCCGCGGGCTCACCGCGCAGCAGATCGAGCAGCTCGTCCAGGCCTCGGTCGGCCAGAAGGTCCCCGCGGGCCAGGCGCTCATCAACGAGGGCGAGCGGGTGAGTGGGCTCATGATCCTCCTGGAAGGCCGGGTGGAGATCTTCAAGCACGGACCCGACGGGTTACGTCAACCGCTGGCGCACCTCGACGCGCCCACCCTCGTGGGTGAAATGAGCCTCATTACCGACCGCCCCGCGTCCGCCACGGCCATGGCCGTTGCCGACTGCGATTTTCAGCTGCTGACCCGAGCTCAGTTCCAGCGGCTGATCGCCGCCGACAACATCGCCGCCTACAGGCTGGTCGTGATCATCGCCGGCGTGCTCGCCGAGCGCCTGGCCAGGCTCGATCGGAAGGTCCTCGAGCTGACCGGGCACTGGAACCTCTAGCCGGGCGCTAGGCCACCGGCGCGGCGACGACGCCGTCCTTGTTCCAGACGGGCGGCGACCCGAAACAGACTCTCCTCCATGAAGGGCGCCGCTACGAGCTGGACGCCGAGCGGCAGCGGCCCCGGCTAGGCGATCGGCACTGACATCGCCGGCGGCAGACCGATGAAGGACCACGGCTGGGTGAATGCGCCGAGGTGCGACGTCGGCTTCGCTCATGACTATCTCGCTCATGACGTCGCCCGCGCCGCGACGTACGCCCGCCAGCCGCCGTACTCCGTGATCTCGCGCTGGCCTTCGCAGAGCACCGGCTCGCCGAGCACGCCGAGCGTCTCCTCGCCGTCGGCCAGACGGACCTTGCCGACGCAGAGCCCGTGCGGCTCCGCGAGCAAGACCGTCGCGAGCCCGGCAGCGGGAACCTCCCACACCTCTACGGCGATGGCCGCGCCGCCGTGAGCCACGCGCACCATCGCGGGGTGCCGGTCGTCGATCGACCAGAGGCGATAGCTCCGGCCGGTCGTCGTCTCCCGAATGAATGTGGCGCCCGCGGCGACCAAGTTGCCGTTCAAGGCGAGGCCGCGCATCAGCGTGCCGTTAACCGACAAGCGAACGTTCAAGGCGCTCTCCTTCGAGCCGGCGGCAGGCCACCGCGTGGGGGCCGTCTCCGACCGACCGTAGCACCGGCCTCTCGTGCCGGCAACGGTCGAAGCCCTCCGGACAGCGCCCGTAGAACCGGCACACCGTGGGTGAGGGACGGGCGGGCGGCTCGAGGATCTGCTCGGCGGGACCCTGCTCCACGATCTGGCCGAGGGTACATCGCGAGCACGCGGTCGGACAGCAGGCGCACGATGTTGAGGTCGTGCGAGAGAAGAAATAGAGCGCGCGCCGCCCGACGCGCCCTCGCGATGAGCACTGCGGCGGCCCCGCGACGACGATGCTCCTGGAATAGGCAGCAGGGTTCCGATGCCCGTCCCTTGAGCACGACGGACCGTCGGCCGTCTCGCTAAGTCCGCTCGGTGCTTGCCGTCGCGGCCGGGCGCCCTGCGGGCACGCGCCTTGCTGAATCTGGCGATGCCGCGACGATGCCGTCGCGCGATCTCCGGACAATGGCGCCCGGTCGGGCGCCATTGGTGTGTTCGGGCGCCGGGCACGTCGTGGGACGGGGACGGCCCGGACGACGCCGAAGGGACGAGATCGTCTCGAACAGGAGGAGTGCGATGAGCCGGGGTCTAGACGCGAGCGCGCGCCTCGCCGACGCGGTCGAACGCGCCGTCGAGCTGGCCGTCCTCGGCGGGCAAGCGGGACGTCGCGCGTTCATCCGACGCGTGGGCGCCGCGACGGCCGGGGCCGCCCTCGCGTCGGTCTTCCCGATGGGGGCGGCGCGCGCGCTAGCGCAGGAAAAACCCGGCGCGCTCGAGAAGCGCGACCTTAAGATCGGATTCATTCCGATCACCTGCGCGACGCCGATCATCATGGCCGAGCCGATGGGGTTCTACAAGAAGCACGGCCTCAACGTGCAGGTCGTCAAGGCGTCGAGCTGGGCGATGATCCGCGACCTCTCGATCAACGGCGAGACCGACGCCACGCACATGCTGTCGCCGATGCCGCTGGCGATCTCCCTCGGCGTGGGTTCGCAGTCGGTGCCGTACGTCATGCCGGCGGTCGAGAACATCAACGGCCAGGCGATCACGCTTCACGCCAAGCACAAAGGGGTGAAGACCGCCGCCGAGATGAAGGGCTTCAAGTTCGGCGTGCCCTTCGACTACTCGATGCACAACTTCCTCTTGCGCTACGTCCTGGCCGAAGACGGCGTCGACCCCGACCGGGACGTTCAGATCCGCGCCGTGCCCCCGCCCGAGATGGTCGCGAATCTCCGCGCCGGCAATCTCGACGGGTACCTGGGGCCCGATCCGTTCAACCAGCGTGCGGTGTTCGAGGACGTCGGCTTCATCTATCTGCTGTCCAAGGACATCTGGCCCGGCCATCCCTGCTGCGCCTTCGCGGCCAAGCGCGAGTTCGTCGAGAAGATGCCCAACACGTTCAAGGCCACGCTGTTCGCGCTCCTCGACGCGACCCAGTACGCGCGCGACCGGTCACATCGCAAGGAGATCGCGGCCGCCATCGCGCCGCGCAACTTCCTGAACCAGCCGGTCGAGGTGCTCGAGCAAGTCTTGACCGGCGTGTTCCCGGACGGGCTCGGCAACACCCGCAACGTCCCGGATCGCATCGACTTCGATCCGTTCCCATACCACTCGATGGCGGTCTGGATCCTCAGCCAGATGAAGCGCTGGGGCTACCTCAAGACCGACGTGAGCTACCGGAAGGTCGCCGAGGACGTCTTCCTGGCGGCCGGGTGCCGCGAGGCCATGCGTTCACTCGGCCAGAAGCCGCCCGAGGCCAACGCCGTGAAGCACGCCTTCGCGCTCGGCAAGACGCGGGTCTTCGACCCGGACAAGGCCGACGACTACCTGAAGTCCTTCGCGATCAGGCGGGGCTGAGGCGACGTGCGCCCCGAACGCCTGCGGGTGATCGTGGTCTCCACGATGCTCGGCCTCGCGTTTCTCGTCCTCTGGCAAGCCTTCGCGGGCCTCCAGCCGACCGGCCGGGGTATCCCGGGGCCGGCGGCGGTCGCCGCGACGGCGATCCAGATGCTGGCTCACCCGTTCTACAACAATGGCCCGAACGACAAGGGAATCGGCCTCCAGCTCGCCGCGAGTCTCGCCCGCCTCGGCGTCGGCTGGGTCGCGGCCTCCGTGGTGGCGATCATGGGCGGCGTCATCCTCGGGCTCTCACCCACGCTCTACCGCGCCGTGAACCCGTACGTGCAGGTGCTCAAGCCGATCTCGCCGCTGGCCTGGATGCCGCTGTTCCTCTACACCATCAAGGACTCGGGCCAGTCGGCGATCCTCGTCATCTTCATGTCCTCACTCTGGCCCACCTTGGCCAACACCGCCTTCGGCGTGGCCACGATCAAGCGCGACTACCTCAACGTCGCGGCGATCCTCCAGCTCTCGTGGTGGCGGCGCCTCGTGACCGTGATCCTGCCGGCCGCCGCGCCGGCGATCGTCGCCGGTCTGCGGATCTCGATCGGCAGCGCCTGGGTGGCGATCGTCGCTGCCGAGATGCTGATCGGCGGGACCGGGATCGGGTACTTCGTGTGGAACGAGTGGAACAATCTCGCGCTGACCAGCGTCATCTTCGCGATCCTGGCGATCGGCGTGATCGGCGTGTTGCTCGACGTGGCGCTGGGACGCCTCTCGCGGCGTCTGGCCTACACCGAGTGAGCTACCTCGAGATCGACCACGTGACGAAGCTCTTCCCGGCGACGGACGGGCCGGGAGACGTGTGCGTCTTCCGGGACGTCGACGTCGCGATCGAGCAGAGCGAGTTCGTCACGATGGTCGGCCACTCCGGATGTGGCAAGAGCACGCTCCTGAACATCATCGCCGGGCTCGAGACGCCCTCGGCCGGCGGAGTCGTCCTCGAGGGGCGCGAGGTCCGCCGGCCGGGCATGGACCGCATGGTCGTCTTCCAGAACTTCTCGCTCATGCCCTGGATGACCGTGTTCGACAACATCGGCCTCGCGGTGCGCGCGGCGCACCCGGACTGGCGGCGGGCGATGGTCGATGACTTCGTCCAGCGCTACGTCGACATGGTCGGACTGCGCGGCGCCGAGCGCAAGCGCCCGGCGGCGTTGTCGGGCGGCATGCGTCAGCGCGTGGGGCTCGCCCGCGCGTTCTCGACGGAGCCGAAGGTGCTCCTGCTCGACGAGCCGTTCGCGCAGATCGACGCGCTCACGCGCGGCGTCATCCAGGACGAGCTCGTGCGGATGTGGGGGGCGAGCCGCAGTACGGTCTTCATGGTCACGCACGACGTCGACGAGGCCATCGTCCTGTCCGACCGGATCGCGCTCATGACGAGCGGCCCCGACGCCCGCCTGGCGGAGGTGCTGGACGTGAAGCTTCCGCGGCCGCGCAGCCGCGCCGAGCTTCTGGACGAGCCCGACTATTTGCGCTTGCGCGCGCACATCCTGCGCTTTCTCGTCGATCGCGGGCCCACCCGCACCTCGAGGCCCGTCCTCGGCGCCACGTCGCACACGTAGCTCCGGATGGCATAACACCAGACAAGGAGGAGCGTGATGGATCGAACGGCGGCACTCGAGAAGATTCGTGGCGCCCGCGTGGCCAGCGGGATCGGCTACGAGGATCTGGGCAAGGCGATCGGAACGAAAGATCCGACCTATATCGCCGCGGCGCTCCACGGGCAGCATCGGCTGAATGCCGAAGAGGCCAAGCGACTCGCGGCGGCCGTTGGCGTCGACGTCGAAACAGCGATGGCGACCACCGCGATGCCGCTCCGCACGGACTTTCCGTTGACGACCGATCCGTTCAAGTACCGCCTGATGGAGCTCGTCGGCGTGTACGGCGACGCGCTCCGGGAGCGGTGCAACGAGCTCTTCGGCGACGGGATCCTGTCCGCGATCGACTGCGTGGTGAAGCTCGAAAGGAAGGGCGAACGCGGCGTCCTGACGATCGACGCAAAGTTTCTCCACTACAAGGAATACTGATGCGACCGTGCCCGGCGCGTGAGCAACCCAAGCCGCGTGCCTATTCAGCGAGCACCGGTGATGAAGCTCGGCAGCGGTAAGTGTGCGTCCCCGTTGATGAGCACCTTGCGGCACGCGCTTTGCAGCCGGGAAGGACGCGCGACAACGTCGTCGCAGAAGAGGGTAATGGCGCCCGAGGATGGGCGCCGATTTTTTCTGGGCGACGCGTCAGCGCGGCCCGAGGGGGGCCTGATCGTGAAGGACCTTGGATCCACCGTACGTACGCTGAGATGGAGAATCGCCGCAGCCCTGGTCGTTGCCTGTCTCCTGGCCGTTGGTGGCTGGGTGTTCGCCCAGGACAAACCAGCAACGCCTGCGGCGCCCGCGGCGCCGAGTACCGACACGACCGCGCGAACCAGAAGGTCTTCGCGATCCGTGCGCCGGGCTACGTCCCGACCGGGAAGAGTCAGGACACGATCAGCTTCGACCTCTACTCCCTGTTCTTTTGATGGCGGGTAAGCTGGATATGGTTGACGGCGCGGACGGTCGCGGCGACGGGACTGAGCTTCAGGCTGTAGCGCGCGCGCTCGCCGACACGGTGCCGCTGCTCGTGGAGCGGCTGTCGAGGGCGCGACCTGGACGAATCTACCGTGAGGCGCTCGGGCTCCTCGAGC
>Ga0209802_1000915_pt1 | contig 22673 bp, 21 predicted proteins | sample GraSoiAngelo_129_FD_185886 | JGI IMG/M metagenome (GOLD analysis project Ga0209802, IMG submission 185886) | Grasslands soil microbial communities from the Angelo Coastal Reserve, California, USA - 14_0927_12_40cm (SPAdes) (version 2) | ecosystem: Environmental > Terrestrial > Soil > Grasslands ... | reverse complement strand
CGTCGGCTACTCGGAAGGCTTCAACGATTATTCGACTGCCCGAGTTCGGCTTGCGGTGGCGGGCGGGCGGCCGCGCGTGGAGGTGCACACGGCCGGCGCGGAGGTCGGCCAGGGCCTGGTCATGGTCCAGGCCCAGATCGCGGGCACGGTGCTCGGCGTGCATGACGTGGTCGTGCTCGGCGCCGACACGCAGGTCGGTTCGTCCGGGTCGTCGTCGGCGTCGCGGCAGACGTACATCACGGGCGGTGCGGTCAAGGCCGCGTCCGAAGCCGTGCGGGAGCGCGTCTTTGCGCTCGCGGAGTCGGAGCTAAGTGGGCTCGGACGCGACGGGCCCGGCGAATTGGGCGGATGGCGGCTGGAGGGAGATGCGATCGTCTCAGCGGATGGCGGCGTGGTGATCACCCTCGCCACCCTCCTCGGCGAAGAGGTGATCGACGAGACGCGCGAATACCGCCCGCGCGGCACGTCGCGCCTTGATGGCGAGACCGGACAGGCCAGAGCGCACATGCAGTTCGCGTTCGCGGCTCACCGGGCCGTCGTCGACGTCGATGTCGAGCTCGGGCTGGTCAAGGTCGTTGAGCTGGCGACCGCGCAGGACGTGGGCAAGGCGATCAACCCGCAGGCGGTGGAGGGCCAGCTCGAGGGCGGAGCCGCCCAGGGCTTGGGGCTTGCGGTCATGGAGGAGATCCAGGTCAAGGACGGGGTGATCCGGAATCCTTCCTTTACCGACTACCTTCTTCCGACCACCCTGGACATGCCCCCAGTTCGCATGGACATCCTCGAGCTGGGCGACCCGAACTCTCCGTTCGGCCTCAAGGGGGTCGGCGAGCCGCCGACGATCTCCTCAGGCCCGGCCATAGTCGCCGCCATCCGGGCCGCGAGCGGTCGCCAGCTCACGCGGGTGCCGGTCCGCCCGCACGACCTCGTCGACACTCCGTTGCAGTGACGGCTTCGCTGCTGGTACGCGCCGGCCTCCTGTACACCGGACATCGCGAGATCGAGGGCGGCTGGGTGTTGGCCCGCGACGGGATGATCTCCGAGGTCGGGTCGGGCGATGCCCCGCCCGCCAGCGAGGTGATCGATGCATCCAACTGTGTCGCCGTACCGGGCCTGGTCAACGCTCACGACCACATGTACCAGTGGGCGACGCGCGGCTATGCACCAGACGGCACGCTTTTCGAGTGGCTGCGCGCTCTCTACCCGGTGTGGGCGCGCATCGACGCCGACATCGTTCGCGTCGCGGCGCGGGCGGCGATCTCGCGGTTGCTCCTGTCCGGGTGCACGCTGTCGACAGACCACCACTATGTGTTTCCGCGCGGCCGGCCTGGCATCTTCGATGCCCTCGTCGACACAGCCCGTGAGCTAGGGCTTCGATTCCATCCGTGCCGGGGTTCGATGTCGCTCGGCGAATCGAAGGGCGGCCTGCCTCCCGACAGCGTGGTCGAGGACGAGGACGCGATCCTCGCCGACACGGAGGCGACCATCAAGCGCTACCACGACCCTGAGCCCGGCTCGATGTGCCGCGTGGCGGTCGCGCCGTGCTCACCGTTTTCCGTGACGCCGGAGCTGATGAAGGAATCCGCGTCCCTCGCTCGGCACCACGGGGTGCGGCTCCACACGCATCTCGCGGAGACCCTCGATGAGCAGCGCTTCTGCCTGGAGCGCTTCGGCCGCAGACCGCTGGAGCTGATGGAAGACGTTGGCTGGACCGGCGAAGACGTGTGGTATGCGCACGGAGTCCACCTCAACGATGCGGAAGTGGACCGCATCGCCGAAGCCAGGACGGGAATCGCACACTGCCCCTCGAGCAACATGCGGCTCGGCGCCGGTGCGTGCAGGGTGGCAGACCTCGTTGGGGCGGGCGCCCGGGTCGGTCTTGGCGTGGACGGCTCGGCCAGCAACGAGGACGCCAACATTGCGGTGGAGATCCATCAGGCCATTTACCTTGCCCGCGCCAGGGCGGCCATGCTTGGCGATGAGACCGCGCCCAGGGGGCTCGACGCACGCGGCGCATGGGCGCTCGCGACCAAAGGCGGCGCGGAGTGCCTGGGTCGAGAGGACTGCGGAACCCTCGAGGTGGGGAAGTGCGCCGACATCGCCTTGTTCCGTGTTGACGACCTGGCGCACGCGGGCGTGGCGGACCGGCTGGCCGGTCTGGCGCTCGCGCCGCCATCGCGCGCGGCGATCGTGATCGTCAACGGGCGGGTCGTGGTGTTCGACGGGAGGCTCTTGACAGCCGACGAGGACGAGATCGCGCGTGAGATCGCAGCTACGAGCGCGCGGCTGGCCGGATGAGCTTACCGATCGCGGCGCCGCCTCGAACCAGGGTAGTGACCGTTCTACCTCTGATTTTCTGGCCTTCGTGCGGGCTGAATGGGTTGCGATAGAGCAGGTCTTCCCGGCGTACGACAGCGTCGTGCGACAGGTCCACCAGCCACAGGTCCGCGTCAAATCCAGGAGCGATGTCGCCCTTGCCCGTCAGCCCGAACCGCGCGGCGACGTTGGTCGCAGTGACCGCGGCGATGTCCTTCAGCTCCAGGTCAGTGTTCGCCAGCAGCAGGCGCCGCGTCGTCTGGCAGCCTGAGATGCCTCCCCAGACCTTGAAGAAGTCATCGCCCTGTTTGAGGGCGAGGGTGCTGGGCGAGTGGTCGGAGACGACCATCGGCAGGCGGCCGTCGCGCAGCATCCGCCGCAGACGCTCGCGGTCGAGCGCGGTGCGGAAGGGCGGCGCGCATTTGGCGATGCCGCCAAGGCGCTCCATGTCGTCCTCGACATAAAGAAGGTAGTGGGGGCAGGTCTCGCCACTCACATCGATGCCACGCTGCTGGGCCTCGGAGATGATCTCGGCGCCGCTCGCAGTGCTCACGTGAACGATGTGCAGCCGGCAGCCCGCCGCACCGGCCATGTCGATCGCGAGCGAGATCGCCTCCAGCTCGGCGTCGGCTGGGCGTGACCAGATGAAGTCTCGCGCGCTGGTTCCGGCCGGCGTGCCGAGGCGTGAGGGGTCCTCGGCATGGACCAGCAGGATCGAACCCAGCTCGGCGATCCTCGCCATACCCTCGCGCAGCGTCGCCGTGTCGCATGCCGGGAACTCGTCGATCCCGCTTGGGCACATGAACGCCTTGAAGCCCATGACCCCGCGCCGGAGCAGGGGCTCCAGGCGGTCGAGGTTGCCTGGCACCAGCCCGCCCCACAGTCCGAAGTCAACCTTCGACGACCGCTTCATCGCCTCGAGCTTCAGGTCGAACGCGGCGACGTCCGTAGTCACGGGGAGATTGTTTAGAGGCATGTCGATGAAGCTCGTGTACCCGCCGGCGGCCAGCGCCTCCGACCCGTGCGCGATGTCCTCCCACTCGGTCCGGCCGGGCTCGTTGAAGTGAACGTGCGAGTCGATACCGCCCGGAAACACATGCAGGCCGGAGGCTTCGATCTCTTCGCCGTCATCGGTAAGGTTCAGTCCGACTGCCGCGATCTGGTCGCCGGCGATTGCGACATCGGCCTTCTCGACCCCGCGTGATGTCACGACCGTGCCGCCGCGGATGATCATGCGGTGGCCAGGAGCTCGAGAGCTCGGCCGAGCACATCGATGGCGACCCCGACGTCGGCGGTCTCGACAGACTCGGCCGGGTTGTGGCTGACGCCGCCCTTGCAGCGGACGAAGAGCATGGCCACGTCAGTCAGCGCCGACATCGCCACGGCGTCGTGTCCAGCTCCGCTGGCAAGCTCGACGACCGGATGCCCGAGCTCGCGCACCGCCTGCGAGAGCGTGGCCACCAGGTTCGGCGAGCACGGGACGGTGGCGCTCTCGCTGAGCTGGCGGGTGTTGAGGTGGATGTTTCTTCGCTTCGCCATGTAAGCGGCGCCCTCCAGCAGCCGGCGTGCAGCTGCAACGCGCTCGGAGTCACCGGGGTGCCGGACGTCCAGGCTCACGGTCACCTCGCCGGGCACCACGTTTGTGGCTCCAGGCTGCACGGCAACCTGCCCGACGGTGGCACACAGCCCGGGTAGCGTCCGCGCTTCGGTCTCGACCGCGAGTACGAATTCGGCAGCGGCGACGAGCGCGTCCCGGCGGCGATCCATCGGCACCGTGCCGGCATGCCCCGCCTCTCCCTTGAATGTCAGGACGTACCGGTTCTGCCCGGCGATGGCCGAAACAATTCCTACCGGCGCGCCGCGCGACTCGAGCACGGGCCCCTGCTCGATGTGGACCTCCAGGTAGCCGAGCGGCCGCGCTGCGGTCCAGCGGTCACCGCCGATGCGATCGGGGTCGCCGCCGAAACGCCGCATCGCGGCGCGCATCGAAATTCCGTCGGCGTCGATGCGATCGAGGTCCGCGGCATCGAACGTCCCGGCCAGCGCCGCGCTACCGAGGTAAGTGGAACCGAAGCGCAATCCTTCCTCATTGGCGAACGCCAGCAGCTCGAGAGCGAAGGGGAGGCGCTTCGCGCTGTCGTGAAAACGTTGCACGACCTCGATTGCGACGATCACCCCGAGCGGGCCGTCGTACTTGCCTGCATCGCGAACGCTGTCGAGATGAGAGCCGACCAGCAGAGTCGGCCCGCCGACACGCGAGCCCTCGAAGCGCCCGCGGAGGTTGCCGACGTTGTCCTGGCGCACGGCCATTCCGGCTGCGCGCATCCAACCGGCAACATGCTCGTTGGCGCGGCGCATCGACTCCGACGCATACGACCTGGTCAGCCTGCCTGCCTCCTGGCTCAGTGTGCCCAGGATGTCCAGCCGTTCCATGGCCGTCGACGCCGGCGACCGGTCAGTCGTCGCCTGCCGCCTCGAAGGTGATGGCCTGCGCGCCCTCCCACAGGACCTTTCGCCCCAGCGCGGCCAGGTGGTCGTTGCCCTCGTAGATCGTGGCGAAATGGTTGCCTGCGAGCTGGCCCGCCTTGCTCGCGAACCTCGTCGCACCGTACGGAAACAGGATCTCGGTCTCGCTGAGCCCTCCCGGGTACAGGAGGAGCTGGCCGGCGGCGGGGTAGCTGGTGTGGTTCTCGTAGCCGATGTCCAGCGCGAGGTCGCCGAAGGGAATCCAGCATGACTCTCCGCTCCACCGGGCCTGGATCAGCTTCGCGCTGAGGGGCAGCATGGCTCGGAACTTCACGCAGCTCTTGGGCGCGCGCTCGGTCTCGAGACGCGCCGCGAATGTGAAGCCCCCGACGGTGATTCGGATCACAGCGCCTGCGAAGGCTTCAGGAAATCGACCGGCTCCTCGCGTCCGTCCCAGAACACGGTTGTGCGCGCCGGCTCGGTGCGCGCGACCACCTTGCCCGCGCGAAGGACGAGCTTGCGCGGTGCAACGAGCCTGATCGCGTCCATGGCGGTGGGCGCCGCAAAGGCGCACAGGTCGGCGCGGCATCCGGGCAGAAGCCCGTAGCCTTCGAGTCCCAGTGCGCTGGCGGGGTTGAATGTGATCATGTCGATCAGAGTCCTCAGCTCGCTGTGGCCCGACATCTGGCCGTAGTGGGCAAGCACGAACGCGGCCTGGAGCGGGTCGCCGTAGCCCAACGGATACCAGGGATCCATAACCGAGTCATGGCCGACGCACACATTGACTCCCGCCGCCAGCAGCTCCTTGACCCGGGTGTGGCCGCGCCGGATTGGGTAGGCGTCAAAGCGTCCCTGCAGCACCGAGTTGTCGAGCGGGTTGGTGACCATGTGCATCCGCGCCCGCTTCAGGTTGTTGATCAGCCGGTAGGCGTAGGCGGCGTTGTAGGAATGCATGGCGGTGGTGTGGCTGGCGGTGACGCGCCCGCCCATCCCGAGCCGGATCGTCTCGGCCGCCATCACCTCGACGAAACGCGAGTGGTCGTCGTCGGTCTCGTCGCAGTGGATGTCGACCCGCAAGCCCTTGTCCGCGGCCAATGCCATCGCGAACTTCACGGAGCGCTCGCCGTACTCGCGCGTCAGCTCGAAATGCGGAATGGCGCCGACCACATCGACGCCCAGATCGACGGCGCGCTTCATCAGCTCCTCGCCGCCTTCGAACGACATGATGCCCTGCTGTGGGAATGCGACCAGCTGCAGCGTCATCTGGTCCCCGATCTCCTTGCGTAGCTCGAGGAGGGCGCGCACCGCGCGCAGCTCCGGGTCGCAGACATCCACATGGCTGCGCACGAACTGGACCCCGTTGGCCAGCTGCCATCGAAGAACGGTCCGAACGCGTTTCTTGACGTCATCGACGGTGAGCTGCTTGACGCGCTCACCCCAGATGGCGATGCCTTCGAAAAGGGAACCGCTCTGGTTATGCCGAGGCTCGCCGACGGTGAGCACCGCGTCGAGGTGGATATGGGGCTCGACCAGCGCCGGGGTCACGAGCGCGCCGCCCAGCTCGATGACCTGGCGGGCCTCCGGCTCCGGCTCGGCGATGCGGCCTTCCCGGATCCCGATCTCCCTGGTGTCCGACTCCCCCGCGATGCGGGCGCCCTTCAGGAGAAGATCGAGCATCGACGGGAGGCTAGCAGAGACCTAAACTCTGCGCAGCACCGGCGGTACGTTTCATGGGGGAAGGCCAATGCAGACTGCTGACGAGGTAGAAAAGCACGTCCCGGTTCGCGAGGGGGACTATGGGGAGAGGGTCGCCACCGTCGAGCCGGGAGGGGTCGAGTACATAGCCCTCAAGGAGAGGCACGGCAAGCCCATCGACCTGTTCTGGACGTGGCTCTCCCCGAACCTGGAGTTCGCCACCATCTTCATCGGCGTGATCGCGGTCGCGTTCCTGGGCCTGAACCTGTGGCAGGCGGCGCTGGCCATCATCATCGGGACCGCGCTCGGGTCCATCACTCACGGCGTCCTGTCTTCGTGGGGTCCCAAGTTCGGCGTGCCGATGATGGTTCAGAGCCGCGGAGCGTTCGGATTCCTCGGCAACATCCTGCCCGCGGCGTTGAACGGCCTGACGGCCTCGTTTGGCTGGTTCATCGTCAACAGCGTGAGCGGAGCTTTCGCATTGCAGGCTCTGATCCCGGCGCTCAACAACACCTTCTGGTTGGCCTTCCTGGTCATCGTCGTGGTCCAGGTCCTGGTCGCCACCCTGGGACACAACCTCATCCACGTGTTCGAGCGCTGGGCGCTGCCAGTCCTGGGCATCGTTTTCATCGTCGCGTGCTTCTACATCTTCACCAAGGGCAACTACGGGTACTCGCCGCAGCAACCTGTCCCGGGCGGATGGCTGCTCGCATTCACAGCCGCGTTCGGCTACGCGGTCGGCTGGAACCCGTTTGCCGCCGACTACACGCGCTACCTTCCTCCAACGATCAATCGGACCATGGTCGGGTTCTGGGCGGGTTTCGGCGTCTTCCTCTCCTGCATCGTGCTCGAGCTGGCAGGCGCGGTACTCGTGACCGCTCCCGGAACAGACTTCTTCAAAGGGATACCGACGGCGCAGCTTCAGAAGGCGATGCCGGATCCCGTGTACTACCTCGCGCTGCTCTGCATCGCTCTCGGAGCCGTGGCTGCGAACGCGATCAACATCTACAGCGGCACCATGTCGCTCGTCTCCCTCGGTATTCGAGAGATGGGTCTCACGTTGCGGCAGCGCCGCGCCGCCCTTGCGATCATCGTCGGTGTGATCGGTTTCCTGTTGGGCATCATCTTCCAGGCGCAGGTCGCACCGGGCAGCAAGTACGAGTTTTTCCTGCTGCTCATCAGCTACTGGATCGCTCCCTGGCTCGCGGTGGTCTTCGTTGATTACTGGCTTCGGCGGGGCGACTACGGTGACGAAAGCATTTTCTACAACACCGGATACAACCGCTGGCAGGGAGTGGTTGCGATGGCGGTTGGGCTGGTCGTGTCCATCTCCCTTTTCGCGAACGACTTCGGCGTCTATGTGGGCCCAATTCCCACCAACAACCCGAACGTTGGCGACATCACGTTCATCGTCGGATTCGTGATCTCCGGCGTTCTCTACTACGTGCTCAACCTCGGGCTCCGCAAGCAGACCACCGATACCAGGGCCACACTCGGCTCGAGGGCTTAGACCGAGCAATTTGGCAGGCGCCGCTGCCCCCAAACGCAGCGGCGCCTACTTTCGGGGCGGGCTCCTGCTAATAGCGCTTCTGTCTGCGGTCCTGGTGGCTGCGCTCACCGTTATCGTCTATACGAATCCAAGGCTCGCGATCGACGCCGCGGTCGCGCGGGCGTTGCAGTCGGTCGACCTTGGGCCATTGTCACCACTGCTCGACTTCTACAGGCAGATCGGGGGACCCTACGCCGTCGAGGCGGAGGCGGTCGTATTCGCGATCATCCTCACCCTCAATCGCGCGTCGTGGCGCTTGCTGGTCTCTGGCGCGCTGGTTAGCGGCTGGTATTTCCTGCTGGTGAGGCTGATATCGAGGCCCCGGCCCACGGTGCCTGACGTCCTCCATGTGACGGAGCACCCCGGCGCCTCGAGCTACCCGAGCGGCCACATGATCCTGTTCGCCTTTTACGCCGTGATCCTCATGACCTGTCTTGGGTTGAAGTTCATCCCCCGGCGCTGGCAGCCCCTCGGATGGGCGATCGCATTCGTTTTCGTCCTGGTCGGCGCTTTCAGCCGCATCTATTCCGGCGCCCACTGGCCCACCGATGTGCTGGGCGGCATCTTGATCGCGATCGCCTGGCTCAGCTTCGTCATGTCGATCAGATGGATATCCGATCCCGTGCTCGACCAGCCAAGCTAGAGGCACACCGCCGGCTCGGCCATCCGCCGAAGGCGCTCGGTTTCGTCCGTTGTCTCCGCCGGACGTGGGCGGGTCCTCCGGCTGGTCACGTGAGACCAATCATGTCGAGGGCCGACTGTGACCGGCAGGTCGGCCCGATGGCGCTTAGGATGGGCTCGTGCCAAACGCGCCTGCGAACAGGATCCCGAGACGTGGATCAAGGACCGACAACGCGCCGTTCGCGGTGGTGGCCATCGCTGCCTCGGCCGGTGGGCTGGGCGCCCTAACGCTCATCCTCAGCCGCCTGCCGGCAAAGTTCACGGCCCCCATCGTCGCCGTCCAGCACCTCGATCCTCGCCACCGCAGCCTCATGGCCGAGATCGTCGGGCGGCGCTCGGTCCTTCCCATCCACCAGGCAATTGCCGGCTCGCATGTGCAGGTGGGCCACGTGTACCTGGCGCCGCCGGACCATCACATGCTCATCAACCGCGACGGCAGCATCAGCCTCACACAGACCGAGCTCGTCAACTTCGTGCGTCCGTCGGCAGACCTGCTGTTCGAGTCGGTCGCCGCCTCGTACGGCAAGCGCGCAATCGCAGTCGTACTGACCGGCACGGGCCACGACGGTTCCATCGGCGTGACCGCTATCAAGCAGCGGGGCGGCACAGTGATAGCTCAGGACGAGGCCTCGTCGGAGTTCTTCGGCATGCCGTCGGCGGCGATCCGAACAGGCGCCGTCGATTTCGTGCTATCGCTGGAGGAGATCCCCGGCGCGCTGCTGAGCCTGCTCGGCAGCGCGGAGCGCGATTGACACTCGACAGCCCCACGAACTTGACCCCACAAAGTCAGAGGCTTCGCCGTAACTTCGCGGGGACCCCTATTTCAGAGGCTTGGCCGTGAGTTCGCGGGCACAACAATTACAGGCCGGCAAGCCTTTCGAAGTCCTGCTCCAGTACCTCCGTGAGAACCGTGGCTTCAACTACTCAGGGTACAAGCGAAACACGATCGTGCGGCGCATCGGCAAGCGCTGCGCCGAGCTCGGCTTGACCAGCTTTGGCGCCTACCAGGATTACCTGCAGGTGCACGCCGACGAGTTCGCCGTTCTCTTCGACAAGATCCTCATCAACGTCACCACGTTCTTCCGGGACCCGCCAGCCTGGGACTACCTCGCCAGAGAGGTCGTCCCGAAGATCGCAGCGAAGACCGGGACCATTCGCATCTGGAGCGCAGGCGCGGCCTCAGGCGAGGAGGCGTATTCCGCGGCCATGCTCTTCTGCGAGGCGCTCGGGCAGGACATGTTCCTGCGCCGCGTCAAGATCTACGCCACCGACGTCGACGAGGACGCCCTGAACAAGGCCAGATCCGGTTACTCGGAGAAGGACCTCGAGCCGCTGGATCCAGGCCTGCAATCGCGCTACTTCGAGTCCTCGGGCGGGCGGCTTGCCTTCAAGACGGCTCTGAGGCGGGTGTTGATTTTCGGGCGCCACGATCTCATGCAGGATGCGCCCATCTCGCGCCTCGACCTGCTGATCTGCCGGAATACCCTCATGTACTTCACGGCGGAGACCCAGGGCAGGGTGCTCGCCCGCTTCCATTACGCGCTCGAAGACGAGGGCTACCTGTTCTTGGGCCGAGCCGAGATGCTGCTCATGCACGGGTCGATCTTCGAGCCGGTCGAGCTCAAGCACCGGGTGTTCAGGAGGGTGCCGCGGCCGCCGCTGCGTGAACGCCTGATGATCCTGGCCCAGACGGGCAATGCCGACGCGAGCGACCAGGTGTCGAAGCAGATCCGCCTACACGAGATGGCCACCGAGGGGTCCCCTTATCCACAGATGGTGGTCGATCCGCTTGGAAATCTTGTGCTCGCGAACCTGTCTGCGCGCCGGCTGCTCGACATTCGCGTCACGGACATCGGCCGGCCCCTCAAGGACCTGGAGCAGTCATATCGCCCAGCGGACCTGCGCGGGCCGATCGACCAGGTTTTTCGTGAGCGCCGATCCATTGGACTCGCGAGCGTCGATCACGCCGACATAGACGGCACCATGCGGCGTTTCAACCTCCAGTTCGCTCCGCTGTTCGACGACGGGTCGACGATCGCGGGCGCCAGCGTGACCTTCATCGAGGTCACGGGCGAGGTCGCGCTCCGCACGGAGCTGGAGCGGGCGAAGCAGGAGGTGGAGACCGCCTATGAGGAGCTGCAGTCTAGCAACGAAGAGCTCGAGACCACCAACGAGGAGCTGCAGTCGACCGTCGAGGAGCTGGAGACCACCAACGAAGAGCTGCAGTCGACCAACGAAGAGCTCGAAACGATGAACGAGGAGCTGGAGTCCACCAACGCCGAGCTGCAAGGAATGAACAATGTGCTCCAGGAGCGCACCGAGATCGCCAACCGGCTCAACACTTTCATGCACGCCATCCTCGGCAACATCCGGTTGGGCGCTGCAGTCCTCGATGCCGACCTCGACGTACGGGTCTGGAACGATCGCGCAGCCGACCTCTGGGGCTTGAAGGCTGAAGAGGTCTTGGGCACGCCGTTCTTCGATCTGGACATCGGGCTGCCGACCAAGGAGCTGCGGACGATGATCCGTTCAGTTCTGCGTGGGAACCCGATTCACCAGGAGATGGAGGTGGAGGCGGTCACGAGGCGAGGCAAGCGCATAAGGTGCAACGTGGCCGCCACTGCGTTGGCAGGCCGGGGCCGGGCAGGCGGTGTCGTAGTCGTGATGGAGGAGGTGAAGGCGCCTCACGGAAAGGGGTCGGTCGGGTCAGGCCGCTGAGGCGAGAGCCGGACGGCCCTTGTGCCGCCACTGCCCGATCAAGATCTGAAGGCCCTCGATCTCGATGGCAAGGTCGAGCGTGTCTCGCGCCGACTGGCCGCCGATCGTGTCGAGCAGCTCGACCACCAGCGACTCGGCGAGGTCGGCGAGAGAGCTATACGCGATCAGTCGGAACTCTAGGGAGGTCGCCTGTCCCCAGGTCAAGACGGCCGCTCTATAGGTGCGATGGGCGTTGTCGGTCTCGTCGCGTATGCGCTCCGCCCGCTTGCGCAATTCCTCGCCGCCGCGCAGTTGCGACCGCCGTTCGAGCGAAGTCAGCATCAGCCGCTTGGATTGGGCGATCAGCTGGCGCGAGGCGACGATCGAATCGCCTACGGTCGGCGCAGCGCCTTCAGGAGTGCCCATCAATGCTCGACCGGGGCGGCTCTGCGCCATTCGGCTTGGGCAGCTCCGCACCATATCCTCGATTGCGGACGATGGTGATGAGGCCTTCCAGGGCGACCTCTCGCAGGCGCCGGCGCAGCCGCATCATGTAGGTCCGCACCTGCGCATCGGACAGGCGGGAGTTCTGCCATGCCAGTACGGTCAATTGCCGGGTGGTGAAGTGCCGGCCTGGGTGCCGGACGAGGAAGTCCAGCAGGTCGGCCTCGCGCCGAGTGAGCTTCAGGTAACGGCCGCCGTACGTAAGCGAGTGGTCCTTGCGGTCGATGGTCACCCCGGCCAGCGCCTGATGACGATCGCGCCAAAGAGTCAGGCGGTCGTCGACGAAAGCCAGGTTGCGGCGGAACGCGGTCGTGCCGTCGCCGTCCCCGTCTCCATCCATGCGCGAGAGCACCAGGCGCAACACCGAGGACAGCTCTTCGTATATGGCGATCCAACTCGCCACCTCGGGTAGCGCCAGCGTGGTGTGATCCTCGCCAGGCAGCGGACGAAATGCCTGCGGGGCAGGCTCTATCAAATCGTCTCTCCTTCTGTCACTCTACACCGTTCGGGCCCATGTAGATACCGAATTTTTGACGACCAAAGTTGCGCTTTAGCGGTTACTTTCCGTTGAGTGGCTGGAGGGAGGCGCCGTGGGGCTCGTGACGGGGTGGGGAGCGCGGGGGTAGCGTTAGTCCCGTTCGCGATCGATTGGCAAGCAGCTCCTGTGCCCTCCCTTCCAGCCGGACCACCTCTCCCTGACGCCCTCACGGACATCTGCGACTGGCTCGGTACCTATCGGGAGCGGCTTCGCGTCGCGAGAGATGATGAGCGGGAGCAGATCGGTGTCCTGATCGGCAGGATGTCGGCCCGTTATCACTTGCGGCGGGCCGAGCTGGCCTGAGCTCGGCGTCGCGCGCGTTCCCCGAGCGGGGGCGCGCGATCCAGGTGGTCATCGTCGACGACCATCAACTGGTCTCCGACGGGCTCGGGATGCTGCTCGACGGCGAACCCGACATGGAGGTTTGTGGCTACGGGCGCACAGTGGCCGAGGCCATTCGCCTGGCCCACCAGACGGACCCGGACCTCGTGGTGATGGACTTCCATCTCCCCGACGGCACGGGCCTGGATGCGGCCATCGCCATCCGCCGGGTGCGGCCGGACATGCGCTTCGTCTTCCTTACCAGGGACGACAGCGTGACCGCCCGTGTCGCGGCAGTCGAGGCCGGCGCCGGGGCGTTTGTTCACAAGTCGCGCGCCGCATCCGACCTGATCGAGGCGGTCAGGCAGGTTGGCAATGGCGCGTCGTTGATCTCGCCGTCGATGATCGCCTCGCTGCTCAGCCGCAACGGCCAGCTCGGGGTCAAGCGTGACAGCCTGACCGCACGTGAGCGCGAGGTGTTGAGGCTCATGGCAGAAGGCGCATCAAGCCGTGAGATCGCGGACCGGCTGGGCATCAGCTACGCCACGGTGCGCTCGCACATCCGAAGCTTCGATACGAAGCTGGGCGTGCATTCGAAGATCGAAGCGGTCGCGGCGGCGCGAGAGATGAACATCATCGAGTGAGCCGCGGGCGCCTGCGCCAAGCGCCCGGCTAGTAGTCTCGAGCTGTTGGACAACGCGACTCTCGCTCGAGCCTCGATGGGCACCTCGTTGGGTTTCCATATCGTGTTCGCTGTCCTCGGCGTCGGCATGCCGCTGCTGATGGCGACCGCCGAGGGTATCGGATTGTGGCGTCGTGATGCGGCCTGGATCGCACTCGCCCGCCGCTGGTCTTCCGCATTCGGCGTCCTGTTCGCAATCGGCGCCGTATCGGGCACCGTGCTTTCCTTCGAGCTGGGGCTGCTCTGGCCAGGCTTCATGGCCTTCAGCGGCAGCATCATCGGCTTGCCGTTCTCGGCCGAAGGATTCGCGTTCTTTTTGGAGGCGATATTCCTGGGTTTGTACCTGTACGGATGGGACCGCCTGCGCCCGGTGCAGCACTGGCTTGCCGGCTTGCCGGTGGCCCTGAGCGGCGCGGCCTCGGCGGTATTCGTTGTCATGGCCAACGCCTGGATGAACTCACCCTCCGGTTTCACGCTGGCGAACGGACGGCTCGTGTCGGTCGATCCGGTGGCGGCGGCGTTCAATCCCTCCACCCCGACCGAGACGGTTCACATGCTGGTCTCGGCATACGTCGTCACGGGTTTCGTGGTTGCCGCCGTATATGCGGCCGGCATGCTTCGCGGCCGCTTCGACGTCCACCATCGTCACGGCCTCCTGCTAGGGATGGCCATGGCTGGGATTGCGATCGTGCTCGCCGGGATCACCGGCGACACCAGCGCGCGCTTCGTCTACGGCGCGCAGCCGGTCAAGTTCGCCGCCATGGAAGGCCTGTACACGACCATGCGTGGAGCTCCGATTCACCTGGGCGGGATCCCCAGCAACTCGGAGCACCGGGTCCTGTACGCGATCGAGATCCCATACGGCCTCAGCATACTGGCCGCGTTCGACCCCAACGCCGAGGTCCGCGGCCTCGATTCGTTTCCCTTCGACGTGCGCCCGAACCCGATCGTCGTGCACCTGTCGTTCGACACGATGGTCGGTCTCGGAACAGGGCTTGGGCTGCTGGCTCTCGTCTTCTGGGCCAAGGTGTTCCGGTCGCGACGGCTGCCGAGGAACCGACTCCTGCTCTGGTGTCTCGTCGCCGGCGGTCCAGCCGCGGTAGTCACGATGGAAGCCGGCTGGTTCGTGACCGAGTTCGGGCGCCAGCCCTGGGTTGTCTATGGAATCATCCGCACAGTTTCGGCCGCCACCCCGGCCCCAGGCCTTGCCATCGTCTTCATCGTGTTCACGGCGATCTATGTCGCCCTTGCCGTGACCCTCGCACGCCTGCTCCTCCGGCTTGCGACGCACAACCGCGAACTGGCCGAGCCCGCGCAGGTGCCCCAAGCATGAACGCGGCCGACGCTTCGGCAGCGCTGCTGTGGCTGAGCCTCACCGCCTACGCGGTGCTGGGCGGCGCTGACTTCGGCGGTGGTGTCTGGGACATCTTCGCCTCCGGGCCGCGGAAGCAGGCCCAGCGGCGGGCGGTCGCCGGCGCGATGGGCCCGGTCTGGGAGGCCAACCACGTTTGGCTGATCTTCATGATCACTGGGCTCTTCACGACCTTTCCCATCGCGTTCAGCTCGCTCGCGATCGCCCTGTACGTGCCGGTGACGATCGCGCTGCTGGGCATCGTCCTCCGTGGTGCCTCATTCGCGTTTCGGGCTCATGGTCGCGAGGCGGTGGGGCCGACGGCTCCCTGGGGGATCGTCTTCGGCGGCTCGAGCATCGTGACGCCCTTCTTCCTGGGGACCGCCGCCGCTGCCGTCGCGACCGGCGCGATACGGATCACAGAGGGCAGGGTCGTCAGCGGATTTGGCGCCGGCTGGACGACTGTGTTCGCAATCGTGATCGGTTTGCTGGCGGTGGCTCTTTGCGCCTATCTGGCGGCGGCCTACTTGATGGTCGAGACAGAGGACGACCCTGCGCTGCAGGCGGACTTCCGCGCGCGGGCCCTTTTCGCGTCGGTCGCCTCAGGGGGGCTGGCGCTGCTCGGTCTTGCACTGGCTTATGCCCAGGAACCGCGCGTGTGGACGGGCCTCACCGGCAACGGCCTCCTGTTAACGCTTCTGGCCCTGATCAATGGACCCGTCGCGCTGTGGGGGGTATGGCGGCTGCGCCCTCGCGTAGCGCGCGTGGCGGTAGCGGCCCAGATGGTGCTGGTGCTGTGGGCGTGGGCCGCCGGCCAGTGGCCCTACCTGGTGCCGCCCGACCTCACGATCACGGCCGCAGCCGCACCTTCGGGCACGCTGCGCGCTTGGCTGGTGGTGGTCGGCGCAGGAATGATCCTGCTGCTGCCGTCACTGGCATTGCTGTTCCGCCTGTTCAAGGCTCGAAATCCGGCCGCCGCTTGAATCCTACGCGGCTCCGGATGGACCGGCTGATTGCTTCAACTCAGCCGCGGGCGCTCCCATCCACTTGACGCCCAGGCTGGCCAGCCTGCCGATCTCGGCGGCCCGCTTCCAGTGGTGGTACGCGGCCGAGACGTCCTGGCGGGCTTCTAGAAGCTCCGCGTACTCCATGTGCGCGTCGCGTAGGCGGTCGGGCATGCCCAGCTCTTCGAGGATCCGGATGGCGCCTTCGAAACGGCCGTCGGCCAGCGCGCAGTTGCCCCGTCGCTCCTCGACCTGGCCGAGCAGAACGTTCACGTTGGCGACGACCACCCGCTCGTTGATCGATTCGGCGGCCTGCAGTGCTTGCCCGAGGTATTCATCGGCCTTCGATAGGTCGCCTCGACGCAGGTAGACCTCGCCAAGGTTCGCGAGGATGAAACCGCGGCCCCGGCGATCCATGTGCAGGTTGTTGGAGCCCATGAGGGCTTTGAGCATGTGCTCTTCGGCCGAGTCGAGCTTGCCCTGTTCGAGCATCAGGTCCCCTAGATCGTTCTCAACCCGGTATACGGAGCTCAGGTCGGATTCGATGGAGTAGAGGGCCAACGCCTTGTCGTAATGCTGGCGCGCAGTGGACGGCTGCTGCATGGACTGGTAGGCCCTGCCCAGGCCATGGTGCATCTTGGCCAGTTGCAGCAGGTCCTTCACGCCTGTCGCCGCTGCCACCGCTGCATCGTAGTAGCGAACCGCTAGCACCCACGAGTGGGCGACCACGTACATGCCAGCAATGTGGCCGAGGATCCTGGCCTCGGTCTGGGGAGCCTTCGGATCCAGCCGCCGGCAGCGCTCGAGCGCTTCGTTGGCCATTGGCAAGGCGTCGGGATCGTCGAGAAGGCCGAGCGAGCTCGACTCCCAGTCCAGCGTTTCGATGGTCATCCACTTGTCGCCCATGCGCTCGAACTCCTGCCGCGCGGCCCTGAGGTGGGGCAGCGCTTCGGTGGGCCGAACGAGCCGGCAGAATGCCTGGCCGAGCGAGAAGTGGATGATCGCGGCATCCTCGGCGCTCCACTGCTGGCCCAGCAACGAGCTGCCCATCTCGAGCACCTTCTCCAGCTCCCGAGCCGCGCTCAGGCGCTCCAGCTCCCGGAGCTGCGCCTGCCGTTCGGTCAGGGCCGTTGCGGCGTCTGGCTCCAGGAAGAAGTCGATGGGCTTCCTGGTTTGGCGCGCGATCTGCTGCAGGGTTTCCATCGAAGGCTTCGTGCGGCCCTTCTCGATAAGGTGGATGGCGGTCCGTGTGAATTTGCCACCGGCCACCTGCGCCAGCGTCAGGCGGGCCTCCCGGCGCGCCTGCTCGACGGCCCCGGGACGGACGGCCACGCCCTTGCGACGGCCGCGATACCTGCTGCCGAGCATGGCGGTGAGTGTACCGCCGTGCCCGGCTTTTAGGTCGCTGACTTAACGAAATGACTTTACTTGGGCGTCGGGCCGATTCCGTCCGCGAGGACCGGGCCGATCGAGAGCGCCAGGGCCATTACCGACAGGAACAGGGAGAGAAAAAGCTTGCGCATTTGCGCACCTCCAGGTTTGATGTCGCGAGTGTCGGCTGACTTGACTGCCCTGTCAACTCAAGCCGTCCGCAACCCTGGAGGGGTCGGCCCGCCCGGCGGGTAGATGCCAGGCGGGCCAGCGTCGAAAAGAGGCGTCTAGTCGTCCAGCGGGAGGGCTCGTGTGTGCTCGATCTGCACCGCCAGCAGGGCATTCGGGTTCAACCCGAGCAGCCTCGCGATCGTGGGCGCGATCGAGGTCGTCTCGACCATCGAGGCGTTGACCTCGCCGTCGCCGATCCCGGCGCCGGAGACGATCAGGGGAACCGCGCGATCCTGGGGATTGGCGCCGCCGTGCTCGGCAATCTTGCCCTTTCCGCCCGTGTAGACGACGCCGTACTGGGACACGCCGAAGACGTCGGGGACCCTCGCATCACCGACCGCAACGTGGAAGTACGCGGCCGCATCGGCGCCCGCGAGCACGTTCTTGAGCCCCGACGCTGTGTAGGCCTTGGGGTTGCCGTTGATGTCGTTGCCGGCGCCGGCGTGGTTGAGCAGGAAATTCCTGGCGAAATCGGTCGCCGTCCTCGAGCGGTCGCTCAGCCAGACCAACATGCCATCGTCATTGATGGAGAAAGCCACCAGGGGAGCCGTTGCGGAAGGATTGGCTGCGGCCCAGGCAGCATTGAGCGCGTCCATGATCGGGCCGTCGGGAATCCTCGTCAGCGCCGAGGGCGTCTGGGGCGACTGGCCGTGCTTGGCTGACAGGATGATTACGGTGTTGCCCGCAAGGTGGCGGTCATTGATCGCCTCAACCATGGCGCCGATGTTGGTGTTGATGTAGTTCAATGCGCGGACCAGCAGCGGTCCGGGGGTCACGCCGTCGGCGAGATATCCGCCGGGCAGGCCATTCGACCGGGGCAGCTTCTCGGCGGTGGAGACGGTTTGAAAGTTCATGCCGAAGATCGCGGGCGTCCCGACGCGGTCTGTGCCGCTGTGCTCGAATCCGTTGATCTCGTTGAGGACCGCCTGGACCTTGTAGCTGTCGTACTGATTGTCAGGGCGTTGTCCTTCGTCCAGTCGATCGATGACCCCAGGGTGGGGGCGTCACTGTTGATCTCGGGCGTGAACAGGTCCTGGATGCCGGCGCCCGATGGGCCGTTGAGGACTTCGTATGCGGCGTGCTTGTCCGACCACGCGGTTCGCAGGCCCGCGGCGCGGGCGACCTCGAACACGGTGTTGAACTTGATGTACTGATGCGGATAGACCGGCTTGCAGGTCGCGGGATCGACTGGCAGCTGGGCCGGGTCGATGAGGGATGTCGCGTTGCCCGTCAGCTTGAGGATGGTGCCCGGCAAGCCTGACAGGCCGGCGCCCGAGTCGATGGAGCGAGGGCACGGGCGGCCTGCTCGAAGTACGTCACCTCGGCGCCCGGCGCGACGCCCAGGCAGCTCGTGGTGCCTGCCGGCAACAGCGCGGTGTTCTGACTGTCGTCGTAGTAGATGCCGGTGCTCGACGGGTTGCCGCCGGTCACCTGGCCGACCATGCCGGGAAATGAATCTGACGGCACCGGTGTCAGCGCGTGGGTGAACTCGGCCCCGTTCCTGACCAGGCGCGCCAGCGCCGACCCCGGGTGGTGCTCGACATACCACGCCAGGTCCGTCTGGTGCAGCCCACCGACGGAGATGAGCAGGACATGTTTGGCCGGCGACTCGCCGGCGCTCGCGGGCTGGGCCGCGAAGGTGAGTCCCGCGATCAGGCACGGGTTCCAGCCATCCGAAATCGTGGTCGGGTCATGAGTTGCTCCTTCCGTTCCAGCTGCACGCCTGCAGCCATCCCGGCCGGCGACCGATCCACCGTAGGCGCGCCTAGTTATCGGACCGCCAAGGCTCGCTTAAGGAACGGTTATTCGCTCGGGGTATCGGTGACTAGCTGCTCCCGAGGAGCCGAGCCCAACGGGCGAGCGCAACTGAGTGGAGGCCAAGGGCGATGAAACCGAGAGCGACCACTGCGAGGAACAAGTGGCCATACGGCTGTGACAACAGGAAGATGAATGCCCCGCGGTAGCCATGCGCGCCGGAGGGGTCGCGATGCAGCCCGGCCTGGAGGACGAACCAGCCCACGAGCGTGAAGGTGATGCCGCGGGAGAACATCCCTAGCCGGCCCAGCCAGCGTGATAGCTTCCTCACGGCCGGCGGCATCTCGTGCTCCTTGACCCCCTTCTGCACGAAGTCCGAGCGGGCTTCGGCGAACTGGCCGATACCCACCCCAATGGTCACCACCCCGATCGCAACCGCCACGAGCCTGCCGGCGGGCAGAGTCAGGATCGAGCGCACCGCGGCCTGCGTGCTGTCGCCTGCCGATTTCCCGCCGCCGGCCAGGAGGTTGAGGGCGAACAGGGTTAGCGAGGCATAGGCGAATCCACTCCATGCGTAGCCAAGCCTCTGCGCGATTCCAGTTGGATCGGTGCCGCGACGCCAGGGGTCGAAGATCGCGCGTACGAATCCCCAGACCGAGTAGGCGCCGAGGCCAACGACGACCGCAATCAACAGAGGGCGTCCCAGTGGGCTCCCCGCGAGGACGACGACACTACCGGCCGGGTCGGTGGCGGCCCCGGCCCGGCTCATGGCGAGCCCGAGCGCGAGGTATCCCATGAGCGCATACACGACCCCGCGGACGACGTAGCCCAACCTCTCCAACGCTTCCAGCCACGGCTGGGTGGCGGCGTGCCTGGCAGCGGATTGGGCGCTATGGGCGCCGGCGCGGGCGTGCGTCGACATACAAGGGGAACGCCGGGCCGCCTCGGCCGACCCGCGCAGTCTCAGCCGTTGGGGGCCAGGAACTCCTCGATACGGGCTGAAAACGTGCGCACGTCGATGGGCTTCGAGATGAAGCCCACACACCCCGCCTGGAGGGCGTCAGTCCTGGCCTGCAGGTTCGTGTGCGCGGTCAGCGCCACCACCGGTATGGCGGTGGTGGGAGACATGCTCTTCAGCAGCCGGGTCAGCGAGAGGCCGTCCTTCCCGGGCAGCTCGACGTCCATGAGGATGAGCGCCGGCGTGAACGTTTTGAGGCGGTCGAGGGCCTGGCTCGCTGTGCTCGCGACCTCGACCTGATAGCCGGCCTGCTCCAGCACCTCGCGGGCGAGCATCTGGTTGGCCGCGTTGTCTTCGACGACGAGTATCAGCGGCTTACCCTTCACGTGCCGTTTAGTTTGGCATCAGTCCTCGCGGGACGGGCGTCCTGCGCTGGGCGCGACAGAAACTCGCGCACCTGCCCCGCGAACGAGCGGGTGTCGATCGGTTTGGAGATGTAGCCGGCGCATCCCGCCGCAAGCGTCTGCTCGCGGTCGCCGGTCATCGCATGGGCTGTCAAAGCCACGATTGTGATCTGCGCGGTGGCGGGATTGGCTTTCAACCGGCGCGTCAGCGCCAGACCGTCCATGCCGGGAAGCTGCACGTCCATGAGGATGAGCTCAGGAGTGCGTTCGCGAAGACGTTCCATCGCCTGGGTCGAATCGCCGGCGAGGTCGACGATGAAACCTTCGCGCTCCAGCACGGACGCGGTCAGGAGCTGGTTGACCTCGTTGTCCTCTACGACGAGGATCAAAGGCTGCGCGCTCAAGCCTCGGCCGCCTCATCGCCAATCGCCTGTCGCAGCATGCTGAGCAGGTCCGAGGCGCCGGTCGTGCCGCGCTGGAGAATGCTCGACACACGTCCGTTCAGCTGCCGCTTGTCGGCCTCGGTCAGGTCTTTCGCGGTGAGCACCATGATCGGGGTCTTCGACGTTGTGCGATCCGAGCGGAGCGCCTCGACCACGTCGAAGCCCGACACCTCGGGCATCAGCAGGTCGAGCAGGACCAGGTCTGGGCGCTGTGCCCGCGCGAGCTCGATGGCCTCGCGACCGCCGACGGCCGAGATCACGCCGAAGCCCGCCGGCTCGAGAATCTCCTTCAGCCAGTCGCGGTTGGCGCGCTCGTCGTCGACGACCAGCACCTGCGTCTTCACACCTGACCCGTTGGCGCCGATCTTGAAGCGGCGCAGGCGGCCGATGAGCTCCCTGGCCGGAACCGGCTTGACGAAGTAGTCGACGGCACCGAGCGCGATCCCAAGCTCGGGATTGTCGACGACGCTGATAACGATCACGGGGATCGAGCTCGTGGCCTCCTCGTGCTTCAGGCGCGTGAGGACCTCCCAGCCGTCGATACCGGGCAGCAGGATGTCGAGCGTTATCGCTGCCGGCTTCCGCTGCCGAGCCCGAGCCATCACGTCGGAGCCGCTGCGAACGACCTCGGTCCTGAAACCGGCGCGCTGCAACTGGCGCGAGAGCAGCTCGCTCGCCGGAGGGTCGTCTTCCACGATCAGAACCAGCGGCAGGGCCGCGTCCCCGTTGGAGTGAGCGATGCCTTCTATCGCCTCGACTGCCGGCTCATGGGTCACTGCGATCAGCGGCATGTGGATAGTGAATACGCTGCCCTTGCCCGGCTCGCTTGCGACGCGGACGTCACCGCCATGTAGGCGGGCGAATCGCCGCGTGAGGGTGAGACCGAGGCCGGTGCCTTGCTGCTGCCGGTCGATGCCGGCGTCGACCTGCTGGAACTCGTGAAAGATCCGGGATTGGTCCGCCGGGGCGATGCCGATTCCGGTGTCGGAGACCGAGACCTCGACGGCATCGACGAGCCGCACGGCGGAGATGCGCACCACGCCGCCCGCTGGCGTGAACTTGATGGCGTTGGAAACGAGGTTCAGCAGCATCTGCTTGAACTTGCCTGCGTCCGCCTCGATGTCGCCGGCTCCAGCGACAGCGGTCTCGAGGCGGATCTGTTTCTGCGCCACCAGCGGCTCCGCGATGTTGCGCACCTGCTCGGTGACCTCCGCGACCGCCACCTGCTGAAGGCGAAGCTCCATCTGGCCGGCCTCGATCTTGGAGAGGTCGAGGATGTCGTTGATCAGCCCGAGCAGATGCTGTCCGCTCGTATGGATCTGCTGCAGGAAGCGCAGCTGCGTCTCCTTCTTGTTCTGCCCATCGGGCGCGTCGATCAGTAGCTCTGAGAAGCCGAGGATCGCGTTCAAGGGTGTCCTCAGCTCATGGCTCATGCTCGCCAAGAAGACGCTCTTGTGCTTGTTCGCCTCCTGCAGCTGAGCGTTGGCCTCCTTCAGGCTGTCGAGCAGTCGGGCGCGGTCGAGCGCGGCCGCAACCGCGGTCATGAACTGCTGCACGCGGCTGATCTCATCGGAGCCGAAGCCGGGAGTGAACGGCCCAGCCAGAACCGCGAGGCGGCCCGCGTCTTTGGTGCCACCGACCTGCAGGAGCAGCAGCGAGGTGTCGGCGCCGTCCAGCTCCACGCGATGCACGCCCTGGGGCAGCGGCTCG
>Ga0209802_1000913_pt1 | contig 22687 bp, 19 predicted proteins | sample GraSoiAngelo_129_FD_185886 | JGI IMG/M metagenome (GOLD analysis project Ga0209802, IMG submission 185886) | Grasslands soil microbial communities from the Angelo Coastal Reserve, California, USA - 14_0927_12_40cm (SPAdes) (version 2) | ecosystem: Environmental > Terrestrial > Soil > Grasslands ... | reverse complement strand
GAGCAGACAACTCACACCTGTCCGGTCTGTGGGACTACGGGACCCTGTACTCGTTCATCTGGGGAAACGGACGAGTTTAGGTATCACAACTGCCACGTCTGCGGGTCCACTTGGAAGGAGCAGAAAAGCTCGTCTAAGCCCAAATCAGACAAGTAACGATTGACTGGCCCGTCTCCTACTCTTCACGTCTTGATGCAGGCTATAGCTTCCAGAAGTCTCCTTTCAGACCCATTGAATTCATGTAAATGTTGAGTTCATCCTTAGTCGGCCTCGCGTAATCAAGCTTCATCTTGTATTGGTACAGGGGGATGCTCAGCTTTATCGCCTGATCAATGCTGAGCGTCTTTCCGGTTTGTCCCGGATGTTTCTCCTGCCACTCCTCCTGGTCTCTCTTTGAGCTGAAGAAGATCATGTTGTTTGAACACGTGTTGACCACGTTCTCCCACCACTTTGAGGCAGGTACACCGATGAATATGATCGGCTCTTTTGGTTTTGATGATACAATCTTGTTCTTGCTCAATTGTATCTTGATCTTCTCTGCGCAGTGGTGGCAGAATGAATCAACTGTCGTGTCTTCGCCTAGCATCACATGAAAAGCGATAGCGTCCCAGGCACAATTGGCGAAGTACTTCTTGTTGGATACGAATACCCCGAACGGAGAGGCGATACTCGAGAAAGGGTGAGCCATTAGTATCCTCTGGGACCCAGCCAACAGAACCAGTAGATGACTGTCATGGAGCTCCTTCAAGACCCCGAAGGCAGCCACTCTGTCCAGCTCAAACCGTGCCATTATTTCCTCTAGAACTGGTGGACGCGAATATTCTAGAAACCGATCGAAAACAAATTTCCTTACTGTCTTAGAGAGGGCCGACAAGTCTGGCCCGTCTCATCTTCGGGGGTTAATTAGACATGCAAACTATGTCGGAGTCGTTGTCTACTCGGACAGTGGAGGATATTCTCTTTCCTAAGAAAACGAGAGCGTAATGGAGAAGCTCGTTTTTAACTCGTTTTGATGCTAGCCTGTCTGGATCTAGTTCGGGTCTGCTACGGCTGCGGGCGGATGCTTGCCTTTGGCGTGGAGGAAGAGGTGCTTGGCGGACTTGTACGTATGACCCGCCGACAATGAGACCAGGCTGGTAAAGACCCAGAAGAAGGGGACGCCTTGAATGGTAATGTTCTTGACCTGATACTGGTAAACGCCTTGGACCCCAACACTTGTTTCCGTGATACTTGTTACTGGAGGCGTGGTAAGGAAGACGAAGAGAAGGAGGAGCGTACTGGCAAAGCCTACGAGCGATACGAGGCTCATCAATGACTCGACCACTCTCTCGAACCTTACCAGAAAGCCCATGGCAGAGCCCACTTGGAGCCGTCCCAGAAATAATCGAGATGTTACCCAACAGGGTTAGTCGGATGCACTCCTCCATACCTATGCTTGGACATATTTGATGGAGGTACGGAGTTGACAGGACCAGACAGCACGATCTTCAAACACTTCTTTTCTGTAACTTTTGTTCTTACGTAACTTTTCTTTTTCTGTAACTATTTTCTTCTGCTAACTATTATGTGACCACCCGGGGTGGTCGATTTTCGCGCGCCCCGCCCTCCATGAAAACGCCCAGGTCCACCCAGATACCCGTGCGCGAGGAGACCCCTTCAGTCGTGTCCTCTAAGCACCCTAAGGGCATTCAGGGTCACCCAAGGGTTGGCCTTGCCGACCTCGCCTAGGCTTGCGTATATGTTCGGAACCTCCACTACCTTTCCTGCGCTCTTGTAGATGTTGGAGAGGTCAACGCCTTCTTCCTGCACAGAATGCCATTGTCCCGTCTTCTGATCTTTCACGAAATTCCGTCGTAAAGCGCGAAGGTATGTGGCTTCCATCGGCCAGGTCCCGTCCGGCAACCGTTTCGACAATAACAACTCCCGAGCATCCTTCGTCCTTTCATCTCGACCGAAACCCAGCGCTGTGACTACGCGCAAGCCCTGCAGGACGTCGTAGAAGTAGAACAGAGGAAAATGCAGTTGCGTCCATTCCGGGCGAATCACCTTGTCGGACGTATCGCTCTTGAATAGCCGGTGCATAAGCATGAATTCCACGCCTCTTTCCACCGCTTCCCGTCCGCCACGCGGCCACTTCTGGGGATCAAGAGAAGAAAACGCCCACAACGGCTCTATCGTCGACATGAACGAACTATGGTGAACAGCCCCGCCATCTCGTTTCTCAGTCTCGCAGTTCCATCCTCCATCATCGCGCTGGTACTTCACAAGCCAGTCAAACATCTCTCGCACGCGGGGATCATTCTCAAACCCGAACTCTGCAAGCGTCCGTGCCATGTTGCCGGTTACACAGGGCTCCCAGACCAAACGCCAACCTCGCAAATCCTCATCAGGATACTTTGGCGCCGGCCAAGAACGATCCTGCTCGTCCATGACTTTTAGGAAATACTCGCACCCTCTCTTGATCGAGGGATTCGACCCTGGAACACCCAGTTCAGCCAACAATATCAGCGCCCAGACCGTTGCACTCCACTTGGGCCAGTACACGTCTTCCCCATCACCCCAGTACCCTGCCGGGTGTTGTTCTTTCAAGTACTCAGCTACCGGACTCCAAGTTGCAATATCATTCAAGGCTGAGACAACTTCGGTATCGCTCCCGGACCCTCCAAGAATATCCTTGAGCGTCCAGTATCGAATGCCTGGATTCTCATTCTTTAGGAGCAAGGCGACAGCCTGGTCCCACTTTGCGACCTCGACAGTACTAGCCAATAAGGTGAAACTCCGTTAGAGGGAACGGTTAGCGTCCCACCAATTAAAGCGAACTCTACAAACTCTTGTCGGAGCTAACGATGCAATCAGGAACTAGCCAAATGATGTAAGGGGGTTAGGCCGAGTATTTCTGGTAGAACTCTTCAAGTTCCTTCCGGGTTGGGCTTCCTCTGGTCTCTGGCCTACCGGCCTTGAAGGCTGCTGCCATGTTTCCATGCTTGAGCGCCTCGATGTCGGCAAGACCTAGGACCTTGTAGGCTGCGAACGCCCCGACAAATGCATCTCCGCACCCGGTCGTGTTAACGATCTTCCGTCCCATCTTTGCCAGGTTGACACTCTTCATCTTCAACTGCTTCCCCTTATCATAAAACGCGAACCCTTTACTTCCTAATGTGACGAGAATCTTCATCTTTGGCGCGACCTTGTTGAAGGCGACGACAGACTCCGCTAGAGAGCGAGTACCAGCAAAGGCCAGCGCCTCATGCTCGTTCAAGACTAGATAGTCCAAGCCCTCCATTTCCCCTCTGAATTCTTCCATTCCGAATCTTGTCAAAACACCTGGATGCCAGAGAACCGTTCGTCGGAGGCGGCGTCCTTCCGACAGGATTCTTCCGGCTACATGGCGTGGCGGGTCAATGACGACCATCATCTGGCAATTGCCGAAGAGATTCTGGACCTCTGGGAGCATGATGTGGTCCCGTTTCAGCCCGGCATTCGCGCCGAAATGCGTCTCGATATTGTTCCTGCCCTTCTCGTCAACCGTAATGTACGCCTGTCCCGACTCGAGATTGATCAGCGTCTGGACCGCGGAAGTGTCCACCCCATCCTGTTTGAGAATCGACAGCTGCTTCTTGCCGATCTCATCCTTCCCGATACAGGCTAGCAGGGCCACCTTTCCGTGGCCGAGGATTCGGGATGCGGCAACCGAAACATTCCCGCCTTTTCCGCCAGGAACTCGGTCGATCTTTTCTACAACCACCTCTTCGCCCGGTCGGGGGAGTCGTTTGACGAAGAGGTTGATGTCCCAGTTGAGGGCACCTGTCACAACAAGGTCTAGCGGCAAACTAAGCCTGCCTCCCTGTTAGACCGGTCAACTCTGCATCTTCGGAATCGAAATTTGCTTTTTAGCTCTTCAACGCAGCCGCTATGACTGGAGCGACAGTCACCTTGCTGATTGGACCGGGATAAGTGTCTGTTCCGATCACCTTTAGCACTCCAGCGGCTTTGATCCGTTTCAGTGCCCCCTCGGCGAGGACTGGGTGGGTGCAGACCACAAAAATGCGTTTCGCGCCTCCCTTCTTGCAGGCATTCGCAGCCTCCGCGATAGTTCCGCCTGTGCTGATGATGTCGTCGGCGAAGACCACATCTCGTCCTTTCAACTCAATGTCACCAGCGTCGACTTCAACCTTGGACGAGGTCATCCCTTCTTTTCGGACTCGTACCTTACGAAACGCCACATGCTCTGAGTCCAGCTCCTTTGCCACTACGGTAGCCCATTGCTCTGCTTCCTCGTCGGGACCGATCACGATCGGGTTGCGCGGTTTGAAGTGTTCTCTAGCGTACTTTCCGAGTTCATGCATCGCGGTGAGGTTGTGAGCAGGGATCTTGAAGACTTTGGCGACGTCTCCGAGTCGGTGAAGGTGACAGTCTATTGTAAAGAACGATGTCGTGCCGGCGGATTCTAGGAGACGGGCTACTGATGCAGAACTGACTGCTTCTCCCGGGTAGAATCGTGAGTCTTGTCTCGCATATGCGAGGTAGGGTATTACGGCGGTGATGGAGCGGGCTCCCAGGTCCCTGAGTGTATCCGTTAGCAAGAGAAGTTCGAATATGTTCTCGTCAGGTGTTCGATAGAGAGACTGAATTGCGACAACGTCTTGGTCCTTGACGTTATCGTGGATTCGGAGATATTTTTCGCCGTCAGGAAAACGCTTCACTTCCAATTGGCCGGCTTCTTGGCCGAGTTCTTTTGCGACTTTCTCTGCGAGGGGTTGGCTTGCGGACCCGCCTAGTATGAGCATGGAAGAACCAGACCGACCGTGGCGTGCTAATAAAAGTGAGGGCTCAAGCCAATCACATTATAACTGCTGATCAACTCGGTCCTTCCAGATGTCTCTACTAGGAAGGGCAGGACTCGACCTACGATCATGGGCGAAGAGCCTGCGACTTGCAAAACAGATCATCCTGATATGCATAGCAGGATTCGTGCTTGCACTGCTTGGTCTGCGGATACTCGGAACCTCAACAGACACCTCCATCGCCATTTCCCTCTACCGTTCCATATCCGGTGATACCCTTGTCCCTCTAGTCTTTGGGGTAGCGACGGTGGGAGATCTCATCTGGGCCCCTCTAATTTTCTGGCTCTACGTCTTCCGCAAGGACAGCAATGAATGGAACAGCTCGCTAATACTGGCCGTGGCGATGGTGACTGCAATGAGTCTCACGGACGTGTTGAAAGCATCTTTCAACCTTCCAAGACCGTTCCAGATGCCTTCGCTCGGAATAGTCGCTCGTGGTGAAATCCCCACTAACCCCGGATTCCCATCCGGACACACGACAAACGCGTTCACAGTCGCCACAGTGATATGGTCCAGGTATAACGCCTGGCGTGTTCCCTTCGTTCTTCTCGCGATCGCCACCGGTATCTCCATGATCATTCTGGGTTTGCACTTTCCGAGTGATGCTATCGGCGGCGCTTTTCTTGGAATCTTCTGCGGTACATTCGCTCTGGGATTGGCGAAACTCCGGTCGACCAAGTGATATTGTCACTTTCGGATACTGGTCCAAGTTACATGGCCCCTTTCGAACTAGAGCACTTGTCTGGTGGACAGAGAAAACGGCTACCGTTGAAACCATCTCCAGTTGATCATAGAGTAGAGGCGGTGCAGCCGACAGGAATTCCTATTCTCGACAAGGTCAGCGGAGGAGGTATTCCTCGACCGTCCAGTGTTGCACTGATGGGTCCGATAGGGAGTGGGAAATCCTCTCTTGTCCGTGAGCTAGTGGCGAATTTTCTTCGTCAGGGGTGTCAGCTTCTCTACTACTGCATAGATGATCCGGCTGATGTAGTCAGGCTAGGGCTCGAGGACCATCACATTGCAGTGACGAGGATCGAGGAGGAAGGCCGTCTCGAGTTTGTCGACATGTTCTCGCTCGGAGCTCAGAAGCTTGCCGAGTCGCTTCCCAAGATGGACCCCGGTGATATCTTGGAGGAGACGTTGAGGTTTCAGGACCTCCTCTCCTACGGCAGGAGCTTTGCAATGAAGCCGACCGTTGGACCAAAGGTGATCGTGATGGACTCCATCACACCATTTTTCCTGTTAGCAGAAGCAAGGCGTGTCTACCAGTATGTTCAGGTCATGCGCTTTGCAACACAGATCGCTCGGGCGGTAACGATCTCCGTCTTGCACACCGAGGTTGTGGATGTGAACGTGGAAAACGCCACCGCGAACCTAGCGGACGGGGTCATCGAGATGAGAAAACGACAGGGGGAGGTCTTGTTGAAGGGTGGCACGTTGAAGGTGTTGAGAATCGGGCGTAACCCGACGCCGTCACGGGGATATTTCTACCAGATCACGCAGCAGGGAATCGTGTTTTCCAACACGCCAATGTTCTGATTATGACTGGGTGAGAATTCTTTAACAACCGAATGGCATATTTCTAAGGGACTTTGTCTGCCAGCGCGAAGAATCTGAGGATTGGGTGCAGCGGCTGGTCCTACCAGGACTGGGTCGGCCCATTCTATCCGAGAGACGCTAAGCCCGCTGATTATCTTCGGATGTACTCAAAGGTCTTCGACGCGGTAGAGATTGATTCCAGCTACTATCGAACGCCTTCGCCGTTCATGGTGTCCAATTGGAAGCGTGGTACTCCCGAAGGTTTTCTTTTCACCGCGAAGTTTCCGAAGAAGATAACGCACGAGCTGAAACTGCGGGACAGTCAGGCACAGCTAGAACGGTTTTACAAGGCCATGTCGGAGTTGAGAGAGAAGCTTGGGGCCTTGGTTATCCAGCTTCCGCCGTCGTTCAACTACAAGAAAGACAAAGAAGCGCTGGAGACATTTCTTGCACAGACGGACAAGAAATACGTCCACGCCATCGAATTCCGCAACAAGTCATGGTTCAAACCCGACATCTACAAACTTCTAGAGGCGAACAATATCAGTCTGGCTTGGTCCGAGAACCAGTACGCTTCAACTCCGCCCGAGGCCACGTCTGATGTGGCCTATCTTCGAATGGTGGGCGACCGTTCAATCACAAATTTTGGGGGGAAGCAACGGGATCAGGGTGAAGTCATGCGAAAATGGTATACCGCTCTAGAGGAGAAGTCTAACCTGTTCAAGCAGGGCTTCATCTTCTTCAACAATCACTTTGCCGGTTTCGGGCCAGGGTCGGTGAACGAGTTCCGACGGCTCGCAGGACTGGCCGAGCTTGATTGGAAAGAGTTGTCGAGGGAACCGGGACCTTTGCAGAGTAGCATGGCAGAGTTTCAGAAGTGAGTCCGTGACCCCTGTCTGTCGGATGCGGGTCACCAGAGCCTGAAACCTCAATCTAGAGTTAGCGCTGTATATCTTGTACAGAATTGGGCCCGAAACTGTTAAAAATTCTTCCCCAAGCAACCACCCTTCTACGGTCTTTCTAGGAGAATAGAATATTGACAGACGAAACCGAAAACAGCAATCATGAGACAACCACGAGGAAGAAGGTTTCAAGACGAGACTTTCTCAAGTACGGTGCAGGCGTGGCAGCTGTAGCCGCCGGAGCCACCGGTTTACTGGGGAAATTCCCGTCCCTCCCATCACTCACAACAACACCCACTCTGATACACCAGGTCGCGCCTGACCCAGGCATCGAGGAGGTTACCATAGCACAACTTGAAGCACAATACGCGGCGGGAACATTAAACGCAACCTCCATCGTGAACATGTACGAGACCCGGATTAGCGCTCTAGACCAGAGCGGCCCGAGGCTCAACTCACTTCTACAAGTGAACCCAGACGCATCGACAATAGCGCAGCAGCTCGACGCGCAAGCCCCTCCATTCGCTGGAATACTTCACGGCATACCTATCCTGCTAAAAGACAATATTGACACGCACGACCAAATGCAGACAGCAGCAGGCTCACTAGCCCTTGTCGGGACGCCCGCCCTACGGGATTCAACCGTTGCCGCACATCTTCGTGCCGCCGGCGCAATAATCTTAGGCAAAACCAATTTGAGCGAGTGGGCCAACTTCCGCTCATTCTTCTCCACCAGCGGCTGGTCCGGCCGTGGGGGCCAGTGCAACAACCCCTACGCAATCGACCGCAACCCGTGCGGCTCAAGTTCGGGATCCGGGGCAGCAACTTCCGGAAACCTGACCACTGTTTCCATCGGCACTGAGACTGACGGCAGCATCGTCTGCCCAGCGAACGCCAACGGAGTCGTAGGTATCAAACCGACTGTTGGCCTGGTTAGCCGAGCTGGCGTCATCCCCATCTCGCACACACAGGACACCGTTGGCCCCCACGCTCGAACAGTTGCAGACGCAGCAACCGTATTGACAGCTATCGTCCAAAGGACCCCTGACCCGCGCGACCCTGCTACCGGCACTAGCCCCCTTGGCATGTTGGGCCAACCGAGGCCTGCTCTGCCAGCCGACTATAGAGCATTCTTGAACCCCAAAGGCCTCCAAGGTGCCAGAATAGGAGTTGTTCGAGACTTCGAAGGGTTCAGCCCCCATGCCGATGCAATCTTCGACTCGGCAGTTACCGCAATAGGGAGCGCCGGAGCGACCCTCGTAGACCCTGTATCCTTCCCGCACCTCGCCGATATCAACAGCGGCCTCGCGGAGTTCACGGTGCTTCTATTCGACTTCAAGATAGACATAGCAAACTATCTCAAGACCAGAACAGGCGTACCCATCGCCAGCCCGACACTTCAAGCCCTGATCGACTTCAACAATGCCAACGCCACCCAAGAGATGCCCTTCTTCGCACAGGAAATATTCGACCTGGCCAATCTGTTCAGCTCGAACCCGAACGCCACACAACCCCTCGGCTTGTCATACAACGACTCGCTAGCCATTGACCAGAAGATTGGAGCGACGGAGGGAATAGACCAGCTGTTGAAAGCCAACAACCTTGACGCACTAATCGCCGGAACCGACAGCCCAGCCTGGCCCACCGACCTAATCAATAGCGACCATTTCACCTTCGGAACCTCATCGCCTTGCGCAATCGTAGGCTATCCTATCATCAACGTACCAGCAGGAATGAGCTTCGGCGTCCCGGTCGGCATCTCGTTCATGGGCACCGCATTCAGTGAACCTACGCTGATCAAGCTCGCCTCAGGCTTCGAAGCTGTCACACAGGCACGGCAGAAGCCACAATTCCTGCAGACCCTGCCCTTCAGCGGCCCATCCCCATTCAAAGTGAGAGGACGCGGACTCCTGCCGAAAAGAAATACCCCACTAGTCAGCCAACTTTAAGCACCCGTTCACCAACCCCCTTTTTCTATTGTCAATCAGCGGAGCTTATCGAGCCCATCCAGTCTCTGACCGGCAAAACTCTGCCCACGCTTCCAACTAGACGAGTCGAAGCGGAGAGAACTGATATAGTCCGGAGATGGATCTCTGCGAACGAGTCGTGAGTAATTGTTCTCCGAGAAAGAATTGGCCTACCTGAAATCTCAGCCCCTGGCTAGAATCGGGACCTCGTCCAAATCCGGAAGGCCGGATGTTGCCCCGGTGAGCTTCGATACGGACGGCGAGTACATCTACGTGAGCGGCCGGGACGTCACGAACACCATGAAATACAAGAATGTCATGGAGAATCCTAGAGCCTCATTCGTTGTTGACGATCTGAAGACAATGAAACCTTGGGCTCCGCGGGGGATCAAGTTACAAGGAAAAGCCGAGATCGTCAAGCACACTGGGTACATGGGTCCTGGAACTTACATTCGAATAAAACCTGTGAATAAACGAAGCTGGAATATCTAGCAGCTCAACTCTTTCTTCCAGCCCATGCCGTGCCGTCTGGGGGCTTGAGAGTCTGGTCTAGATAGGATGAAAGAGAAGAAAGAACGGGGGATTTCTTGGGGTGGGTTCGTTTGTTCTGTTATGCGAGGCTGACCGAGCCTACTTCTGAGAGGTCTGTGAGGTTGTTCATTTTGACCGTGTTGTTCGAGATAGTGTATAGCACGTTTCCGATGTAGAGTGTTCTGGTGATGAAGAGGTTGTTGTCTTGCCATGTTGGTAGTTGGCCGTTTTGCAGTTGTGTTATTCCGCCCTTGAAGATGATTCGGTTGTCGGGTGTGATGTTGAAGACGTAGGCTCCTTGCCAGATCGGCTGGTACGAGTACCAGTACGTTGTATCCTGGGGTTGTGCGGTTATCTCGACCGGGATCACCAGAAGGTTGAGTGTCTTGTCGAAGAGGACTGCTTTGTGATCGTTGATTGCGGGTGAGCTGGATCCGGGACCGCCGATCAAGTATCTGTTAGTCTCCGTTGGCCGGTTGGGGTCGGTTACGTTGAAGAGGCTGATCTTGAGGCCTGTGAAACGGACCGCGTTCTCCCACGCTACATCGGTGCCCGCCTGGCCGATGCCGATAAGATGTGTCTCATCGTATGGTTGTAGGTAGTCTGAAACGCCTGTTACGTTGAGCTGGCCAAGCACCTTGGGCCGAGCGGGGTCTTGGAGACCGATGACAAAGAGCGGATCCGTTCGCTTGTATGTAACAAGGTAGGCTTTGTCGCCCATGAACCGAGCAGAATAGATCTGTTCGCCAGGCGATAATCCCTCTAGCTTTCCGGTTATGTGGAGGCTCTTGTCGAGAACATACACGTTTGTCTCTTGCTGGCTGACTTGTGCGTATGCGAGTGGCATGGGACCGCCGCTCTGGCTGCAGCAGTTGGTTGTTGCAATCCGGAGGTATTCGTTGTACTCGTCCATCGAGAACTGGTTCAGAACGTGTCCCGGTACCGCTCCCGTAGCCTGGTAGGTGATTGCGAGACCATCGATGCTAATACGGTGCACTATCGTCTGCTGGCTCTGACTCCATACCGGCTGTGTGAGATAAATGTCGTGCAGAGACACGTAGATCGTGCTAGTCGTTCCGATCAAATAGATCTTCGCGGAAGGACTGGGGTTGCTCTGTGTCGTATCGAACCCGACGATCGTGGTGAAGCTGTAGCCTTGGTCGACAACGTCCGAGTGATAGACTTGTGTGGGCGTGGCCTTTACCACTTGGCCATTGACGATTTGCTCTGGGAGCAAGATCTCGCCGTAGCAGAAGACTGGCTCTGTTGCGACAAGATAGACATCGTTTCCGATTAGACGAGCACCGGCCAAGGTCCCGTTTACGTCGACCCTTGTCGTGATCACCGGGTTGGCATGGTTGCTGATGTCAAATACGAAGAGCGAAGTGGTCCCTGAGAATTGAATAGGGTATATCTTTGAAATGTTGCCGGGTTGAGAAGCACCTGTGCCTAGTGCAGGAAGCGGTGCGCCTCCGTTATAGTACGGATATGAGTATCCTGGAATCTCGTTTACGATGACAAGCCTGTTGCCGACCACAAATATTCCTTGCAAAGTCCCACTAACATTTACTCTGGAGAGAAGTCTGGCATCTGTTGCCGGATAGGCTTGGACGATGGCGACGGTGTTGTTTGTTATCGTGTAGATGTACTGGCCGTCGTTCTTGACATTGTCGAGTTCATCAACGCCAGACACCTGCTGATTCGTTTCAGAATGGGTGGGACTTTGACTTGAAGCACTGTTCGAATTGGCGCCGAAGACTGATGTTGTTGGGCCAGTAGTAAGAGCGCCCCGATTGTACAGCATAGGGATCGAGTTGCTGCAGCCATTCGCGTGAATGAACTCTCTCAGGTCTTGGTATGAGGTGAACGGGATCATTGCATGGGCTGTCGGGGTTGTGAGGTAGACTGAGACTGGGATGAGGGTGAGGCTGGTTAGGATGAGCAGGTATGCTGTTGTCGTTTTGCGGAGTATCATACTTGTTCGTCATATGGTAGGTGGCACGTGGGCTTAATCCCAGCGTTTAGAACATGGTGTTCGGAAATCCGAACGCCTCGTTGCCGAAGAGTAAGCTTGTATCGAACCAAGGCTTCCCTCACGCTCTGGAGATCTGGTATATTTTGGCAGAGGAACGAGAGAGGGTTATCGAGTCCGAGTTGAAGGGCGTGACTTTGCGTGTCTACTGGCACATTCTCGGATCTAAGAGACAGGCTGTCGGCGTCAGACCCGTCCAGAGAGCCTTGGGGTTGAGTAGTCCGAGTGTCGCCTTGCATCATCTAGAGAAGTTAAGGGGTCTGGGCCTATTGGAGAAGGACTCGAGCGGCGAATATCATCTGATCGAGCAGGTGAAGGTCGGAGTCTTGCAGAACTTTGTCGGAGTCTTGGGATTCATGCTTCCACGATACTTGTTCTACTCGACCATGTTCACTGTAATGCTCGCACTCTACCCGATCATCTACCGGCCAGATTTCTCCACGCACAATATCATGGCATTCGTCTTTGGCATATCAGCGGTTGCGGTCTCGTGGAGTGAAACCTGGCGGGCGTGGAGGTTGAAGCCGTTCTGATAATGGATCGGGCTGTTCTAACCTGTGGGATTATGCGGAGCATAGGCCCATGAGTATTATGAGAAGGGCTGCGGAGAGGGTTCGATATTGAGACTTGGGAGTAGAAGTAGAGCCGGATTTAGCCTGACGCTGGGCGTGCTTATCGGCCTCGGCCTCGTCCTTCTGCCTGGGATTTTGGCACCTCAGACTCAGACTTCGGCAACATCCGGATCCAATTCTAGATGGACTTTCTCAACTCAATCAGCGCAACCAAGTAACCTTGGGAATCAGACCGCTGGGACCTCCATCAGTATTACAGTGGGTTCAATGCTGATCCTCGTCAGCCTGGTTCTGTTTCCTGCTATCGCCCTGTCCTTTCTGGCACGATACTGGACCTTGAAACAGGCGAAAGACCGATTAGGTTGAGAGAATCAGTAGCTAGCATCGAATGGGCAACGCCTGTGGCTTCGAGGCCAGAGAATTAGTTGAGTCGTTTGGTCCTGGCGCATTCGGGACAGATGGGAATGTTCGCGTACATGTTGGTGGTTGGTTTTCCGCAGAATCTGCACGGCTGGGCGCTGGTCTCAGTGGGTGTGTGTGTCGTTTTCTCGCCTTTGTCGATCTGTCGGCTCAACACTCTTCGGTTCCCAGGCTCATTATTTGGCCGTCGTAACGTAAAAATCGCATGTGTACAAGTGAATACCTGATCATACTATTTTTCTTGGAAAAGATAGTTGGGTGAATGCTTAGGCTTCGGGGGTAACGTATGATAGTCCATCAAGGGTGGGAGGCGGAAGAATCGGCCGCCGTCGGGGTCACCATGAACAAGAATCTTTAAAAAAGGAAAATTATACCGGAGTTAGAAGGATGTTCGTAAAGCAATAACGTCTGGGTCTTCCTATGCTTCGTGGGTAGGGGATGTCTGCCGCAAAACGTCGCAATCCGAAGAAGAGTGTAACCCTCTTCTTGAGCTCTCCCGGTTACAATTGCGTTTTCTGCCAGCAAAGTCGATCTCCCTGACATCATTAGTAGTTGATGCGATGTCGTCCAGACCTTTGCTGCTTCTCGGCAACATAGCCGCGATAATCGTGACCACAGCCGCCTTTCTCCAGGCATTATCATGGCCCATCGCGGGCGTGCTGATACTTGTCTCTCTCGTATTTCCATTGCTGGCCAACATCAGCCCGCCTAGAGGATCTATGACTTCAGACCCAGCTTCGAAGATTCCAGCGACAACACGTCACTCACAAATGGAGACCAGGACTCCTCAACATCAGCCCCCTGAGAAACACACCACTCCAAACCATCAATCGTCGACAAAAATCGATCAAAGACTATCATCGAAACCGGATCCAGTCAGAACACTCGGACCGAAAGCTGGCCCTAACCTAACCGCTTCTACGATCTCCGCACCCAAACCTGGGGTACCAAATGTTGAACTCACTCTAAGACCCCCGGCTGTAAAGCTGGGACCTGATTTCAGCCCGACGATTGCAAAGGGCGACTATACAGAGTACGAGGTTGAACTGGACGCAGGAAAGGATTTTACAGGCGAGGTCACGGCGTCTGGCCTCGTAAATGTCTATCTCCTTGATGACGACAATCTGGACAACCTAGATCAGGGCGAAGAATTCTGGAGCGAGACAGGCGAGGAAGGCGTTGAAAATGCGAAACTGGAATTTACGGCACCCTCGAAGGGAAAATGGTTCTTCGTCGTGGAGAATGCAGACGACCGAGCCGTCTCTGCCACAGTGAACATCCAAAAGGGATCCCCTCCGACTCCTGCGTCAGCCTAGTTTTTCCTGCCCGTACTTTGTCAAGGTCCACCTGTTTCCCCGTCCAATGGACGTGGAGGAGACGACCTTTTGCTTGAGAAGCAGTCTCAGGTGATGGCTCACACAGCTCTCGGTGAGACCGGCTTTCTCGCCAATCTCAACGATTCGTGTCTTCCCCTTCTCCATGGCCTCGATGATTTTAGACCTCGATGCCAACCCTCGGTTGACGTTTCTCATTCCAGAAATGTAGGCTCGTGGATGGTAGGGCGGCGTCACGCTTGAGGCCCTTTTCTAGGCGAAATCTCCCACCAAGAGCTTCGTTTGCGTCCTGTCCTCCTCAGCCGGTCTGAACGTCTCGTCGAGCTCAACTTTGATCAAGTCAAGTCTCTGTCGGTAGTATTCGCCAACATTGTACCGTTTGACCATGTCAAAGGCAACTTGGAGATATTTCTCGACGCCCGCTTTGAATACGGTAGGCCCCAACTTGCCTCCGCATTTGACGCAAACTCCTTTCAAAGGTGCTCGGCGTGGTTTCCAATTGCACTTTGAGCATCTCGATCTCTGAGACGTGAACGTTCGCAGGTTTCCTACCAGGTCTCGTAGAATGTGGGTTCCGAGGACTTTTCTAGCAACTTCTTCTCCTCTGACCGCGACGATCTTGTCCGCAAGATCGAGTTGTTCCTTGACTTTATCCAGCATCGTCGGTAGTTCCTTGTAGGCGCTGGTCAATCGCGCGTGGTCTATGTCTTCCGTTGGGTGTGTAAACCCGATGTTCCAGTTGTCCGACGATGATTCTCGTGCATTGTTGAGGGTCGGGACAAGATCCTCGATCTCCTTGGGGTTCGCTCCCAATAGCGTTTTGTCATAGAAAGAGAGAGGGAATGCAGTGACTGTTTCGATGTTGAATGCTTGTCGTGCCACCTCGGTCGCGTTTAGTAGTGGAGCGAGCAACAGCGGGGCGTCCATCAAACCCCCAATCCTATCTGGGAGGTATTCTCTAGAGAAGTTCAATAGCACATCGAGCAATAGCGATACCGAGTCTTCGTCTCCATCGCAGTCTCGCCGTTTTGCTGCGTGGTATAACGGGTGGGCATAACAAACGCTCGCTTTGGTGAATCCGACGATTCTTGCCACTGCGCCGACGGACGTATGGGGCGATAACCCGACGACCAGATGCCCGATTAGGTCTTCTTTTTTCGATGCCTTGTAGAGCTTGTCCATTCCATAGTACGAGGCGAGTAGGTCGTCCAAGAACCTGGTTACTTTCAACAGGTACTCGCCGCAAGCTTCCGAGACGACAAGGTCCTGTATCTCCAGAGCGCACAACTGTCTCGGGTCAGAGAGCTCGCGCCCATCCATGTCATGTGTGTACCCTATCTCGTGGGCTTTCTCCAGGCTCAGTCCGATTTCTCCTGGTCTGAACTGGGTTAGGACGGCGTTCGACGCGTCAAACCGGAGGGTTCCGTCTTTGAACACGGAGACATCTGATTTCGCCCGTAACAAGGCCTTCTCTAAGGGCTCGGGCATTCGGGTTTTGTTGATCAAACCTTTCACTCCTTTCACCGACCCTTCGATTTTTCCCAGCTTGAGCCTCCCAACTGCCTCTTCCAGCATTTCGACCAGGTTTACGTTGACACTCCGATAGGCGACGAGAGAACCATTGCAAGTGGACGACGAATCGTGCGATGTTTGGCCGCACTTGGGACAGTTCGTGCTCATTTTCGTCTCTCGTCCGCAGACTGGACACTTGAGTTTCGATTCCCAGCGACCGCATTGTTGACATGATCGATCCACCAGGTCCAATGTTACCACGGATTTCCTCGATGCCTCTATCAAGTCACGGCGTGGGCCGCCGGATTGGCCGGTTGGAAATAGCCCGTGGACCCGTGGGGTCATGATTCTCTCCTTGGCCTTTTCTGGGCGGCCCATGCGTGCCCCGACAAAGATCGGCGCCTTGTTCTTTATCGGAAATCCTGCCAGCAAGCTCAGCGCTTCAAGAGAGCTTTCTCCCTTGACCTGGGTCGCTGGGGCTTCGAGATTCAGAATCGTCCGAAGAACCAGTGCATCATCATCTCGGAGTTGGATGGCACCGGCCACCATCTTGTGCGGCATTCGAGCCTGTTCCAGAATGTCCTTCAACTTCTCATCGTAGGGCAGAACGCAGGAATCGTCAAGGTAGTGGATGAGTTTCTCGCGGAGATAGTATACATCTTGGACCGTCACAAGGCTCCAGAAGTGCGTGTAAGCTGGATGCAGAGGAATTCCGAGGCTCTGGGATAATCCAATTGCCTCGCTTGCTCGCGGTTTGACAGAGAACGGGTTGGAAACGAATTCATGCAATCGTTCTGCCGAGACATTCAGCAATTGCCGTGCTTTGCTGCTGTTTTCTGGGTCGAGGAGCTTCTCCTTCAGTAACTGCGCCCACCACGACTCGACAAACCCCGACGGAACTAGCGCCCGATTGTTCTCGAGAAACTCCCCATATCCCACCAGCAGGTCACCGAGGAACAGTATCTTCTGAATCTTGTCCCGCAATGCCTTTGCTTCTTGAGGCGAGTCTATCCTCATTACTGAGCCATCGATGAGCTTCACGACAGGAGGCTCGATGCTATCGACCGCATTGACGATCCCAGCCTTCCCTGGCCTTTCTAGTCTCATCTGGACGCCTACCGCAAGAAAGCCACCCAGAATTTCCATGGTAGCCGGGTGAACACCGACCGATGCCATGCCAGTGTTTCGTGAGCGGCCGTATCGTATTCTGAAACCTCCGGCTGCTCCCGGGAAAGCGAATATTGGGCGTCCGCCGACAACGTCTTCCATGAACATGAACTCTTTCGCCTCTTCTCCTTCAGAAGACGAGGTCTTCATCATAGCGAGCCATCCCCAGCCCTCCAATCCAAGCTTCTCAACGATCTTCAGAACCTTGGTTGATCGTCCGAGTAGCCCATCATTTACCACTCGAAGTGCTCCGCCTCGGACCCTGTTAGTCTCGATCCGCATCAGATTCCGGTTGACCGCTACCTCGTCGGGGTCTGTTTCCACACCGTTCGGCTCAACGGTTAGACGCATGATCGCGTCTTTGAGGACGCTGTCCGGGTTCCGGTATTGAAAGCGGGCGATCGATCGCTCGTAGAGGCGTAGTTCTTCGACGAATCTCATCGCTTCCTGTTCCGATGCATGATAAGGGGGAATGTTCAGCTGCCGACGGACATAGTCGGCAACGATCATCGTTAAGCCCATCTCGGTGCCGCCTGCCGATCTCATAGGCCCCGCAAAATACACTGCCAGATGCTTTGACCCATCGACGTTTGTTCTGATCTTCACGTCATGGATTCCCTGTATCGGAGCGACGGTTACCGCCTCATCAAGCACGGCTAGCGCTGTGCGAATTGCTTGTTCGGCGGCATCTTCAGGTTCAAGGCTTCCGAAATGGTCCAGAACGATGTCCTCGCTGATCTTCAGAGCGGTTTCTTCGCGGGAAATCAGCTTACTGAGTTCGCGAATCCTCGCGGCAACCCCGACTGGTCCAACCGATTTCTCGACGCGCTCAGCCAGATCATAGGTGGTTTGTGATTCGACTTTCCATGAAGGGTCAAGTCCCTTCGACCGGGCCTCCGAGGCTATCGAGTACTGCCGGTTGTATTCTCCCTCTATTCTCTTCGCATAAACATGGTTGGGCCGGTTCTCTAGAACTTGCACAGCGAGCCTTCGACTACCCGCCACCGTAAAAGGGTTAATGGTCAATTTCTTGTTGAGACGACCGAAACTGTTTCTGAGCCTCGGCGGCCGCTCACTGTTCTATGGAGGAGCGAGTCTTAAGAGTGAGATGCGAATAGTTTGAGGAGGCGACGCGCGATGAGCGACAGTTCGCGAGTCGGAAACACAGGGAGACGCTCTGTTTGGGATAACAGAACCACGGTACGTCGGCTTCACGGTATCGAATATCGAATGCTCGAGGATTCCGATGACATCCACGATTTCATCAACACCGAGGTACGGAAGGAGCTGGAAGAAGATTTCGAGAGCATGGGCGAAGATCCGCAACATGACGCTCTGCTCAACTCGCTGCCGAAGCGGAAATGGAAGTTGGAAATTGTTGGCGTTGACGAGGTCCGGATGAATCCTTTGATCCTCAACTCGGCTGACCTCAAGACCGGTCGAAAGTTCATGGAGCGACTGACAGAACGTCGATCAGAGCTTCGTAAGTCGTTGGAGACAGGTGGAACGGTCATCTGGCCAATAGTCCTCCTGCGGGAACAGAAGCTACTTGTCGATGGATACTGTCGCCATTCAACCCTTCAAGAAATGAATATTCCCGAGGCTTACGGCTACGTAGGACGCTTCGTTGTCAAGTGAACCGATCCATCCGAATAGGATTTGGTCGCACACTCGAACCTGAATCGTACAACTCATGTCTGCACGAATCGATTTCAAGGTATCAACATGCCGCCACGTGTTGCTCTGAAGCTTATTTGCCAGGAACCCCCCATTCTATTGTTGGTTCAAGCCGTGTCCACTGCGTTCACCAGGGCTCTGGTCAAAGGCGAAAAGGGACAGAAGGACATGCAAAGAATTCCAATTGATACCGGTGCTTTCTTCACGATTCTGCCCTCCGAAGTCCTCTTCGAGATAGGAGCATACCCCTGGGACTTGAAAGTAAGGCTCGAACTTGACCGGGGAGATTCTTTGGAAGCCCGGGTCTATTCTGTCGTCGTCGCCGCTCAGGGACGAGAGGACGTAACCCTCGCCGTCACCTTCGAAGGTGCCCAGCCAGTCCTGGGCGCAAAGTTTCTGGAAGATCTTGGCCTGGACGTCGATTCTGAATCTGGCCTATTGGAGCCATCGAGGCATCATGGCTTCGCTTTCAACTACGAACCTTAGAAAATGTCCTCTAGCACTCGTGCCAGGATCATACTGCACTGTGACTTGGACGCTTTCTATCCCTCATGCGAGATCCACCGGGACCCTTCACTGAAGGGCAAGCCATTGATCGTGGGCGCGGACCCGAAGAATGGCAAAGGGCGTGGCGTTGTCACGTCTTGCTCATATGAGGCGCGGAAGTTTGGCGTTCGATCCGGGATGCCGATTAGCATGGCCTGGAAGCTATGCCCTCAAGGCATCTATGTGCCACCAGACTTTGAGCTCTATGGTGAAACCTCGGAAAGAGTGATGAATATCATGCGTGGCTTTGCGGATATTTTCGAGCAGACCAGCATCGATGAGGCTTACATGGACGTCAGCACGAGATGCAAGACTTACGATGATGCGAAACTTCTAGCTTCTAAACTGAAAGAAGCCTTGAGAGAACGAGAAGGCCTCACCGTTAGTGTCGGGATCTCGCCTAGTAAGTCTATCTCAAAGATGGCCTCGGACATGCAGAAGCCAGATGGGCTCACCCTTGTTCAACCTCAAGAGGTGGACAAATTTCTCGAACCGTTACCAGTGAATAAGATCAGTGGCGTAGGCAAGAAAACTACCGAATTTCTCCATGAGAAGGGAATCGAGTCTATTGGCCAGTTGCGAGGGGTTGAGGCGAAGAAGCTCACGGACTGGTTTGGAAAAGGTGGCGTGTGGCTTTGGGCTATCGCCAACGGGATCGAGGAGACACCTGTGGAAGAAAGAGGGCTCCGGAAATCAATCAGTGTTGAACAGACTTTCGAAAAGGACATTCAGAACAAGACGATGGTCCGGGATGCCCTTGAATCATTGAGCCACGAGGTTCATGACAGGCTTCTCGGCGAGCGCCTGCTCTACCGTACCGTAAGCATCAAAGTCCGGTTTGAGGGGTTCGTGACACTTACTCGCGATAAGACCCACACTGGCTACGTTGATGATCTTGGCGTTATCCGAGATTACGTCGTCCTGCTCTTTCGCGAATTCGAGAAAGACCGAAGAAAGGTCAGGCTCGTCGGTGTCCGCGTGTCTGACCTCAAGCCCTCCGAGGGCAAACAAGTGAAGCTGGGTTAGTTGAATCCCCAAACACCTTATTAGTGTAGTACCAGATAGACCGGGCTTGAAGATGAAATCTTGTCAAATACATCGCTTTCTCCAGCAAGAACCATCAAGTCACTGCTACTAACAACCATCATCATCTTTGCAACAATGACAATTGCCCTCCCAGCCCTCACGCTAGCCACGAGTGTCGGGTTCCAATTCGTTCCGCTCGTCTCCGTCGCCCCCGACGACCCTGCGGGATTTACGGTCACCAACCCCGCTTGCACTTCGCCGACTCCGATCCACACCTCAGCCTTCCTCCACTGCTACACACCTAACGACATTTACACAGCGTACAATGTCGCAAGGCTACACCAACAGGGAATAACCGGTAAAGGGCAGACGATAATCATAGTCGACTCGTACGGCAGCCCCACAGCGCTACAGGATCTGCAGTTCTTCAGCACTACCTTCGGCCTCCCGGCACCTGACCTCACCGTAATCAACCCTGACGGAACCCCGGCATTCAACAACGCTCAGATGGGCATTCAGGTCGGCTGGGCTTTCGAGACAAGCCTCGACCTTCAATGGTCTCACGCGATCGCTCCAGACGCGAAGCTAGTTCTGGTCGAAGCGAACCCTGCTGAGACTGAAGGCGTCCAAGGATTTCCCAGCATGTTCAAGGGTGAAGCAATGGCTATCTCCCAGTTCCCCGGTTCGGTCATGAGCCAGAGCTTCGCAGTCACCGAACAGTCGTTCTGCGGTGGCTCGGTGCTGTCGACAACTTGTAGCGCGGCCACTACTCAGATCTCTATGTTTAACCAAGTCTACCAGCAAGCCCTAGCCAACCATGTGACCGTGTTCGCGTCCAGTGGCGACTCAGGCACCGCCAATATTGAAAGGGCGGCCGGAGTCTCCGCAGGACCCCTGCTTCCGTTCCCCACAGTTCAATGGCCCTCCGCCGACCCGCTGGTCACGTCGGCCGGGGGAACCTGGCTCCAGTCCGACTGGAAGTGGGACCCGACAGTTACCACTGACACGTTCAACAGCTGTCTCGCTTCAGGCGCCTCCTTCAACACCTGCGCCGCCACTTACCTCAACTTTAACACGGGCACAGGGCGTACGGAAGCCGTGTGGAAGGAAGACTGGGCCGGGATCGCCACCGGTGGCGGCCGGAGCACAATCTTCTCGACTCCCAGCTTCCAGTCTGGAATTTCATCCAGCCTCCTGCAAGGCAGCCGTGGACTACCGGACCTTTCATGGAACGCCGCCGTCAACGGAGGAGTCCTAACTTTCACCAGCTTTGCAGGCGCCCGCGTCGGATGGCACATCATCGGTGGGACCAGCGCCTCCTCACCCCAGCTCGCTGGACTAGTCGCCCTGACGAACCAACTGGCCGCCAGCAAGAACAAGGGTCCAGTAGGCTACCTCAACCCGCTGCTCTACAAACTGCCATCTCGAGACTTCAACGACATAGTACCCCTGACATTCGGGACAGGAGCAGGAGTCACCACCCTAGCTGACAATAGCGAGTTCGGAACAGGCATCCCGGGAATGCCCACTACGGTTGGGTGGGATCTTACCACCGGCTTCGGAACCCCCATCGCCGATAACTTCGTCGACGACCTCGTAGCAGCGCTCTAATACAAGCCCATGCAATCGGTCGCTGCGAGAGCGACCGAACCCCCTTTTTCTTAATAACTCGCACAAAGATAGTCGAAGCCCTCGGAAAAAAATGGGCGGTTTCGGGGAATCTTAGACTCGCAGAATTAGGCTCCTATCGGTCTCTCTTTGAGCTGGGGCACTTCGAAGAAGGGAGCCAGAGTCGCCTTCACAGCCCGCTGGGCCTCAACGCCTAGTTGTTCGAAGCCTTTTCCGCAAAACGGGCAGTTTTCGAACTCTCCACGGTTAGCTTGTTTGGCGAACCATTCTCCACAGTGCCAACACTTCACTACTGCTGTAACGCACATGCCTTCTACTTCACCTCCCTCAGGACGTGTCCTCGTTCGAGTCTTGTTCCGAGTTGGGATTTAAGGGCGACGATGACCGCAAAGGCTCCAAGAGTTGCTACCGTGCGCTCAAGGAACATCAGGGGTGTAACGCCAATCCAGAAGTCTCCCGTGAGGTTGAGAAGCGATACGCTGAAGACGTTCAAGCTTACTTGTTCAGACATTGCCGTGTAGAGGGCAAGTAGCCCTGTCCGATAGGGGTCTTTGGCTCTTAATGCGGCCGGTAGTGAGATTATCACTAAGGTGTATGGTGTCAACCAGAAGAGCGTTCCTCCTTTCGAGAAGATAATGTAGTAAACAGCCCCTGCTAGAACATATGCCCACGGAGCAATTGGTCCCCATTCGTAGTGGAAGGCTATGCTCCCCAGTGCGACGGCGAGTAGTGGGATCAAAAGTCCTGGCAACCCGAAGACGTGAAAGAGACTTGTCTGTATGAATGCTGACCCAAGGCTACCCACGAGGGTAGCGGCCGTCGCAAGAACTGGTCTCAGCAGAAAGGCTATGATCGGGAGCATCACGATTTCAAGCGTTATGAATCCAGGACCACCGATGAACGGGGTAAGTGCGAAGAAAGCGGAAACAATGTAGACTGCAGCGAGAGTGGAAGTCAGCGCAAGTTCTATCGTCGTGACGCGAGTCTGA
>Ga0209802_1000909_pt1 | contig 22733 bp, 21 predicted proteins | sample GraSoiAngelo_129_FD_185886 | JGI IMG/M metagenome (GOLD analysis project Ga0209802, IMG submission 185886) | Grasslands soil microbial communities from the Angelo Coastal Reserve, California, USA - 14_0927_12_40cm (SPAdes) (version 2) | ecosystem: Environmental > Terrestrial > Soil > Grasslands ... | reverse complement strand
GAATCAGTTGATGCTCCCGCGCAAAGGTGCGAGCAATGTTCACGCGGTCGTGCTGCACCGCCGTGCTTGTGGAACCGGTTAGACGCGCCATTTCGCCGGGATGCGGGGTGAGGATCAACGGACGTTCGCTGCCGTTCAGTTCTGTCGCGTGGTTCGCGAAGGCATTGAGGCCATCGGCATCCAGGACGATAGGAGTGTGATGGTTCGTGACTACTTTTCGCACGAATTCTGTCGTGTCCGGATAATGGGAAATCCCGGGACCAACGGCCAGCACTGTTTTGCCTTCGACTAATTTACCCACTCTTTCAAGAGATCGCGTCGAGATTGTGCCCGCATCGGTTTCCTCGAGCGGCTCCGTCATGACTTCCGGATGAAAGCCAGCGACGGTGGGCAGAACGGATTTTGCTGTTGCGACCGTCGACAATCCTGCGCCAACGCGGAGAGCGGCTATGCCAGCCATTGCGGCGGCTCCGGCTTTCCCCACCGAACCGCCGAGGATCAGCACGTGCCCGAAGCTCCCCTTGTGCGCGTCAGGAGTACGTGGCGCGAAGATGGGAGCAACATCGTGCGCCGTGATTACATTCAGCCCCAGAGAGGAAGAGATCGCCTCATCCGGAGAACCAATCGGAGCCACGTAGGTAGGCCCGGTACTTAGCTCGCCGAAGACATGTGCAGGACGCGGCACGGTGAACGTCACGATGGCGTTCGCCCGCGCGACTGCGCCGGTTTGGTGGCCCATGACATCGGCGTCGGCGCCCGAAGGGATATCCACCGCGACGACCGGGGTTGTACTCGCATTCAGGGTGGCGATAGCTTCCGCATACAAGCCGCTCACCGGCGGCTTGAATCCCGTGCCGAGGATGGCGTCGATGTACAACTCGGCGTGAAGGGTGAGTTGTACGCGCTCAGTTTTCCACTCTTCGCTGGAGTGAACGGCCATCACTGGGACCGGAACTTTGGAAAACATCTCTCTCGCGTCGCCGCGCAGCTCCGCGGGATCGGCGAGCAGGACAACCTGAACATGTTTTCCTCTCTGGTGTAGTCGGCGCGCAGCCACGAATCCATCCCCGCCGTTGTTCCCTCTTCCACAGATCACAACAATGCGGCGCGCTGACGAATAGTGGGAAAGAACGAAATCGGCAACTGAGGCGCCCGCATTCTCCATCAGAGTGAGGGAGTGGACGCCGAAGCGCTCGCTGGTGGCGCGATCGATTTCGCGCATTTCGGCCGCGGTAACGATCTTCATGAAACAACCGCCGGTTTCCTGCCGGACGGGCGAGGCCGCCCGTCCCCACACGGCATGCGGTTAACGATCTTCATGAGCGCGCCACTGCCATCTGTTCGAGCTGACGGAGTTGTCCTGGCTCGCCCATCGCAATGAGGTAGTCGCCGGGCTCAATCCGGTCTTCGGGCGATGGATTGAAGCGCATGCCCTGTTCGCGCTTGATGGCCAAGATGATCACGCCCCGATCCTGGCGGATGCGGGAGCTCTCAATTGTTTTCCCCGCGAATGAAGAGTGCTTGGGCACGGAGATTTCTCCGATTTCCAGGTCCATGCCTAGATGAGTAGTGGCGGTATCCAGAAAACTGACCACGTGCGGGCGGAGAAACGATTGCGCGATGCGCTGCCCGGCGAACAAATATGGCGAGACCACGGAATCCGCACCGGCGGTGAGTAGGTGCTTTTCGGCGTCTTCTTCGCTGGCGCGGGCAATTATTTTCAACCGCGGATTCAGTCCGCGAGCCGTGAGCACGATGTAGAGATTCGTAGCATCAGTCGTGGTAGCCGCAACTAGCCCACGCGCGCGTTCGATGTGGGCATCGCGCAGCGTCTGTTCCTGCGTGGCGTCGCCGATCATAATCAGCCACTCGCCACTGAAGCGAGCCGCCTTCGTCTCACTCTGCTCGATGATGAGAAAGGGAGCCGGACGGCGTGCCAGCTCACGCGCCGCGCTACGGCCAACGCGCCCGGCGCCGCAGATGATGTAATGATCGCTGAGGCGACTGATTTCGCGCTCCATTTTTCGCTTTCCGAAGAAGCTGGCCAGCTCGAATTCTAGCAAAGCCTGCGTGAGCGACCCGATGCCAAGAAACACGAGCGAGACGCCGGAGACAATCAAGGCCAGATTGAAAATGCGCCCGGCGTGCGAGAGCGGATGTATCTCCTGATAGCCGATCGTCGTAAACGTAGTCACGATCATGTAAAGGCCGTCAAACCATGTCCAGCCCTCGATGAAATGGAATCCAGCCGTACCGATCAAGGCGAGCAGCAGCAGAGCCGCGCCGATCAGCCGGAGGTTACGGAAGGCTTTCATGAGTCTGTCGTTTGTCGCTAGTTTTGAGCCTGATCGTTCGGTATTTTGCGGCACTCCCCTACGTTCAGAAAACCTTTAACCGCTACGTTCGCGGAGAGAGGCCGCAAAGTCCGCAAAGACAAAACGACTATAAAACAAAAAGGCCTTCCACGAATCGTGGAAGGCCTTTCTCGGACGCAATATTCTTAATCTGCCATCGACGGAGCGGGCTTCGGCTCTTGCGTCGCCTCCGCAAGCTGGACCCGGCTGTGGTGACGTCCGTAGCTAAAGTAAATGACCATGCCGATAATCAGCCAGATGATCAAACGCAGCCACGTGTCACCGGGCAGACCGGCCATCATCAGCAAGGAGATCAGCGCACCCATGATTGGCACAAACGGAACCAGAGGCGTTTTAAAGGGCCGCGGCAGCTCTGGATCAGTCCGTCGCAGCATCCACACGCCCGCGCAGACGATCACAAATGCCAGTAATGTTCCAATGCTCACTAGCTCACCGAGAATTGCAATGGGAATAACCGAAGCGAAAATCGCCACAAAGATGCCCACAAAAATAGACGAAATGTAAGGGGTGCGGCACTTGGTGTGAACCGTGCAGAACCACTCCGGCAGCAGGCGGTCTTTGGACATGGAAAAGAAGACGCGTGACTGGCCCAGCAACATGACAACCATTGTGCTGGTAAGTCCGCAAATCGCCCCGAGTTTCACCAGCAGGCTGCCCCAGCGCACGCCGGTCTTATCGATGCCAATGGCAATCGGATCGGGGACATTCAGCGTGTCGTACTTTACGAGTCCGGTAAGCACTCCTGCGACCAGGATGTAAAGGATCGTACAGATCACCAGGGAGCCGAGAATGCCGATGGGCATATCGCGCTTCGGATTCTTGGCTTCCTGGGCCGCCGTGGAGACGGCGTCAAAACCGATGTAGGCAAAGAAGATCACACCCGCGGCACGCACCACTCCTGACCATCCATATTTTCCAAATTCGCCTTGGTTAGGAGGCAGGAAAGGCGTCCAGTTAGCAACGGCCTGGCTGGTGTGCCTCAGAATATACGCCGTCCCAAGGGCGATAAAGATCAACAGCACACAAACTTTAATAACAACGATAAGAGAATTTGCGTTCGCCGACTCCTTGATGCCGATAACCAGAATCGCGGTGACCGCGGCGATTCCGAGAAATGCTACAAGGTTGAAAACGCCTGTCTGGTGCGGGAGGGTGGAAGGATCAATACTGTTGGCGGCGAGAGTCTTGGAAATCCGGCCTAACGCTTCCCAGCGTCCGTTGTACATAACAAACGGGGCACCCGGAGTTCCCGCCAACCACGGCGGGATGTGGATATGAAAGTCCTGAAGCAGGCTAAGCACGTAGCCGCTCCATCCCGAAGCCACTGTGGCGGCGCCGAAAGCATACTCCAGAATGAGGTCCCAGCCGATGATCCAGGCGAATATCTCGCCGAGAGTCGCATAGCCATACGTGTATGCCGACCCCGCGATTGGGATCATGGAGGCGAACTCAGCGTAGCAAAGGCCGGCAAACACGCAACCGACGGCGGCTAGCATGAATGAAAAGACGATTGCTGGGCCAGCGTATTGCGCGGACGCTGCGCCGGTGAGCACGAAAATTCCGGTGCCGATTATGGCGCCGATCCCGAGTGATATGAGATTGCCAGGACCCAGCGCGCGCTTCAGGCTGTGCTCTCCCGTTTCGTGCGCTTCGGACATGATGAGGTTCAGGGGTTTCTTGGCCAGCAGGTTAGCCATCCAGTTCTCCGTTTTCCCAGCGGGTAAGCCCGCTTAAATGCGACTATTACGGCACGAGTGAACTCGTACCTTCCCGTTCCTATGGCTCCAGATCCCTGGCCGTATTCATCCTCGACCAGAGGAAATACACCGGGATTCCCGTCAACACAATGATCAATCCCGGCCAAGTGTACTGCGGTTTATAGCGTAATAGTACGACATCTATAAACATTGCCATCACAATGTAAACAGCCGGGAGTACAGGGTAACCAATGGCCCGGTAGGGCCGCTCGGCGTTGGCATGGGTACGGCGAAGCACAAAAAGCCCAAAAATCGTCAGAATGTAGAACACCAATACGGCGAAGATGATGTAGTCCAAAAGCTGGCCGTACGTGCCTGAGATACAAAGCACGCAAGTCCAAACCATCTGCACCATCAACGAGGTGACAGGTGTTTTATAAGTAGGATGCAGCTTGGCCACGCTGCGGAAGAACAGACCATCCTTCGCCATGGCGTAGTAAACGCGCGCACCTGAAAGGATCAGCCCATTGGCACAACCGAAACTGGAAAGCAGGATGGCGATGGCCATGAGCGAGCCGCCAAGCGCGCCCAACATCTGGGTCATGACTGCCGTGCCGACCCGGTCCTCAGCGGCATATTTGATGCCACGCTCCAGGATAGTCGCGCCGGTCGGACTTCCGTCCAGTGGCAGCGCATTGAGATAGATAAAGTTGCAGGCGATGTAAAGGGCGATCACAATGCCCGTTCCGAGCACAAGCGAGAGTGGCAGATTCCGGCTCGGATTTTTCACCTCCCCGGCTGTGAAGGTGACATTGTTCCAGGCGTCGGCGGAAAAGAGCGATCCGACTTGGGCGACGGCGATCACCGTGATAGTGCCGACCAGGACACCCCCGCCGATATCATGAAGTGTGTCCAGCCCTGCGTTATCCCAGAAGTGCCCGTGAAAATTGGCGGCGAGTGCCAGGGCATTGCGCCCACGGAACAATCCGAACAATGCCAATCCCAGCAGCGCAGCGACTTTCGCAGAAGTAAAAATGTTCTGGATTAGGGCTCCAGTTCTGACGCCGAAGATGTTGATCACAGAAAGTACAACCACCACAAGAATGGCAATCAGATTTTGCGTATTCAGCCCCACATCCATATTGCCCAGAACCATTGGGCCAATGTGAATTGGGGGCACTTTGGCGAGGTGCAAAATCCAGGCGGAAGAGGAAATGGAAGGAAAAAAGACGCCAAGAAACTTGCCGAATGCGACGCCGACGGCGGCAATGGTGCCGGTCTGAATCACCAAGAACAGAGTCCAGCCGTAAAGAAAACCCCAGAGCGGACCGAGGGCTTCGCGCAAGTAAACGTACTGCCCGCCGGCGCGAGGCATCATGGCGGCCAGCTCGCCGTAGCTCAGGGCACCAACGATGGTCAGGAAACCGGTTACAACCCAAGCACCGATCAGCAGCGCGGGTGAATTCACTTCTCTGGCGATCTCAGCGGAAACTATAAAGATCCCCGAGCCGATCATTGAGCCCATGACCAGCATCGTGGCGCTGGTCAGGCCTAGGCCTTTGACCAGTTCGTGATCCTGTTGACTATGAGTTTGCCAGTCGGTGCTAACCGCGGGTGCGGGCTGTCGAATGTCAGTGCTCAGTGGTCCTCCGAATGTTGGCGCGGCGTCTTCGCCGGTCGATTCTTACGATGAACAGGGGTAGCGGCGTTACTTTATCCTAATATTCGCAAGAATTCCTCTGCTGATTTGCGAGATTCGGATATCAGATCAGATATAACCGCTACGGAATCAGCCCCAGCCTCAATAACCTCCCGGCAGTTCGCCCTTGTGATTCCGCCGATCGCGACCAGGGGCTTGCGCGTAAGTCTCCGCGCCCGGCGCACGCCATCCACGCCGACGATTGGATCGGGATTTTGTTTGCTGGCCGTTGCGAATACAGGGCCGATGGCAATGTAGTCTGCCGAGGTCTGATCAGCTTCCGCGACCTGCTCGGGATTGTGCGTCGAAACTCCGAGCCAGCGGTTTGGCCCGATGACTCGCCTGGCACTCTCCGGCAAGAGGTCGTCCTGGCCTACGTGGACGCCGTCGAATTGAGCAGCGAGGCAAAGATCTGCACGATCGTTCATGATCAACTTGACTGAGGCACCAAGCCGCTGTCGTAAATTTGTTGCCTGGTCTAGAGCCTGCCGGGCATTGCTGTCCTTATTCCGATACTGCATCAACTCGCAGCCTGCGGCTCGCAGGTCTTCGCAGAATGACACTAGCTCGTTCAGTTCCGGATGGAAGCCGGAATCGACAATGGCATACAGCCTAGGCAAACTGAACATGCGTTTTTACTGACAACTGAGAACTCCAAACTGAGAACTCTTCTTAATTCGCAAATCTCGAGTTAAATGACGCGGAATTCGAAGGCAGGAACAGTTTTCCGATTTTCAGTTTCCAGTTCACAGTTTTCCCTTAACCTCCTATTCGGGCCGCAAGCTGGCTAACCTAAGCACTTACCTTCTCCTTCCCGTTCTTTGCAAGGAAGCGGTCAATGAAGGTTGTATCCAGCTTCCCTGCGCGAAAGTCGGCGTCAGCCAAGATCTTCCGATGCAGCGGAATCGTGGTGTAGATACCTTCAACAATGAACATTTCCAGCGCTCGGGACATGCGCGAAACCGCTTCTGACCGATCTCTGCCGCGTACCACCAGCTTGGCGATCAGTGAATCATAGTAAGGCGGAATCACGCCTTCTGCGTAAGCTGCTGTATCGATTCTTACCCCGGTGCCTCCAGGAGGATGGAAGGCGGTAATCTTGCCCGCTGATGGCGTGAACTTCTCCGGATGTTCAGCATTGATGCGGCATTCGATGGCATGACCACGGTGCACAATGGGCCCGTGCAACACATCTTCCATGCGCTCGCCGGCGGCAAGCAGAATCTGACTCTTGACCAAATCGACATCCGTAACCATCTCTGTGACCGGGTGCTCGACCTGAATGCGGGTATTCATTTCGATGAAGTAAAGCCGTCGATCCTCATCCATGAGGAACTCGATAGTGCCGGCGTTAACGTAGCCGATATCCGACAAAGTCTTACAGAGAACTCGCCCGATATTTTCTCGCAGTTCAGGCGTCATCTGGGTGGAGGGAGACTCCTCGAGCAACTTCTGATGCCGCCGCTGAATCGAGCATTCGCGCTCGCCCAGGCTTACCACATTGCCGTATTGATCGGCCAGAATCTGGAATTCAATGTGGCGCGGGCGTTCGATAAACTTCTCCATATAAAGATCGCCGTTGCCAAATGCTGCAGCCGCCTCGGATTGCGCAGCTTTGAAAAGTGCGGGAAGCTCTTCTTCATTGCGGACAATGCGCATGCCGCGCCCGCCGCCGCCGGCCGAAGCCTTAACGATCACTGGAAATCCAACTTGCCGCGCCCATTCCAAGGCCTCGCCTTCGCCCGCGAGAATGCCCTCTGATCCAGGCAGGATAGGCACGCCGGCATTCTTCATTGCCGCACGAGCTTTTTCCTTCTCCCCCATCAGACGGGTGATTTCAGGTGGCGGTCCAATGAATTTGATATTGCAGGTCTCGGAGACTTCGGCGAAATTGGCATTTTCTGCGAGCAGCCCGTAACCAGGATGGATGGCGTCGACATTAGCGATTTCGGCAGCACTGATGACAGCGGGGATGTTCAAGTAGCTTTGCCCAAGCTGAGGAGGGCCGATGCAGATGGCTTCGTCGGCAAACCGGACCGGCAACGAGTTGCGGTCGGCCTCGCTGTAGATCGCCACCGTGCGGATTCCGAGCTCTTTGCAGGCGCAGATGACACGAAGGGCAATTTCGCCTCGATTGGCGATGAGTATCTTCTTGAACATGCGTAGAACGAGATCCTTGCCGGCATTGCCGCGGAGTTAACCGCGGGCAGCGCCAGTTACAGGCACAAAAATGGCGCGCTTCGCGCGCCATGGGTTTCCGTCCGCGGCTTTCTAGCTCTTCGGGCGTATGACAAACAGCTCCTGCCCATATTCAATCGGCTGGCCATTGGCTACCAATTTCTTAACCACCTCTCCGGCTACATCCGATTCGATTTCGTTCATCAGCTTCATGGCTTCCACAATGCACAAGACTTGGCCAACCTCCACCGCGTCCCCTGGCTTCACAAAAGGCGGCGATCCCGGCGACGGCGACTCGTAAAATGTTCCGACGATGGGCGAGCGGACGGTGTGGAGCGGCCCTTCACCTTTGGCCTCGGATTCTTTGGGAGTGCCGGGTACCGCAGGCGAGGTGATGGGCTGTGCTACTGCGTTCTCCGGTATCGATGACGCTGCTTGTACAGCGATGGTGCGAGTATCCTGCGCAGGTGCGCTTGAGTTCGGAGCGCGCTTGATACGGACCTTCACATCGCCGCGCTCCAGCTCGAACTCGGCGATTTCCTGTTCTTTTAAGAACTCGATGAGTTCTTTGATCTCTTTCAGATTCATCGTCTACGGTGGGACTAGTCTCTGCCCTGCGCGCCCGGCCGGAAAGAAGAGCAGAGCTGCCCGGGCAGTTTGTTCCAGGAAACTATGACTGTCATACGACAGCCGTTAGTTCCTTACTCGTGGCCGTCAGAATTTCGCATCCATGCTCGGTCACCACTACCATATCCTCGATCCGTACCCCGCATTTCCCAGGGATATAAACGCCCGGTTCAATCGTGATGATCACTCCCGGTCTGAGGGTTTCACTCAGCCCAGCGGCAACGCGAGGAGCCTCGTGGATTTCCAAGCCCACGCCATGGCCGGTGGAATGGGTAAAATACTTGCTTAAACCTTCTCTTCGCAATAGCTTGCGAGCAGCCTGATCGACCTCGCCGACGCTTACTCCAGGTCTGACAGCCTCAATTGCCGCTTGCTGGGCGTCCCGTACAGCCTGATAGAACTTGTGCGCCTCCGCAGTGGGCCTACCCACGTACACAGTGCGAGTCATGTCAGAACAATAGCCTGAGAGTATAACACCGAAGTCGCAGACCACGAATGCCTGCGGTGGGATAGCCGCTTGGGAGGCTCGGCCGTGAGGCAATGAGGACCGTTCGCCCGAGGCAATAATGGTCGGAAATGACATGTCGTCGGCGCCCGACTTCCGCGCGGCGTACTCGAGTTCCCAGGCGACTTCGGCTTCGCTAATGCCGGGACGGATAGTTTCTAAGATTCGATCGAAAAGGCTGCTGCCCAGCCGGACGGCTCGCCGAATTAGCTCGATTTCTGCCGCATCCTTCACCATTCGTGCTTGCTCAATGATCGGCGGAGCTTCGCGGAGTAGAAACTTCGATGACAAGGTGTTTAGAAGGCGGGTCCGTGCTGCTACTGATAGGTGATCTCCTTCGATGCCAACCCTGATGCGGGACTTGCCCAGCTTAGGACGATTCCGGAGCATCCACTCGGCCGCGGTAAGAATCGGGGCTTTTCGGCTGATCATGACTTTCGCGCCTTGCACCTCGGCTTTGGCTTGTGCCGAGTAACGTCCATCACTGAAGAAAACGGATTTGCTCTCGGTGACCACGAGGATGGCTGAACTACCGGTGAAGCCCGAGAGGTAGCGAATGTTTGGAAGATGAACGATCAGCAGGCCGTCGAGACGATGACGGCTTAGCTTGCTCCGCAAATTTTGCTGCCTGCTCTCGTAGTCCATTAATCCGAGTGTAGCAGCGCAGCCCAGCGAAAGCTGGTTCAAGTCGGCGGCGGAGAAGGGACTCAGGTTTTAGCTGCCATCGGCAGACGAACAACGACCAACGGCCTAAACAGAACCGCCGGCCCTATTTGCAGGAACCGGCGGCTGTCTTGCTGCTAACCCGAATTCTACGTCTGGATAATGCGCGGAGTAATGAAGAAAATCAGCTCCTGGTTTGCGGTGCTCACGGTGCGACGCTTGAACAGATTGCCGATAGCTGGAATATTTCCAAGCAGCGGCACCTGCGCGATGTTGACCGAATTCTGAGTCTGGATGACACCGCCAATAACGACGGTTCCACCGTCAGTGACCAGCACCTGCGTAGTCGCCTGCTGCGTAATCAAAGTCGGGTTGCCCTGAATCGTATGCCCGAAATCAGGTGTGGTGTTCTCGACGTCCACGTTCAGGAAGATCGTTCCTTCCGACGTGATCTGCGGAACCACGGTCAGACGCAGGAAAGCGTCAACGTAAGTAACTGTTGGCGGACCACCCAACTGTGCCTGCGTGACGATCGGAACGCGCACTCCCTGGCGCACCAGAGCCTGAATGTTGTTCTGAGTGACCACCCGCGGACGAGAGAGAATCTTCAGCAACCCGCGCGACTCCGCCATGGTCAAGATCGCATCTATGCGGTAGTTGTTGCTTTCGTTTGTGAAGCTGAATCCGCTCGTCGGGCTGGTGACCGGCAGGTTGGAGAACAACGGGATAGAATCGCCTATTGTGATGTATTTTGGAGCCAGGCCGCCCACTTTAATTGGTGAAGCGCCAGCGCTCGAGGCACCGCCAATCGCACTAGGCGAGTTGCCCCACCCGAATCCTAGTTGCGTTCCAATGTCGCGGGCGAAGCTGCGGGTAGCGGCTACGACGCGAGCTTCGATTTCGACTTCCTGCGTCTTGCGATCAAGCTGCGTCAGCAGGCGATCAACCGCCGGCATAACCGAAGGAATATCTTCGATGATGAGTGCGTTCGTGCGGTCGTCCGAGATTACGTCACCCCGCTGGGTAAGGAATTTCTTTACCGTCGGCACTACATCTTTCGAGTGCGCGTAGCTCAGGAAGCGAGTGACGGTGACCTTATCAACGGCCAGTGCTTCGGCTTCCTGCTGCGCGCGCTTCGCTTCGGCTTCCTTGCGCAGAGTATCGACAGTAGCGATGCGCAGCACATTCCCTTCGAGCTGCCGCGAAAGACTATTGTTCTTCAGAACGATGTCGAGGGCCTGATCCCAAGGTACGTCATCCAGGACAATGGTTAGACTTCCTTTGACGTTCGGATCCAGCACAACATTCAGTCCGCTGATTTCGTGAATCAGGCGGAAGAAGTCTTTCAAGTCGACATCTTTCAAGTTCACCGAAATCGGCTCGCCAGTGTACTTTGGGCCATTTACAGCCGGATTCTGCTGCGACTGCGACTTCTGCTCGGCGGCCAGGTTTACTGCGGGCTGCGATGGCACCGAGCCGGGCGCTTGCATCGCCGCGCTGGCCGTGGGCAGCAGATTGCCTTCCGGACGATCCACAAACTTACCGGCAGCAGCCAGAGCCCGGTCTGCGGGCTCCAGGACGGGAGTCTTCTGCTCTTCGGCCGTTGTCTTCGGCTTGTACGAGGGTTCGACGAATACAAAATCGTTCGCGGAATCAGGACGCTTGGTATCTGCAACTGCTGGGGGTTTCACCACGGACTGGCTTGCCGCAACCTCAAGGTTCTTGGTTGCAGGCGTAGAGATTGCCGAAGCGGAAGGTTGCGAAACGGGAGCGGTGGAACTGGGAGCTTTCGCCACCACCGGCCCGGTGTGCAATTTCAAGACCAGTTTATTCCCGTCGACGGGCATGAGTTCATACTTGCAGGCTTGCTGCAGATCAATGACGACTCGCGTGCTGGGAGGTTGTTGCCCGTTCATACCAACCCGTACGGTCTGAACTCCATTGCTCCCCACGTCGATGTGGGTCTGGGAAGTAGCCACCGATGTGTTAGGCAGGTCGAGCACGACTCGCGCAGGGTGAGCAAGAGTGCTTAACTGAGGCGTTAGTTGGCCACGAGCGGTTATCTCCAAACTCACGCTGTCATCGCCCCGCACGACGTCAACCTTCTGCAGAACAGCGTGCTTTACAGTCTCTGTGCCCGTGCTCTGCGTCTCGGCCGCTGCCGCGATCAATACCAACAAAAGCAGCGGTATGAAAACACCCAGCAATTGCTTTCGCATTTCGCTTCTCCCCACGGCGCGTGCTTGCTCGCCGGTTATCTTTCTTGCAAATTATCCGGCGCTGTAACCCGCCGTTCGCCGGATTACACGGCCGGCGTTGGAATCTTCTTCGTAACTTCACGCGTAAATGGCTTGCCCAGCTTATCCTGTAACGTCTCTTTGAAAATGATGGAGTCGCCTGTGATCTTCACCACATACCCGTTGAACACGGGATCGTTCTCTCGCAGGAAATAAGCTTTGTTCATGGTGTTGACGACAACCGCTATCATGCCGGTATCGGCTTTCACCACGCCTTTAAGATTCACTTCTCCGATCGACAAGCAGCGCTTACCTGTACTGCAGCCTGATCCGACCATACTGCGATTCACCACCGGACTGATAAAGGGATCGCGCCGGCCAGTCAGATTGATCACTTCGGCTTGTTTTTTCGGCTGAGCCGGTTTGTTTTTGTCCTCGACGGCGATCCTCTGTTTGGGCTGCGATTTCCTAGCAGCGCTCTTCGGGTTCGCACTCGCGGGCTTCGCATCTGCTTTCGGAGCGGCTGCGGATTTTATTGCCGGCGGTGTCTTGTGAGCTCCCGGCGTTTTTCCGGCATTCGCCTTGGCCGGAACTTGCTTGTTCGCATTCGCCGGCTTGGGTACAGGCGGCAGAGCGGTTACGGGCTTGCTTGTTGGAGACGCCTTAGCCGGCGCAGCTTTGGCTGGCTGGGATGGGGCAGGTTTCGATGCATTAGGCTGCGAAGCCGCCAACGCCGCGTCTGAGTCCAACGCTTTTTTCTGCTGCACCAACTTCATTGTCGTCCGCGTGTCCTGGATCACATCCGGGTTCTGCGCCCAGGCAGCTCCGCAGAATCCCAACAAAAGAATTGCTGTCATCAGCTTCATAGGTTCCCCTACTTTTTCCTCGCTGCTGGTTTGCCGGGCGCGCCGGGTTCGAGATCATGACTGAAGAAAGTGGTCGCCGTGTAGGTGGCAGCAACGCTCTCACCGGGCGCGTACTGGTATTGGTGCTTGACCTTCGCGTCGGAGGATTTCTTCGTGCTGGCCACCAGCAGTCCGGAGACATTGATGATTCGCTCGAGCTTGCCCACGCGGTCAAAGAAATTGAGCATCGAGTAATAGGGACCATCAAGTTCCATCTCGAAAGGCAATTCGCTATAAAAATCTTTGCTATTGACACCTTTCGCCGTATATCGGCGGAGTTCGACACCGGACTTCATCGCCTCAGAGTCCATCATGCGCATAAAGTTGTCGACTTCCTTATCATCCGGCACGATGCGCCGCTCGATTTCGAGTTGCTGCTTGAGGCTGGCAAGCTGGCGTTCGATTTCAGCCAGACGAGGCCTATAGGTTTCGAGTTCGGCGTTCTCTTTGACCTTATCGTCGAGCCTTTGCTGAGCAGCTGTATTGGCGTCCCGCTGTGATTTGAATAGCGTGAAATACAGAGCCACACTCAGCAATAGCGCTCCGCCTAATACCACTGCCCACTGCTTGATACCCGGCATGTCATTAAAATTCATGATTTCCCGCCTTAGGACTTGGTCTTTTCGCAGCTCAGCGTGAACTGAAATGCCTGCATGTCGCGAAAAGTCTCGTCCTGAAAGGTTTCCTTGATCTCAATATTCTTGAAGTACCCAGTCTTTTGCAGATTCGAGATCAGGTTGGCTACGGCATCGGCGCTCAAGGCCATGCCTTTAATATCCACGCTGTTCCCGGCATCGATCATCGAGTCCAGCCACACTGCCTCGGTACTGTTCACCGTACTTCCGATGGTATTCAGCAGATTGACCGGACCGGCCTGCTGGGCCCGGAGCTGATCGATGACGTCCACGCGGCGCTTGTAGTTCTCTGCTTGCTTTTGCCGCTCCAGATACCGAGCCTTCACGCCCGCAAGCTCGTGATTCTTCTGCTCGGCAGCCGTCATTTTGGTTGCGATGCTCTGCTTCTCCCGATCGAGCTTGTACCAGTATCCTAGGTTGAACACGACCAGCAGGGCCGCAGCGACCGCCACTTTCATTGCCGGCGAGCCGACATCACCCATATCCATGGCCGCGACCGTGGAAGCAGCGGAACGCTTATTTTTCGACTTCGGTGTTCCCAGCAAATTGATTCGGATCATAGGTCGTCAAAACTCCTCAGGGCCAACCCCACCGCAACTGCCAATTGGCCGGCGTTCTGCTCGATCAGTTCCACTCCCGGTCCTTGCGCTGGCGGCGCAATCCGCTGGAATGGATTAAAAATCTCCACCGGCAGCGAGAACTCCTGGCGCAGGGCTTCGACCAGGCCCGGGACCTTTGAAGATCCCCCCGCCAGGTAAATCTTCTCGATGTGCTCTCCTGCCGCGCTGGCACGGAAGAAATCGAACGTCTTCTGAATTTCCAAAACGATAATTTCAGTCACCTGCTGCAGGATGGGCGTTTTGGCATCTTCGCTGACGGTGCCCACCTTCTTGCCCAACTTCAGCGCTTCAGCGTCGTCGAAGCTCAGGTCAAGTTCTTTCTGCAGTGAGTCTGTGTACTGATGCCCGCCGACGCTGACATCGCGCGGGAACAGGGGAGTAGTGCCCTTCACGATGTTGATATTCATCACGCTCGCGCCCAGGTTCAGCAATGCGACCACCTGACCCGGCGCAGGCTCGTAGTTGTATTCGTAGCAGTTCTGCAGCGCGAGGGCATCGATGTCCACAATAGCCGGAGTTCTTCCCGCCATCGAGAGTACGTTGGTGTAGTTGAGAATCTTGTCCTTCTTGACGGCGACAAGAAGAACGTCCATCTGCGGATTGCCCGCGTCTTCGGAGAGAATCTGGTAGTCGAGATTCACGTCGGCTAGATCAAATGGGATGTGCTGCGCGGCTTCTTTCTCGATAGTTTCGGCAAGTTCCTGATCGCTCATCGAGGGCAGCGAGATCTTCTTCACAATCACTGAGTGTCCGCTTACCGCGGTTGCGACGGCCTTCGACTTGATCTCGTTGTCGGTAAACAACTTTGAAATCGCGGTCGAAACCGTGCCCGAGTCTACAATCATGGAATCGACCACGATATCGGGCGCCAAAGGCTCCAGTCCGAGATGGGCGACTTCAATTCCATCGCGTCCGCGCTTCAGCTCCACCGCCTTGATGCTCGAGGATCCGACATCCAGGCCAACAATCGTCTTCGCTCCGAATCCAAACATGTGCCCGCCTTTACGGTTGCCCGGCAGCTTTCACGGCTGCCTTCGGTTTCTTCTTGCTTCGTGCTTCCATCTGGTTCGACTTATCTTCCATCCACTGATCAAGCTTCGACTTCTTGAAGCGCCAGCGGTTGCCCAGCTTGAAGGCGGGGATTTTTTGTTCCCCGACGTACTTGTACAGCGTGTCCGGACTCACTCCCAGGTACTGCGAAGCCTGGCGAATGTTCATCACTTCCCGCGAGTCGGCCATAGTTTCAATCCCTTTCCACAGAATGAGGCCCTGCTCCCGCGGTTTGTCGCGCGGCCCACAAGGCAGACTTGGGAGAAAATTCCCCGAAGCAAAGGCTCAAAACTGCGTTCGAGTGAATTTTGGTGTCCAGAGCATATCTCAACCCCCAAAATGCTGAAGTCAAGGCGAATTTCCGTGTTTTTCCTGGTTTTATGGGTGTTTTCTGGAATCTCGGCTGGATGGAGTTGCAGATTGGTTCTATATGTTGTACCTATAACAAACATACATCCAAGAGGATGTGGTGTTTATACAATCGGTTCGGATTTCCCGCGGTACCGGTAACCAAAGTACGACAGACGTTACCGCAGTGTGTGGACATGCGGAAAATACATCCGAAAGGCGTGAAAAAGAGGTCCAGGTTTCCCTGGACCTCCCGAATGCGGCCTGCGTTCTTTTATTAGTACGCTACGATTGGACCCGCTCCGGAAGACGCAACCTGGTTGTACGGAACGTTGTTTGGAATCCCGTAATGCGCGTAAACGTCCCGCATGCGTCTGTCCATGCTCTCGGCCTCGCTTTGATTGTTACTTCTGCGATATCCGAGCCAGCGCGAGTAATAGCTGTCAAATCGGCTCTGATCCTGCGCCGACAGGCGACCGCGCCATTGGCTATTTCGGCCATAAGATCCGCGGCCGTACTCGCGATTATCGCGGTCGTAATACGCATCATTGTCACGATCACGGTCTCTGTCCTGATAGACGCGATTGCGGTCTTGGTCCCGATCTCGATCCCGATCGCGATCCTGATCGCGATGGTGCTTATCATCACGGTCGTGGCGGCGATGATCACGATCGCGGCGGCGGTCATCGTCGTCCTGATCTCGTTTGGCCTGATCATCACGGTCCTGAGGGGCGGCCGCAGTTATTAGGCGAGCACCTTGAGCGGTTCGGCTCTGCTGAATTTGTCCCCAAGCCGGCCAATTGAGCGCCAGGGCTATTAATGAAAACTGCACAAATCTATTCATAAGAACCTCCTATGGGCAAAAGACACACTCTCCCGCCCCAGATTGAGACGTCCGTTTGGTGCTGTCAGTTGGCCTGTACCGAAAAGTTTTGTAAAGCGGAGTTGCAGCGCTTGGTGCGCTGCCTGTAACTCCTGCGAAATTGTTCTAATTCGTATCTTCAATATCATTCGATCAATGCGGTAATCTGTTCGTCTTGACGAAGGTACTCTTGCGCTACTTGGATCGCCTGCAACCGCTCGCTTTGCTCGCGCTTCGCGTTGTCTTGGGCGCGATTATGATCGCGCACGGCTATTCCAAGGTCTTCGGCGGCCTCTCCGAACACGTACATCACGTGAGCAACCTCGGACTTCCCGGCTGGCTGGCCTATTTTTCTGCGGCGGCGGAGTTCTTCGGTGGAATTTTGGTTATAGCCGGTCTGTTCACTCGCTTCGCAGCCTTGGCAATTCTTATCAACATGAGCGTGGCGATTTGGAAGGTTCACTGGAAAAATGGATTGTTGGGACAGGGCGGGTATCAATTCCCGCTCGCGCTGGGGGCCATCGCGTTCGCGCTGATCTTCCTCGGCGCTGGACCGATTGCGCTGGATGGCATACGGCGCGGAGGAGGCGCGCGATCAAAGAAGGACTGAGTTCCAGTCCGCGCGCTGACCAATCGCGACCTGTAAATTCGGAAGCAGAAGCGGAGCTATCGCCGCGATGCAATCTCGCCAAACGGCACTTCGCGCGGAATATTATTGTGATCCATCAAATCCCACATGCGTTTTTCCATGCTGCTGATCTGCTCGCGATTATTATCGCGGCGGTATTGCAGCCAGCGCGTGTAGTAGCTGTCGAAACGCGATTGATCGCCGGCTGACAGCCGCCCGCGCCAGCGGTTACGGCCCGAGTCGCGGTCGCGATCACCATCATCGTCGCGGTCATGCTTATCCCACCCGCGGTGTAATCCACGGTCGTGGTCGCCATCGCGATCGCGGTCACGATCCCCATCCCGATCACGGTCATCCCAATCTCCATCCGAGTCAGAATGGCCATTCGAAGCTACTTGCCAATAGGGAGTGTCAGACGGAACGCCGTAGTGGGCATAGATGTCCCCCATGCGCTTTTCCATGCTGACGGCTTCGTCCCGATTATTACTTCGCCGGTATTCTTGCCAGCGCGAATAGTAGCTATCAAAGCGGCTCTGATCGTCGGCTGACAAACGCCCCTGCCAGCGATTTCTCCAACGCCACCACTCGTTGTTGTCGCGGTCCCACTCTCCCCTTGCGTTCGACGCCACTCGCCAGTAGGGCGTGCCGGCCGGAATACCGTAGTGCGCATACACATCCTGCATGCGTTTTTCCATGCTGGCAATCTGCTCGCGGTTGTTGGTATGCCGGTACTCCTGCCAGCGCGAATAGTAACTGTCGAAACGGCGCTGATCATCAGCCGATAGCTGCCGCTGTGCCTGCGCCAGCACCGGGACAAACAGCGCGAATAACAACGCGGAAACCGCAAACAACTTTTTCATAGTCCCTCCAACGCCAGGAGAACTGAAAAACTGCAGTCACGACGAGAAAGCTTACTATGTCGGAACCAGAACCTCACGCAACTCGTTGGATGATGATGATACAGATTTTGGCAACCGTCTATCGAGGGATTGACAGGAATTTCGCGACACCGAATCAGAACTCCGCCAAGTCTTTCATCGCGCGGTACAAATCGCTGGTCTGCGGAAGGATTGCATTTTCCAATAGCGGCTGGTAAGCAACGTATGTGTCCAGGGCGGCGACGCGGCGCACGGGGGCATCAAGATGCTCAAAGAGTTGGTCGGAAATACGAGCGGCGATCTCCGCACCGTAGCCCCAGCTCAGCGAATCTTCGTACGCCACCAGCGCACGATTGGTCTTGCGAACAGAGGCGGCAATCGCTTCCCAATCGAATGGATTCAAACTCCGCAGGTCGATAAGCTCGATCTTTAAGCCCTGCTCCCGCTCAAGTTTTTGGGCGGCTTGAAGTGCCCGCGGCACCACAGCCCCGTACGTGATCACGCTGAGATCAGTTCCCGGCTGCACGATCTTCGCGTTGCCGAAGGGAATCATGTAATCGGGGCCGGGGTAAGCGGCGCGCCCGAATGTTTCACGGTAAAGGCGCTTGTGCTCTAGAAACAGCACGGGATCGTCACAGCGAATCGCGGTACGCAGCAGGCCGGCGGCGTCGAGTGCGTTCGACGGAAATACCACGCGCAGCCCCGGAATATGAGTGAAAATGCTCTCGCCGCATTGGGAGTGGTAGATGGCGCCGCCCGTCAGGTATCCGCCGATGGCAACCCGAATCACACAGGGAGCCGAAAATCCGTTGTTCGAGCGCCAACGAATGAGCGGCAGCTCGTTGCGCAATTGCATCATCGCCGGCCAGATGTAGTCGAAGAACTGAATCTCGACGACCGGCTTTAGGCCCCGCGTGGCCATTCCGGTCGCTCGACCCACGATCGCTGCCTCGGCAAGAGGCGAATTGAACACCCGGTCGGACCCAAAATCGCATTGCAAGCCAAAGGTCAGTTTGAACACGCCGCCTTTGCCTTTGACCATCTTCTGCTGCAAATATTGCTCGCGGCTACAATCGGCCACGTCCTCCCCGAAGATCACGATGCGCTCGTCTCGCTTCATCTCATCGCGCAACGTGGCGTTGATCAGGTCAGCCATGGTTTTCGCAGCTAGCTTTTTTCCATCAGTCGGCGTTGGTTCTGCCTTGGCAGGAGCTGGTTGAGTTTCAAATGCAGAAGATGTCGGATCGAGATCAGGCGAGTACACGAATCGCGTCACCGTCTCGGGCACTGGCGGAGCGGAGTGCAAGGCGCGGTCGATTGCGGCTTGGAGATCGTCGTCCACCTGCTTTTCCAACTTGTTAATTCCCGTTTCATCCAAAATGCCTTCGCGCAGTAAAAACATCTGCATGCGCGTGATCGGATCGCGCGCTGCGTCGCGTTGGCGCTCGACGTCGGGACGATAGAGACGCTCGTCATCAGAAAGCGAGTGGGAGTAAGGACGGATCACATGAGCATGGATAAATGCAGGGCCGCGCCCGGCACGGCAGTGCTGCACTGAGCGCATAAATGCCGCATAGCTGGCCACCGGATCGGTTCCGTCCACTTCTTCAAAGTGGAAATCGGGGAAACCCGTCACCAGACGCGAAATGCTCCCGCCAGCGGTTTGCACTTCGACCGGCACCGAGATCGCGTACTCGTTATCCTCCACCACAAACATAAGTGGCAGCTTCAGATTGGAAGCTGTGTTCATGGCCTCCCAGAACTCGCCTTCGCTGGTCGTGCCATCCCCAAGAGAAACGTAGGTAATTTCGTCGCCGTGGAACTCGACATCTTTGAATTGGCGATAGTCGCCTTCGACTTTTTTCGCGGCGTTGGGATGAGCAGTGAGATAACGCGCCACCTCGGCGCAGCCCACCGACTGCAAGATCTGAGTTCCAGTCGGCGATGAACCGGTCACAATATGGAGCCGCGGAAAGCTCCAGTGCGAAGGCATCTGCCGCCCACCAGAGCTGGGATCGTCAGCAGCGCCCACCGCCTGCAAAAGCATGTCGTAGGGAGAAACACCCAACCCGAGGCAAAGCGCGCGATCGCGATAATAAGGATAAAACCAGTCGTAACCCGCTTTGAGCGCGAAGGCGGCGGCGACTCCGATAGCCTCATGGCCGGCGCCAGAGATTTGGAAGAAAATTTTCTGCTGACGCTTCAGCATGATCTCCCGGTCGTCTAGACGCCGGGAGGTGTACATGATCCGGTAGGCCTCGGTCAGTTGCTGGCGGGAAAGACCTTCGTAGGTCTTGCCCGCCTGCTTAATGTCGCTGTCGGCTACTCCGGCCGGTTTGGGATCGGTCTTGGTCGCCATCCGCTACCCTAGTCTACAAGTCCGTCTACATTTTGCATTGTAAACGCTGGCCGGTGGTTGGGAATAGGATTTGGTGCGGCACTAGTTAACTCTCTTCGGCTACGGCTGTAGAGATTTTCTTAGAGAGCCCTGCCCTCAACCGAGACACGTAGCGCGGGGTGCCCGCACCCGTCCGCCCGAGCGAGGCTCGCGAGTCCACACTTCTCCAGGGATCCCCTCACCGGGCATGACGGCCCCGACAATTAAGGATTAACGATGCTTGGCTCGTACTGATGTTTGACAATACTATCGCGACACGTTAGCATGTCAAGAGAATGATCGCGAGTTTCCGGGATAAGGAAACGGAGCGGTTGTGGCGGTTTGGGAAGAGCCGCCGGATCCCTGCCGATCTCGAACGAAGGGCCTTCAAGAAGCTCGCGATTTTAAACGCCGCGGTGGCGCTTGAAAACCTGCGAGTACCACCGGGCAATCAATTGGAAGCACTGCGTGGAAACTGTGCGGGCCAACATAGTGTACGGATTAACGATCAGTACCGTGTGTGCTTCGTGTGGCGGGACGGAAATGCTTTTGATGTAGAGATCGTGGATTACCATTAGAAATTGGAGTAACTGTGGGCCGATCGAAAAAGACATTTGCCATTCACCCCGGCGAAGTTCTCAAGACAGAGTTCATGGAGCCGATGGGTGTCAGCGCGTATGCTCTCGCGAAGGCGCTCGATTTTCCGGGAATTTATGAGGTTGTACGAGGCGAGCGAGCCATCAGCGCCGACACCGCGATACGCTTGGGAAAGTATTTCGGCCTGCCTGCACAGTTTTGGCTCAACCTTCAGAACGACTACGACCTCAGAATTGCGGAAGGCATCGGAGTTGGCCGACGTATCAAGCCGTTGAGGACCGGTTATGACGCTGAACTCAGCGGCGCACACTGAGCATCGCATAGCCGATTTCCCCAATGCGAGTGCCGGGCGCCAGCTTATCAAATACTCGCTTGTCTCACGCTGAACACCATTCCGAGGCATGATCCAGTTCAACCGCCAATTCGATCCTCATAAAATCAAGCTGCTGGTGTTTGATCTGGATGGCACGCTGATTGATTCGCGGCTGGATCTGATTCACTCGGTGAACGCCATGCTCAGGCACTACGAGCGCCCCGAGTTACCCGGCGATGTGGTGGCTTCGTACGTTGGAGATGGCGCTCCCATGCTGGTTCGCAGGGCTTTGGGCGATCCTAAACACGAAAAACTTGTTAAAGAAGCGCTGGATTATTTCCTGGGCTACTATCGCGTTCACAAGCTCGACAATACACATGCTTATGACGGCGTACGGGCGAGCCTGGCGGCGATCCGCGACTCGAACAGCGTGGTCCGCAAAATGGCCATTTTATCGAATAAGCCGGTGCATCCCTCGCGAGCCATTGTGGAGGCGCTGGGATTGTCCGAGTTCTTCGTGCACGTTTATGGTGGGAACAGCTTTCCCACCAAAAAGCCTGATCCGGAAGGGGTGCGCAAGCTGCTGCATGAGACGAAAACACACGCGCAGGACGCGGTGATGATTGGGGATTCGTCGATCGACGTAATCACCGGTAGGAATGCGGGCATGTGGACTTGTGGCGTGAAGTATGGATTTGCGCCGCATACGCTTTGTGAAGCCCCTCCAGATGTGGTAATCGATCAGCCCAAAGATTTGGCGGAACTGTTCGCAGCCCCTTGAGCGTGGCAGAGATACTTTCGAGTGAATCTCTGTGTACCTCTGTGCCCTCTGTGGTTAACGCTTCAGCCGCGATCCTCGATTACACTCCACTATTAATGAACTCCATCCATGAATTCAGTGCCACTGAACTGCGCAAGCTGCGCAGCCTGAAGAACCCGCACGGCATTCAGCGCTTCATTGACGACATGCCCTACCGTCTCGCTGACACGGCATGGTCACCACAGCGCGTGCTGCGCGAGAATACGGCTCACTGTTTTGAAGGCGCCATGTTGGCGGCGGCTGCCATGCGGGTGAACGGATATCCTCCGTTAATCTTCGATCTGGAAGCGGATGAGGACACGGATCATGTGGTCGCGATTTATCGTGTACACGGGCACTGGGGTGCCATCGCGAAGTCCAATTTCACGGGATGCCGCTATCGCGAGCCGGTCTATCGCTCGTTAAGAGAACTCGCAATGAGCTACTTCGACGCGTATTTCAACCTGCGGCGCGAGCGCTCGTTGCGCACGTTTTCTCGCCCCGTAAATCTCGCTCGCTTCGATCATCGCCACTGGATGACTACTGATCAGCCACTGTGGTTTATCGCCGAATACCTGTTTACCATCCATCATTACCGGCTGATCACTCCCGCCATGGTGCGAAATTTGCATCGGCTCGACAACAGGTCGTTCAAGGCCGGCTGCCTCGGAAGAGCGGAGAAGAAAATTCAGAATGCAGAAGTAAGAGTGCAGAAGTAAGGCTTGCCACGTTAGCTGAAG
>Ga0209802_1000908_pt1 | contig 22744 bp, 12 predicted proteins | sample GraSoiAngelo_129_FD_185886 | JGI IMG/M metagenome (GOLD analysis project Ga0209802, IMG submission 185886) | Grasslands soil microbial communities from the Angelo Coastal Reserve, California, USA - 14_0927_12_40cm (SPAdes) (version 2) | ecosystem: Environmental > Terrestrial > Soil > Grasslands ... | reverse complement strand
AAAAAACGGGGAGCCGGTAAAGGCTCCCCGTCGGGGTGGTGGAGCGTCTTCGTCCTGGTTAGAAAGTGAATCGCACGCCAAACTGAAGCTGGCGCATTCCGCTCGGTGAGCCCGGTGAATTGTTGTTTTCGATGTGGTTGATTACTCCAGAGTCGCCCCCGCAATCTATGCATGTGTTGCCCTGAGTGCTGCTGAAGGCAAGGACAGGGTGGTTGAATACGTTGTAAGCGTCAAAGCGGAACTGTGCCTTATACCGCTCCGTGATGGAGAAGGTCTTGGCGAGGGCCATGTCGGAGTAGAACCCACGCGGGCCGCGGTACGAATTCCGTGTGACGTCGCCGATCTGGCCGCAAGCGGGCAGCGCAAACCCTCCGGATGTCGGCCGCGCAACCAAACATTGGTCATTTTGACCGGTGATGTCCGTCGGGGAATTTTTGATTTCTGGAAGTGATTGGTCCAGAGCTCCACTCGGCAGCGGCGTGAACCAAAGCAGGTTGCCGCTGGCATCTCGGCTTCTCCCCGTTTTGAGAGTGACCTTTGCGTTGGGACGGCACGGCCCGGCATCAGAAATCTGGCCGCACTCCCCAAGGCTGGGTGTCCAGGGCAGACCGCCGCTGTAGTTCAGCGTGTTCGTCAGCTGCCAGCCGCCAATCAGCAAGTCAGTTGCACGGCCCGCGCTGCTCATGAACTTCCTGCCCTTGCCGATCGGCAATTCGTACACCGTGTTGATCACGAATACGTGATTGCGGTTGAAGTCGTCCGGACCCCAGGCAAATGTCTTATCTACCGAGAAATAGCCGGAGTCATAGAAATAAGCCTTGGAGTAGGTGTAATGCGCCAGGAACTGCAGTCCACTGCTGACGCGCTTCTCGACCTTTATCTGCAAGGCGTTGTACTTGTTGTCCGCATCGTTGCCGAAGTAGTCGCCGGGGCTATCCGAGCAACACGTCACACCCGGGAAATTCGGGTAGGTGAACGCCGGCACGCCGTTCAGGAATAGCCGTCGGCGGAATGACTGAGGTTGAAAAGGTTGGAAGCTTTGCTTGCAATCGAAGGTCCCTGTCGGGAGTCCCGTAATCGGATCTTTGTTCGGTGTGCAATGATAGGCGAAAGTACCCCCACCAATTGCCGCTTCGTTGGTGTTGTACGCCGGTCCGTTACCCGCAAACACGTGCGTGCCTTTGTTGCCCACGTAGCCCACTGAAATGTTGAGCGTCGGGGTGAGTTGACGTTGGAGTGTAGCATTCCACTGGTCAATTGTGGGCAGGCGTTGGGTTGTGGGCCGGATTCTCGGGCTCACGTTCCCCCCGGGTCCCCTAAGTGGCAATGTGCCGTCTGACCCAATCTGACTGAGGATCGTGGAAAAACTGAAGGACGGCGGGCCTTGCGCGAGCGTAAATACGGGACTTCGGTCGTTCGTCGCCCCGGGTCCGCAACCTGGGGTACTCGGGCTCGGCGTGCAGTTCGTATCGGTGAGGGTTTGGTTTGCAAGGACAGGCAGATTCTGAGTCACAACGTGGCCGAAATTCGAGCCGAACACGCCAATATCAAAGCCGCGTCCGTAACCGATACGCAGGACTGTCTTCTGATCGAATTGATACGCAAAGCTGAGCCGCGGCGCGAAGGCGTGGTATGTGTTGTTGATATTTCCGTTCAGGCCAATCCCGCCATAACCGGCCACGCGAATCACTCCTTGCTCTACGTTTGCGAAACCGCCGTTGCCCTTTCCATTGACACTCTCCGGGAAGTACATCTCCCACCGCAGGCCGTAGGTCATCGTGAATTTCGGCGAGACGCGCCACGAATCCTGGCCGTAAAAGAACCAACGCTTCTGGCGCTCGGCAGCATGCAAGCTGCTGCTGACGAAACGCTCAAAGGAAGTCACGTCACCCAGCAGGAGCGTTGCGAAGCTATTGCCGCCCACGCCCCCATTGGCCGTGTCTCCCGAATTGATGTGCAACAGCCCGGTGCGGCTGGCGTCGCTCGGCACGCGCAGGTTCAGCGCATAACGGATGTCTCCACCGAACTTGATCTGGTGATTGCCTTGGGATCTGGTCCAGTTATTAACAAACTGAACTTGCTGTTCGCTTTCCGTTAGCGGGCAATTGCAGCGGCCGATGTTCAAGCCGTCGCCGAAGGGGCTAAACCCGCCTGTACCGCTAAAATCGATGCCAGCCAAGCCTCCGGTGATCGGGGGGCCCACAATACCCGGGCACAACGTCGTGCCGGACGGGCTGGTGTTGAGACAGGGAACCCCAAAGGTGTCCATTGGTGTAGCGCTGGCATCGGAGTAGGCTGTTTGCGGGTTGTACTTGAACCATCCAAAGCGGAAGTCCGTGAGCCATTTAGGCCCGATGGGCTTTGTGAAGCCGGTGGCAAGGCTATAGTTGTGAACATTGGAGCTGCCGTTCAAGCCGCCGGGGCCGAATCCAACTCCACCCAAAGCGCCCAACCCGCCCTTCCCGGAGAGCGAGAAGTAATCCAGGCTGAAGCGCCCAAAGATTTGATAGTTGCGCGGAGCGCTGTAATCAATGCGCGTGTCAAACGAGTTCTGTTTAAAGGGGCCTGCACCTGTCGTGACCAAGTTGTTTGTCACGCCCCCAGATGTGGGTGCCGGGAACAAGGCAAGCATCGCCGTGGCCTGTGGCGAAATACTTGTGTTCGGAATCTGATTGTTCGCGAAAGGCGTCCGGCCGGTTCCTGTCGCTGGATTGCCGGTGGCCGGGTCAAAAATTTGACCGTTTACAGGACCATAACCAGCAGGAGCCGGAGCCAAATACTCGCTGAGATCACAGTTCCCCGGTTTTCCAAAACCACATGTGCTTTCCACCAGAGCGGTAGGAATCGTGTACTGGTTCGTGATGCCCTGCTGTTGCTTGGTGCCCTGATAATCCCCAAAGAAGAACAACTTGTTTTTGATGATCGGTCCGCCAACGGAGCCGCCGTACTGCTTCCAGGTCGCTGGAGCTAGAGAGACTCCTGGCTTGTTTGCGAATGGATCGCGCGCTTGCTGGTCGCTACCACGGTAAAAATAGAAACCGCTTCCGTGGTAATCGTTCGAACCGGACTTGGTTTGAACCTTGACAACGCCCGCGGTCGCCTTGCCGGATTCTGCATCGTAGTCTTGAAGAGCAATTTTCGTCTCGCCAATGGCGTCGAGGTTGGGGTTGACGACGATGATCCCAAGAATCGGATCTTGGTTGTCAGTGCCGTCTAACTCAAAGTTTGTTCCAGAGAAGTGCTGCCCGTTGACGAAAATTTGCCCTCCCCCCTGCGGGTTCTCGGTGGCCGCATGACTCCAGCCGACAAGCTTCTGAGTGCCCGGAGAAAGCAGTTCGAAATTCGTGAAATTCCGGTTGAGTACCGGCAATTCTTCAACATAGGTCTGACTGAACTCAATGTCTACGTCCGCCCGATCAGTCTTGAGCTGCGGAACCTCGCCCGTCACTTCGACGGTTTGTGTTACGGCGCCCACCTGAAGTTGAGCGTCTACCTTGGCGGCGGCGTCCGCGGAAACTTGCAGAGCCGGAACGTCATAAGCTTTAAACCCCGGCGCCTCCACGTGGATCTTGTAGTTATCGGGAATCAGGTGCGTGACCGTGTAATTCCCACTTTCGTTCGTCGTGGCCTCAAAAACCGTGGTCTTTGTAATAGAGGTAACCGTCACCTTTGCTCCTACAACCGCGTTCCCCTGCGGGTCTGTTACGGTGCCAATAATGCTGCCGAAAACCGCCTGACCCGAAGCCGTGGTTGCGCATAGAAAGAACGCCAAACAACAAAGCAGAATCCACCCTAGAGTTGCTTGCCTTCTCATCACACCCCTCCTCAAACACTGCATTCTTTGTGAAGTCTTAGAGATCGAATGCATTTGCTTGCTGCGGACCAGCTGATTCACTGCGTTGATCGGTTTAGACAGGAAACCGCTTTGCCGACACCCTGTTCTGCCAGACACACTCGGAAGCGTCTCAAAAATGAAAGTGGTTTAGCCGGCAACCTGTCGAACCGATACGCTCGCAGTGAAACAGCCCCCAAACTCCTCGACCATGCCACCAACGCTTCGTCGTACCTTGAAATACTACCGTAGGAAATCCTCCCTCGCGAGCGAGGGATACACCTTCACGGGCACCCAAACTAGGGCTAACGAATATTTGTGATGGCTTGTATCAGTTTTTGTGTAACGAGTATAGTCTCTAAGGGTCTGATACGGTTACATGAAATAAGTTGCCATTTATCAATCGAATGCGAAACTGGTTACCTTGGTGTTACAATACCGGCCCGAGGGTGTAGGGGTGACTGACCGGGCGCAATATCGGGGGCAGATCGCGAAGCTCCTCACCAGCCATACGTTGCATGGCTCCGAATCGTTGTGCAAGCTACTGCGCTATCTGGCGGATCATTCGCTTGAGCACCCCGGAACATCTCCCAAGGAATATCAAATTGCCACAGAAGTGTTCGGTCGCCCAGGCGACTTTGATCCGCATCTGGACTCGACGGTTCGTGTCCAGGCGGGACGCCTCCGCGGCAAGCTAGCGGAATACTACGCCTCGGAAGGACCGGACGACCAGATCCTCGTGGATATCCCCAGAGGAACTTACGCACTCGCGTTTCATGAACGTCCCCAGGGCGCTGGCCGAAACCATGCGGCCGCTTTGCATGACTCCCCGCTCGAGACTGCGAGTGCAGGCCAAGCCTCCCGTAAGTGGTTCGCTGCACTTCTCTTGGTGTCGGTTGCTCTCTCCGCCGCTGTCGCTGTTGCCACCAACAGATTATTGTCGCGCCGGACTGCGGAAGCCGGGCTGGGAGCCGAATATCCAGATACACCTACGGCGCTGCGTGTTTTTTGGAAGGGGTTCCTCACCGCTCCGCAAGAACCATGGGTCATTTTCAGTAATGCAGCTTTTGTGGGCCGTCCCGACAGTGGGATGCGCTATTACAATTCGGCGCGCGATGGGCACGCGCACATTCTCGATCATTACACCGGAGTGGGTGAAGTGCTGGCAGTTCACGCCTTGGACACCGTCTTTGACAAACTTCACCAGCAGATTCGCGTCAAGCGCGGCAGCTTGTTCTCCTTGGATGACGCAAAAAATAATGATTTGATTTTCATTGGATCCCCTTCGGAGAATCTCACGCTTCTTGAAATCCCCAGTACCAAGGAGTTCGTTTTTAAGCAAATCTCTTCCGGTCCGCGTGCCGGCAACGTCGAGATTGTCAATGTTCATCCCGAATCGGGTGAACCGAAATCCTATCTTGCCTCGCCCTCGGATGAGACGCTCACGGAAGATTATTCCGTGGTTGCGCTGATCAGAGGCCTGAATCCATCGCGCTCTGCGTTGATTCTTGCGGGCACCACCACGATCGGCACGCAAGCTGCCGTTGAGTACGTTTGCCAGCAAGATTCACTCCAGGAATTGCTCCTCCGGCTTTCCGTCTCGAACTCCGGCGAATTAAAACCCTTCGAAGCAGTCATTCACGTGAAAGTGGCTCGCGGTGTGCCTGTGGGGACGGAGCTGGTCGCGCTGCGCAAAGGGCCATCTTAACGTTGCAAGTGCCTCAATCTGAATTATCGGACGGCTTCCAACTGGATAGTAAGGGCCATTTGCTCATTTGCATCTCACGGCGCAGGAGGCTTCAAGCGCGGATCCAGATCAGACGCTGTCTTGAATTCCTGCGCCGCTCCTTGTTTGTCGCCCTTTCGCCCCAAGGCCAGGCCAAGCTGGAAATGTGCGGGCGCGTAGCCCGGCATGGAATGGATTGCCGAGCGAAACTGTAGAATTGCTCCCTCGATATCCCCGGCATTGAGGAGGCGCCTTCCTGAGTTCGTCGCAAACAGGGCAGCCTGTTCGCTCGTTTTTTGTTTGGCGAGTTCTGTCCCTGTGCGGCCCTCTATGGCTGCACCTTCCGTGTCACCCAGTTGGCGCAACACCGTTGCCAGAGTGGTATGCGCGCCAGCAAATTCCGGCTGGAGACGAATCGCCTCGCGCAAAGCCGCTGCAGCGTCCGCTAAATCACCCTTCTGCTTCAAGACGGTCCCGAGCGTGTAATAGGCTTCCGCATAATCCGGCTTGGCATGAATTGCTGCGCGGAGCTCCCCGGCAGCCACAGCAAACTCGCCCTGCTGCCAGAGAGTCACACCCAAGGTGTAGTGCGCGTCGGCCAGGCTGGGATCCAGTTCCGCCGCCTTGCGCAGCTCCACCATGGCAGCCGGCAGTTTGTCTTTCAACTTGAGCGCCAACCCAAGGTCATAGTGCAGCGTGGCGTCCTGCGGAGACAGTTTCAGGGCCTCATGAAAACTAGCCTCAGCAGAATCGAAATCTGAAATTTGCAGATACGCTGCTCCCAGATTCCCTTTATATCCGCTATCCTCGGGGCGCAGACGGATTGCCGTTTGAAATTCGGCCATGGCCCCGCGCGCATCGCCGTTCTGCAAGAACGCCAGCCCCAAATTATTGTGCACGTCGGGATTATCCGGCTTCCACTTCACCGCCTGGCGAAAAGCAGCGATAGCCTGCTCCGTTTCGCCGCTGCGCTGCAGCAGTAGACCCAGGCTGTTCTCGGCGTCTGGGTAATCCGGATTCAGTTTGACGCACGCCTGCAGTTCGCCGATCGCAGCGTCTGTTTTGTTTTGTGTCTTCAGAACTTGAGCAAAATAATAGTGAGCGCCAGCGTCGGATGGATCCAGTTGCACGGCGGCCTGAAGATGTGGAGCGGCTTCCTCGATTGACTGTTGTTGATAGAGCAAAACACCGAGATGAAAATGGGCCTTCGCAAAATTGGGCTGCAAACGGAGCGCTTCGGAAAATTCTCCCGCGGCGTTCTGCGAGTCGGATTTCTGCGCCAGTAAGGAGCCAAGATCGTCATGCAGGTCCGGCCTTTGCGGCTCGAGCTCAATGGCCCGGCGAAATTCGCGGATCGCGTTATCGCGGTCCCCGGAGAAATCAAGTACACGCCCCAAGGTGCGATGGGTCTCCGAATCGTTGGGGGCCAATCGCGTGGCTTCTTGCGATTCACGGAGCGCACCCACCAAGTCACCTTTGCGTGTGAGCGCGTTCGCGAAATTGACGTGTGCCTGGACAAAATCCGGCTTGAATTTCAAAGCAGTTTGAAATTGACTGATCGCGGAATCCATCTCGTCCTGCGCAAGCAACACCCAGCCGAGCGAGTTGTGTCCCTCCGGACTTTGCGGGGCGAGCCGAACAACTTTTTCGAAAGCCGTACGCGCGGTCACCAAGTCGCCCTTCTGCAAGGCGGCCAAACCTTGCTGGTAAATCACGGTTGCTCGCGACGCGGGGTCGGGGCTTGCCGAACCGCTCGACTGCGCAGCACAGACCTCTGCAATTGAGAAGGAAAAGAGGAGAGAAACTACGCAGCAAAGAAAGAAGTGTGCCCGGCGACGAACCAAAATTAATTTCACGCGAGAGACCCGTTAGTGCTGCAACAAAATTCTAGCATGTTCGCGTCGAGTATCCCGGCATCCAAAAGACACTCGTCCGGCCTCTGAGTTGACCCGTGTCACCTCACATCCTACTATTCTTGAGGGCAGGTGACTTTGCATTTCTCCTTTCCTCGGTTTGTCTGTTTGTTGGGGCTTTGCGCTTGGTTCCTCCTGCATGCGGGCACACCGGCAACGCAGAAGTCCGTCCCCACCCAGACCAAGAGCAGCTCGCCGATCGTGCATTTCACCGATGCCGCCGCGAAGGCCGGGCTGACCGCCCCGGTGATATTCGGCGGCGAAAACACGAAGAAATACATCATCGAGACCACCGGCACCGGGGTGGCGATTTTCGACTACGACAACGACGGCTGGCCCGACATCTTCGTGGTGAATGGCACGAAGCTGGAAGGGCTGCCCTCCGGCAAGGCGCCGACGAGCCATCTCTATCACAACAACCACGACGGCACCTTCACCGACGTCACCGAAAAGGCAGGTCTGACGCACACGGGATGGGGCCAGGGAGTTTGCGTGGGCGATTACGACAACGATGGGTTCGAGGATCTTTACGTCACCTATTACGGAAAGAATGTTTTGTACCACAACAACGGGAACGGCACGTTTACCGACGTCAGCGAGAAAGCCGGGGTGGCGGGCAACGGCAGGGCGTGGGGCACCGGCTGCGCGTTCGTGGATTACGACCGCGACGGCAAGCTCGATTTGATGGTCGCGAATTACGTTGACTATGACTCGGCCACGGCTCTTGCGCCGGGCGACCGTCCTTCTTGCGTGTGGAAAGGCGTTCCGGTGATGTGCGGACCGCGAGGATTGCCATGGGCCAAAAACATTCTGTATCACAATCTTGGCAACGGCACGTTTGAGGATGTAACGACGAAAGCGAAAATCGATGTAACCAACGGGCATTATGCGCTCAGCGTTTCCACGCTCGATTATGACGACGACGGATGGCCCGATATTTTCATCGCGTGCGACAGCACAGCCAGCATTCTCTATCACAATAATCACGATGGGACATTCACGGACGTCGCCGTGGTGGCCGGTGCGGCTTTCAATGACGATGGGCGCGAGCAGGCCGGCATGGGTTCGACGGTCGGCGACTATGACGGCGACGGCAAGCTCGATATTTTCAAGACCAATTTTTCTGACGACACTTCCACGCTCTATCGCAACAACGGCGACGGGACGTTTGACGACAAAACGTTTCCCGCGGGTTTCGGATTGAACACCCAATATCTGGGCTGGGGGGTGATGTTCGTCGATGTGGACAACGATGGGTGGCCGGACCTGCTGCTGGTCAACGGCCACGTTTATCCGGAAGTTGACAGCCAGCATCTGGGCAGCAATTTCCGGGAGCCGAAGATTCTGTATCACAACAACGGCAACGGCACGTTCACTGATATCTCCGCCAGCGCCGGGCCGGGGATTACGGCGGTGAGCTCGGCGCGCGGCCTGGCGGTTGGGGATTTGTGGAATGACGGGCGCATGTCGGCGGTGATCAGCAACATGAACGCGCCACCGATGTTGCTGGTGAACGATGTGCGCAACGGGAATCATTGGATCGCATTTCGCGTGGTCGGAACCTCGTTTTCTTCCGCGTCGGCGGGAGCCAAATCGAATCGCGACGGGATTGGCGCGAAAATCGTGGTGAAAGCCGGTGCGCGCACGCTGGTCGACGAAGTGCGCAGCGGATCCAGCTACATTTCCAATAGCGACATGCGCGTCCACTTCGGCCTCGGATCCGCCTCCAAGATCGAGTGGGTCCAGGTGCGCTGGCCCAGCGGACTCGCTGAGCATTTTGAAAACCTGAAGGTGGATGCCATCCATACTCTCAAGGAAGGCACCGGAAAACCGGTGGCATCGAAGTAGAGAGGAAATCCGACGTGAGCGCCTGGTTTCAATCCAAGAGCGAAGCAGGCATGCTTCCCGTTTGGTGTAGAAGCGGAAAAGGGGCGAGTTCCAGATTGGGAAGAATGACCCCACACCCCGGCAGTTTTCGCAAGAGTTGCAAACAAAGGACTTAAGGCATACGTAAAATGGAAGAGCGTGGAAACGATTGAAAACAAACGAGCAGAAATCCGAGGTCGGGAGCGCAAGAGAGTATCCATGATCCCCCCGGCCCCCCTCTGTTTTTTGCAAGAGTATAATTCTATGGAAGTTAAGGGGAGGGGGTCTCCTAAGAATTTGATTCTGAAGGAGTTACAAGGCTTGTCAAGGACATCAGGAAGTCGCCCATGAGGAGTTTGAGGTACCGCGCGGCGGGGGCACATAAGCAGGACAACACAAGCAAAATCGTGTCAAAACCAGAAACCAGTATAGCACATTTATAAGCTTTATCAAGTATTATCATAAGTCGTTTGTTTACTATGAAATAGGGAACCATGAGAGGAGGGACAATGAAAGCGACCGTCATGTTGAGGAAATGGATGTTAGCAGCTCTGGCTGTTTGCATTGCCGGCCCTGCGGCACATTCTCAACAGACTCACCAGAGATCGGCTGACGCCCAAGGCCACCAGTGGTGGCAACATGCCGTCTTCTACGAAATTTATCCGCGAAGCTTTGCCGACAACAACAACGACGGCATCGGCGACCTGAACGGCATCGCGTCAAAACTGGATTATCTGAAAGAGCTTGGGGTTGATGCCATCTGGATCACGCCGTGCTTCCCTTCTCCGCAGGTGGATTTCGGTTACGACGTTTCCGACTACGAGGCGATCGATCCGATGTACGGGACGATGAAAGACTTCGATCATCTGGTGAGCGAAGCGAAGAAACGCAATATTCGAGTCATCCTCGATTTCGTGGTGAATCACACCTCGGACCAACACAAATGGTTCGAGGATTCAAAGTCGTCCAAGACGTCCGAGCACCGGGATTGGTACATCTGGCGCGATGGCAAGGGACCGGGACAGCCGCCCAACAACTGGCTCTCGACTTTTGGATTGTCGGCATGGAAGCTCGATCCGAATACGAATCAGTATTACTACCACTATTTCTATCCCGAGCAGCCGGATTTGAATTGGCGCAACCCGGCCGTGGAAAAGGCCATGCTGGACGTGACAAGGTTCTGGTACAAACGGGGCGTGGCGGGATTCCGCCTCGACGCGGTGGACACGTTGTTTGAAGATCCGAAGCTGACCGACAACCCGGTGCTGCCGGGCACGGATAAATTTGGGCGGCCCAACATGGAAGAGAAGTACAACAAGAAATTGCCCGAGGTGCACGACGTGATGCGCAAACTGCGCGGCGCCGCCGATGAATACGGTTCGGTACTGATTGGCGAAACGTGGACGTCCAATGTTTCGGAACTGAAGGATTATTACGGGGCACATAACGACGAACTGCAACTGCCGATGGATCTGATGATGACGGAATTCAAGGGGCTGTCCGCGGAGCAATACCGCAAGCACATCGGGGCCGTGGATGCCGCGGGAGGCTGGCCCACCTACGTCATCACGAATCACGACATCGTGCGCTCCTACACGCGCTACGCCGACGGCGCGCATAACGATGACGTCGCCAAAATGATGGCGGCGCTTTACCTGACGCTGCGCGGCACGGCCATCATGTACTACGGCGAAGAGATCGGCATGGCGAACAACGACCCCAAGAGCAAAGAGGAAGTGCAAGATCCCATCGGCAAACTGGGCTGGCCACTGGAAAAAGGCCGGGACGGCGAGCGAACACCGATGCAGTGGAACGAGAACGCCAACGCGGGCTTCAGCAAGAAGAAACCCTGGCTGCCGGTGCCACCGAGCTACAAGACCCACAATGTCGCCTCGGAGCAACAAGACAACAATTCCGTCTTGAATTTTTATAGGCAACTGCTGACGCTACGGCACAAGGAACAGGCCTTGCTGGAGGGTAGCTACATCGCACTGAACGAAAATGATCCCAACGTGCTCAGCTACATTCGCCGAACCAAAGATGAAGCGATTCTTGTGGTGTTGAATATGTCCGCCGCGGAACAAAAAGTGCAATTCGATCTCTCGCCTCTCGGTTTCAGTGCACCGAAGCTGAGCGTATTGCTGACGGACTTTCACAAGCCGCGAACGGGCTTGACAGATGCGTTGCCGATGGAACCGTATTCGGTGTTCATCGCCAAGATTACGCAAAACTCAGCGGGTAAATAAGGCCGCCCGCGTTCTAGGACTGGGCAAGAATTGAATCACATTAGTGACTAGCGTTGGTTACGCGCGTCGCCGGAGCCTCGGCGACTCCCACGTATTTGTCTGCCGCGCCGTAGTAACACAAAAAGCGGTTCTTCCGCATCATTTGTACCATTCCCTCAACAAAAACTACATTCGGCACTTGGCCGACTTTCTCCCATTCTTTTTCTGGGGCGAAGACGGGCTGGTCGGTGCGCGAAATCAGTTTGCGGGGATCGTTGCGGTCGAAAATGGCGATACCAGTGCGGTACACAAGATGGTCGTCGGCGCCGTTGTAGATGAGCAGGATGCCGCGAGAGGTGAAGATCGGCGGGGGACCGGGTTCGACGACGCGAGAGTCAAACATGCCAGGGCGGCGCGGGAGAACGGGCGTTTCGGTAGCTTCGGTCCAGTGAAGCAGATCGTCCGAATAGGAGAGGCCCATCTGGTCGGTCTTGTCGGCGGCGGTGCCGAGCCAGTACATCCAATACTTGCCGTCGATTTTTGCGGGGGCGATGGCGCCAGACTTGGTCCAACCTTTGTTCCAGTTTCCTTTGTAAGCAGGAAGAATCACGCCTTTGCGTTGCCAGTGGAGCAGGTCGCGCGAGGTGGCCAGGCAGAGCTGCGCGTCCTTTTTGTTGTAGCCGGTATAGGTGAGGTAATAGGTGTCACCGAATTTCTGCAGGCGCGGATCTTCGACGCCGCCATCTTTTTCGTAGTCAGTTTCGGGGGAGAGTACTGGCTCGAGGCGGCGAGTGAAGTGGATGCCGTCGGTGCTTTCGGCGTAGCCGAGGCGTGAGGTACCCGCGGCGTCCTGGGCGCGGTAGAGCATGACGATCTTTCCCTTGTAAAGCACCACCGCGGGATTGAAGGTGCCGGCGGATTCCCAGGTGGTGCCCTGCGGAGAAAGGATCGGATCATTCGAGGCGCGGGTCCAAGGGCCAAACAGCAGATCGGCCGTTGGCGTGGCGAGGGCGAGTGTCCATACGGAAGTGAACAAAATCAATGAGAGAAAGGCAAAGAGAGATTTCTCGCTTTGCTCGAAATGACGGGACACGATGCTGCCGTGATTGATTGTCATGAGACCTTACTTTGTAGGTTTGAGAGATTTGGGTGGATCGAATTGCATGGTGCGGACGATGCCTTCGGCTTCTTTGACGAAGATCACCTGGTTGGGCTTGATGTCCCTTATCGTGTCGACGGCACCGCTGGGCCAGCGGATTTCAAGAAGCTCCACTTTGTCGGCTTTGCCGATGCCGAAGTGCACGCGCAAATCGTTCTGGGAAAAATAGCCGCCTCCGCTGCGGACTTCGTCAATCTGCGGATGCAGGCTTTTTTCGCTGGGAAGATGGGTGATGCATTTGATGCGGGCCCCAATGCCGCTGCGATTGGATTTCGTGCCGATAGTTTTGATTTTGATCCAGTTGTTGCCGATGCGGGAATCGCAGCGCAGAAGCTGGGGAAAATCGTTGACGGTATTGACGACGACGTCGAGGTCGCCATCGTTGTCGAAATCCCCGAAAGCACAGCCGCGCGCGGCAACAGGCACGGAAATGCCGGGGCCGGCGTCGTAGGAGACGTCGTCGAAGCGGCCATTGCGCAAGTTTTTGTAGAGCAGCTTGCGCTGCGGATAGCCGGCTTCGGTCTTGAGCTGCTCCACTTCGGGATAGACGTGGCCGTTGCAGATGAGAATGTCGGACCAGCCGTCGTTGTCCATATCAAAAAAACAGCAGCCCCAGCCGAGATATTGCGTGTGCTTGCCCAGACCGCCCTGGAAAGTCGTGTCCTCGAAATTCGCCCCGCCAAGGTTGTGATACAGGGAGGGCGTGTCGCCGGCGAAATTGGTTTTGACGAGATCGAGATTGCCGTCAAGATCGTAATCGGCAGCGGAAATGCCCATGCCGGCTTGGGGCTTACCGTCGGGGCTGAGCGCACAACCAGCTTCGATGGCGATGTCCGTGAATGTGCCGTTCTTTTTGTTTTGATAGAGCGCGCTCGCGGTGGAGTCGTTAGCGACGTAAATGTCCGCCCAGCCATCGTTGTCGAGATCGGCGGTGAGGACACCGAGACCGAACGTGCCATTGGCTTTGAGGATGCCGGATTTTTCGCTGACGTCGGTGAACGTGCCGTCGCCGTTATTGTGATAGAGAATGTTTTTTCCGCCGTTGAGGCCGGGAGGGCCGCAGGCGACCATGACGCCTTTGTAGAGACATGGACCGGATTCGGGAACAGGCGCGGTTCTTAGATCGAGGTCGATGTAATTGGCGACGAAGAGATCGAGATGGCCGTCGCGGTCGTAGTCGACGAAGGCGCAGCCGGTGTTCCAGCGTTTGCCGGTGCCGGCGACGCCGGCTTTTTCGCTGACGTCAGTGAACGTGCCATTGCCGTTGTTGTGGTAGAGGACATTCTTGCCAAAGTAGGTCATGAAAAGATCATCGAAGCCATCGTTGTCGTAATCGCCGACGCAGACTCCCTGGCCCCAGCCGGAATGGAGGAGGCCAGCTCTGGCGGTGACATCCGCGAAAGTTCCATCGCGATTGTTTTTGAAAAGGTGATTGGTGGGCTCCTGGCCGGCGGGAAAACCTTCCAGGCGCGCGCCGTTCACCAGGAAAATGTCGAGCCAGCCGTCGTTGTCATAATCGTAGAAAGCAACGCCGCAGCCTGTAGTCTCGAGAAGGTATTTGTTCTTGTGCTCGCCACCAAAAATGGTTTTTGCATTGAGTCCGGATTCGCGCGCGACGTCGAGGAAAGTGATGCCCAGATCGTTTGTGCGATCATTAGACGCTTGGGGCGAAGCAGCGATGAAATTGCTCAAACCCAATTGCTGCTTTCGAACGGGCAGCGCCAGAGCGAGAACTTTTTCGAGCGGGAGCACCAGCGCAGAGCGGCAGAGCGAGTGGAGAAATTTGCGGCGTGTGGAAGCCAATAGAACCGGTACCTTTCCTGAAGAAGCCCGTGCTAGAATCCGGCGCTTTCTTTTATAGTAAGGCCAACGAGGCATTGCAAGTTTACGACGCGACGGGGCCAAGACAATGCGAACCTTGCGCGACTTTCTTGATTATTTGCTGCGGCAATTTTGCCGGAAGTGGCGAAAGCGAGCCATCCCGTGCGTTGCAACGATTCTGAGCATCGGAGCAGCGGGGCCTAGCGCCCTGGGCGAGCAGAAGAAAGAAGCGCCTCATCCCCTGGAGTTATCGCGGACCGTGCGGCCTTGGGAATTCCTGCCGGTGACGGGAACGAGCGCAGCACTGCTGGGAAATGAATCCGGCCGCATGGAAGCTTGGGTTTATCCGCTGAAGATTTTCCGCGAGTTCCATTTGAAATTTCATACGGAAGGGCGAGTTTTGCCTGCAGAGGCCCTGGCGAGGACAGTTACGGTGCGACCGGAATCGGCCACGATTCTCTATGCGGGAGACAAGTTTACCGTACGGGAGACGTTTTTCGTGCCGGTAAAGGAGCAGGGGGCGGTCATTCTGCTCGATGTGGAAACAGAGCAGCCGCTGGAGATCGAGGCAGTGTTCCATCGCGACTTCCAACTGGAATGGCCGGCGGCGCTCGGGGCGACGTATCTGGACTGGGCGGCGGCCCAGCATGCGTTTTATTTTGGTGAGGAACAGAAGAAATTCTCGGCGCTGGTGGGCTCGCCGACAGCGGCGGAACCCCATGCGGAATTCCAGACCAACTATGCCGAAGCGCAAGAGAGTTCGTTCCGTCTGGGAACCACGGCGAAAGGCAAAGACACCAAGCTCATTGTGATTGCTGCGTCGATGGAGGGCCGTGCCGCCGCAGAGAAAACGTATCAGCATCTGGCTAACGACTACGTAGTGTTGTTGCGCGAATCCGCGGAATACTACCGGGACTATCTTGCGCGGACCGTCAGCCTGGAGCTTCCGGATGCGCAAATGCAGCAGGCCTACGATTGGGCGCGAGTGAGCATGCTGCAGGGAGTCGTGACCAATCCATATCTCGGGACCGGGCTTGTTGCGGGCTATCGAACTTCCGGTGAGAGCCAGCGGCCCGGTTTTGCCTGGTTTTTTGGACGTGATTCGTTTTGGACCTCGCTGGCACTGCATGCGGAGGGTGACTTTTCCACGGCGCGAACTGCACTCGAGTTGATCGGCAAATACCAGCGGGACGACGGCAAGATCCCACATGAAATCGCGCAGGGCGCGAATTTCGTGAACTGGTTTAAGGATTATCCCTATCCATATGCTTCCGCCGATGCGACGCCTCTTTACATCATTGCGATGAATGATTACGCGGTAGAGAGCGGCGATACGGGATTTGCGAAAGAAAAGTGGGACAGCCTTTGGAAAGCTTATGAGTTTCTGCGCTCGACTTACGACGAGCGAGGATTTGCGAAGAATTTGGGAGTGGGGCACGGCTGGGTAGAGGGCGGGCCGCTGCTTCCGGTTAAAACGGAGCTCTATCAAACGGGGTTGGGTATTGAGGCGCTGCGAGCCCTTTCCAATCTGGCTCATCTGACCGGCAAAGAAGATGTGAGCAAGGAACTTGCAAAGAATTTCGCGCAGCAGAAGCCGCTCATGAATGAAGCCTTCTGGATTGCCGACAAGAAACGATTTGCCTTAGCGCTGGACAAAGACAATCACGCCGTGGATGAGCCCAGCGTGCTGGCGACCGTACCAATGTGGTTTGGGTTGCTCGATGCTGCAAAGGCGGACGCCATGATCACGCAACTTGCCGACCTGGATCACCAAACGGACTGGGGCATGCGCATTATCTCCGACCATTCGCCGAAATTCAGCGGCGGCGGCTATCACTACGGATCAGTTTGGCCGCTGTTCACCGGTTGGGCTGCGGTAGGGGAGTATCGCTATCACCGCGCGTTTCCGGCGTACGAAAATTTGCGGGCCAACGCACTTCTTGCGTTGGACGGCTCACTCGGCCATGTGACCGAAGTTCTTTCCGGGGATTACTACCAGCCGCTCTCGACAAGTTCACCGCATCAGATCTGGTCGGCGGCTATGGTGGTGAGTCCGATTTTGCGGGGGATGCTGGGACTGGAAGTCGATGCCATTCATCATACTGTGCGATTGACACCGCACGTGCCGGCGGATTGGGACCGATTCAGCATGGAGAATGTCCACGTCGGCAACACTACATTGCTGGTGAACTATGACGCAAAAGAGCCTTCTGTTGGCTATGAGGTATTCCCCAAGCGCTCGCCGTGCTGCACGACGACTCCAGGTGGAATCGTCTTGGAGGTCGGTCGAACCTCCGGAAGCGATGAGTGCACATTCGAGTTTCGCCCAGCAATCAGTCTGTTGGCGAAGGTGCTGAAGGTAGATTTGAATGGCAAACCGATTCCGTTCAAGGTGGAACCAAACAGCTCCGATCAGCACGTGGTGGTGCAGTTTCCTATCATGACCGGAAGGCATGTTTTGCGAATTCTTCTTCAGAATGAGTTCGGTTTGAGTTATCAGCCTTCCCTGCCAGCACTGGGTGGCGCGAGCGGCGGACTACGGATTCTTTCTGAGGCATGGTCCTCTTCGCAAGACCAGGTGACATTGGAAGTCGCAGGAGCATCTGGCGGCGAATACGAACTGAAGGTCTGGAATGCCGGTCTAATCCGAGTTCGAGAACTGAAAGGCGCAGAGACAGGAAGAAGGCCTGGATGGCAGACTCTCTGGATTCATATCCCGCCAAGCGACTCGGAGCGATACGAACATATGAAAGTCGTCATTCGTTTCTGGCCCAAAGTTCCTCCCGGTTGACACAACAACTGCGGAACGGAATCTGCTATTTCAATAAACAAAGATGGGCAAGCGCCGCAACTTCTTCAGCTTAAGGGATTAAGTTGGTGAACCGGGCAGGACTCGAACCTGCAACCCGCTGATTAAGAGTCAGCTGCTCTACCATTGAGCTACCGGTCCACGGTTATATTTGGAATTTTACAATGGCAGGGGAAGTTTGTCGATGCGATGAAGCCCTAAAATTGGCGAAAATAGGCGCTATTTTTGCCGCAAGACGGCTGCCAAGTCACGCGCCACCTCGCGCGCGTGAGCCAAATCTCCAGGGTCGAAAGAGATTGCCGAAACGCGCGGATGTCCGCCGCCACCGTACTTTTCGGCCAGGGAAGCCAGGTTCTGATTCGCGGCCGCCTGATTCCAGGGATTTGTGCCCAGGGAGATTTTCGCGCGCACGGGTGAAGCGCTCACGCTTACGGAATAAACGCATTCAGGATGCAACAAATACGGGATGAATTTGTTGTAGCCCTCGAGATCCAGATCGCTGACGTCAAAAAAAATCACACCATCGCGCGCTTCGATGCGCTCGCGCAGAATCTCAATGGACTGGCGGTGCCGTTCGAGCAGCGGCCCAAGATATTTGGCCACCTCCGGCCGCTTCACCATCTCACTGAGCGGGTGGTACGCCAAGTCCGGAATGATTCTCGCCGGCAGTCCATTTTCCGGCGCAGCTTCGATGACCAGGGCGAGTTGCGTCGCCGGCTCGGCAAGTTCCACAGCCGCTTGGGGCGTCGGATACTGCGCTCCATCGATGATGTCGCCCCACCGAATCAAATCTGCGAGCGGCGCGGTATCGAAACCGAACTTTTCCTTCGCAATCGTCGCAATCAGCTTGGTGCAAGACTTGTAGTCCGGTTTGTAAAACATGTGCTCGGCGGATCGCTTGCGGAAATGTTCCGCATCCGCGGGTGTCAGGAACGCGCTTTGATGGTGGTCGAACCACCACGTCACCTTCGGCGAATTCGAATACTTGAAGTCCACGATGACGTTTTCATCGCCATCGAAGAGGTTGTCTTTCCACGGCTGAGCGGCGCGGTGGGTCATGCCCGTGAAGCCAAATTCCGCGTCCTTGTCAAACTTTTCCCGGTAGAAGCGGTAAAAAAGAGCGGCGGAAGCCGTGCCATCGAAGCAGCGATCGTGGAAACAGAGCCGGACCTTGGTCATGATTGGGCGTTCGCTCCGTCCCTCTCTCAGTCCCAAACGGCAGGAGGGACAAAGCCATCCAAGATGTACGCCTGCACCACGATTGTCAAGAAGAAATACCGCCAGAGACAGCTCACTTGGAGAAGGCTTGATAGAGTAAGTCAGTTCACGGTATCAGTGCGCGCGGGTGTTCTGTGGCAGAATGCGGTTGTGCTTCAACGACTGACCGAGCGCAAGGAATGGAAGTTCTTCGGCGTCCTGCCGAAGGCGGACCCAGGCCTCGCCGCCGCTTGGTGGACGGCCCTCTTGCTGAGAGGAATTCTCCCAGCGGCGTTCGCAATCGCGATGGGCGTGCTCGTTGGCGCGGTGCAACGCGGCCATTCTCTCGCGGGTCCACTCGCGTCCGCCGGCGCAATCTTCGTGCTGCTTCAGGTGCTCAGCCCGATTCATCAGGCGGTCAGCGCCAACCTCGGCGACCGCACTGCCGCATGGCTCTACGACCGGCTCACCGAGGCCTGTGTGCACCCGCCGGGCATGGGCCACCTGGAGGATCCCACGCTCACCAGCGACCTCACTGTCGCGCGCGACTTCGACCTCGGGATGACCGGCCCGCCGCTGTCGATCTCCCTGGATTTCATCGCCAGCGGCATGGCCGAGATGATCGGCGGTGTCGCGTGCGCCGTAATCCTTGCGAGATACGCGTGGTGGGCGCCGATCGTGCTCGCGGGCGCGTGGCTGGCGACGCACTGGCTTCTCCGCGAGAGCGCGATTTGGCGCGACCGCAACACCGAGGAGGTGCGCGGCGCGCAGCGCGATGCCGACTACGCCTACCGGCTGGCGGTGGACCCGCCCGCGGGCAAGGAGCTGCGGCTGTTCGGCCTCGCCGCCTGGACGATCGACCGTTTCATCGCCAGACGCACTCGCCTGCATGAGCTTCAGTACGCTGCCACACGTCTGCGCGAGCGTCCCGTCATCTGGAGCCTTCTCCTCGTGGTCTCCGCGAACGTTTTGGTGTTCTGGTTACTGGCGAGCGCCGCCGCCCATGGCCGCATCAGTCTCGGGGAAGCCGTCGTCTACGTGCAGAGTGCCGTCGGTGTGTCCATGATCGCCTTTGGCGGATTCAGTTGGGCGCTCGATGGAGCGGCTGCCCCCGTCGCCGCGGTGCTCCGACTCGAACCGGCCATGCGTCCCGCTGGCGCTCTGCGCTCTGGCGATCGCCCCGCGGGCATAACACCACCTACGCGCGAGATTCGTCTCCGCGATGTCACGTTCGCGTACCCTGCGGGCACGCCCGTGCTGGAGCACTTCGATCTCACGATTCCCGCCGGCTCGTCGCTGGCCATCGTTGGACAGAACGGTGCCGGCAAGACCACGATCGCCAAGCTGCTGTGCCGGCTGTACGATCCGCAGGCCGGTGCGATCGAGATTGACGGCGTCGACCTTCGCGAGCTCGATCTCGCGTCGTGGCGCGCGCGCGTCGCGGCCGTGTTCCAGGATTTCATCCGCTTGGAGCTGCCACTGCGCGACAACGTGGCACCCGCAGGCGCGCCAGACGATGTGGTACGCGCGGCGCTCGAGTCCGCGGGAGCGACGAACCTCGCCGCACTGGACACCGTGCTCGCCCGCGGCTACAGCGGCGGCACCGACCTGTCCGGTGGCCAATGGCAGCGCGTGGCGCTCGCTCGAGCGCTGGCAGCCGTCAAGCTCGGCGCCGGCGTGGTGCTGCTCGACGAGCCGACCGCACAGCTCGATGTGCGCGGGGAAGCGGAGATCTTCGATCGCCTGCTCGCCGCCACGCGGCATTGCACGACCATCCTGATCTCCCATCGCTTCTCCACGGTCCGCCACGCTGATCGGATCTGCGTGCTCGAGCACGGCCGGGTCATCGAGTTCGGCACGCACGACGAGTTGATGGCGCTCGCCGGGCGCTACCGGACGATGTTCGATCTGCAGGCGCAGCGCTTCAAAGTCCCGGACGAGGAGTTGGGCACTACGTATGATGTCCTCACCTGATCGAGATCGCGCGCCCGGAGCGCCCGGGGCGCCCGATAAGATTGACCCGCTGCCTCCGGCATTGTCGTCGATGTGGCGGCTGTGCAAACTCGGATATCGCCATGAGCCGCGCTTGATGGTCACGGCGTTCGTGCTGTCGCAGCTCGCCGCGCTGCCCGACGCGCTCCTGGCGTTGTGGCTGATGCTGCTCGGCAAAGGCGTCCTCGAGCACCGACCCGGCATGATCCAAGGCGCGGCGATTGGCCTCGGCGTGTCGGCCGCCGCGACGTGGTTTCTCCGCACCGTCAGCACGCGCGTGCAGCGCCGCTTCCGCGACAAGGTGACCATCGCCCTCGAATCCCACGTCGCACAACTGCAGGCATCGGTCGCCACCATCGCGCATCAGGAACGCCCCGAGTATCTCGATCGCCTGTCCATGCTCCGCAATCAGGTATTCGTGCTCGACCACATGTACATGTCGCTGTTTTCCACCCTCGGCTGGATCCTGCGCCTGGGCGTGACCATGGCCCTGCTGGCCTCGATTCATCCGGCGCTCCTCCTGCTCGCCGTTTTCGCGGTCCCAACTGTGTTGACGTCGACGTGGCGGCCCGGGGTCGAGCGATCGGCGCAGGAGCGCGGGGCACAAGCCAATCGGCTGGCGCGTCACCTGTTCACCATCGCCACAACCGCGCCGCCCGGGAAGGAAGTGCGCGTCACCGGCATCGGAGAGCGGCTCGTTACCGAGCGCCGTGCGGCGTGGGAGCGCTGGTACGGACCGGTTGCGGCCGCTCGGTCGGGCTCGGCTTTCTGGCACGCGCTGGCCTGGGCGATATTCGGCTTGGCCTATGTCGGCGCGGTCGTGTTCGTGTCGTCTGGCCTCGGCGCGTCGGCCGCCGCGGTGCTGTTGGTGCTCGCCGCCGGCGCGCGCCTGTCGGCGTACATCGGCGCTACCGTCGGCGAGATTGGTTTCCTGCGCGGATTCTGGATGGATGGCTCGCGACGGCTCGCGTGGCTTGAGGACTACGCCGCCTCCGTCGCTGCGTCGGGCGATCTGCCGGTTCCCGCCGTATTGCACCGCGGCGTCCGGCTCGACCACGTGTCGTTCGCGTACCCCGGCACGTCGCGTGTTGTGCTGAACGATGTGTCGGTGACCCTGCCCGCGGACGCGGTCGTCGCCATCGTCGGCGAGAACGGCGCCGGCAAGACCACGCTCGTCAAGTTGCTCGCGAAGATGTACGAGCCGTCATCGGGTTCGATCCTCTTGGATGACACACCGCTGGCGCGCGTGCCGGCCGGCGAGTGGCGTGCGCGTCTCGCGGGCGCGTTCCAGGATTTTTTCCGCTTCGAATTTCGCGCGCGGCATACGGTCGGGTTGGGCGACGTCCCTCGACTGGACGACGGACCCGCTGTGGTCGCGGCGGTCGATCGCGCTGGCGCCGGCGACGTCGTCGCCCGTCTGGCGTTAGGTCTCGACACGCAGCTCGGTCCGACGTGGCCGTGCGGGGTCGAGCTATCGTTCGGCCAGTGGCAGAAGCTCTCGCTGGCGCGTGGCTTCATGCGCGATCAGCCGCTGCTGCTGGTCCTCGACGAACCCACCGCCGCGCTGGACGCGGAGACGGAACACGCGTTGTTCGAGCGCTTCGCCGCAGCGGCGCGCGGCACTGGCGAGAGCGATAGCGGTCGCATCACGGTCCTCGTCTCCCACCGTTTCTCGACGGTTCGCATGGCCGATCTCATCATCGTGCTCGATGGGGCCCGGCTCGTGGAGGTCGGCACGCACGATGAGCTGATGGCCAAGAGCGGTCCGTACTCGGAGTTGTACAGCATCCAGGCCGCCGCCTACCGCTGACCAAGGGTTCATACCCACCAAACCGTTGCGCTCTAGGGATTGCGATTTCAACAAATCGGCGCGGGTGAAGGGGCGAAACCCATTCAGGGCCGCCATCTTCGCAAACGGTCAATCAGCGATTTGAGACGGGTCACGACGTCTCTCGTCACTTTCGACATCAGCCCCGGAGTGCCACTTTTTCGCTAATCTTCGGATCCAATCGATCCATTGCGGGCAACGGAGAGAAGAGCCGCGTTTCGTTGGAGCCCATCAATTGACTTGCCTCCCGGCGCAACCTAAGATGTGCGGGAAATGCCAGATTTCTCATCTCTGATCGGGCAAACAATCTCTCATTACCGCATCGTCGAAAAACTCGGCGGCGGCGGTATGGGCGTCGTCTACAAAGCGGAAGATT
>Ga0209802_1000906_pt1 | contig 22782 bp, 13 predicted proteins | sample GraSoiAngelo_129_FD_185886 | JGI IMG/M metagenome (GOLD analysis project Ga0209802, IMG submission 185886) | Grasslands soil microbial communities from the Angelo Coastal Reserve, California, USA - 14_0927_12_40cm (SPAdes) (version 2) | ecosystem: Environmental > Terrestrial > Soil > Grasslands ... | reverse complement strand
CGCCGGTCCGGCTCACCACGGCTGCGAGCCATAACCGGCGGTAAGCGGACTCCGCGAGCGCGAGACGGTATCCCGCGAGCGCGGCGACAAGAGGGTGGCGGCGCGGTGACCTCAGCAAGCTCCACTAGCATGATGCCGGGCAATGATGGTAGGCCGCGTCGAAAGTCGAGGCATTCGCCAGCCTGGCCCGCGGGAATCGTATTCAAAATGATGGAGCCACGACCGGGGTTGAACCGGTGACCTAAGTCTTCTGGGGGAGGAACTTGCGGCCGGTTCGTTGATCGCCGGGTTTCCCGCTAAGACAGGTGGCTTCGCGAGATGGACGGGACGACCGGAGGAGATCGTCCACGAAGTCAACCAACGGTGGAAAGAACTTGGCCAGAGACCAAACCTCGGCGAAGTGGTCTGGATGCTGCTCGTGAGTCAAACGAGAAAGACTCCGATTAGGCTGACCGTGAAGCGCGGATCCCAGCCTGCGCAGTCGTCAGGAGGTCAATCGCCAGCAGGAGTGCGACCCATGTTGCCCCCAGCGCATACCCAGCCAGCACATCGGTGAGCCAGTGCGCTCCCAGGTAGATGCGCGAGGCACCAACGATGATCGCGACCAGCGCGGCGCTGAACCACAGGAGAGCCCGGGCCCGGAACGAGCGTCCTGACGAGAGCACGATGGCGAGCACGCCGTAGAAGGCGACCGCCTGGGTAGCATGCCCTGAAGGGAAGGCGGTGCCGCTGTAATGCCCAATCCACAGGGTGGCTGGTGGACGCGATCGTTCGACAACCAGTTTGACCAAGTCGTACAGGCCGGCAACGCCGGCGAAGGTGGTGACGAGGAGGGCAGCCCGTCGCCAGTCTCGACGCCGCCCGATGAGGACGACCACCGTCGTCAGCAGCAGTGGGGCGATGACGGCCAGGGACCCGAGCGAGGTGACGATCTTCATCGTGCTCGTGAGCCATCCCGTCCGATGGGCGACGACCCACGTCTCGAACTGGGGATCGAAGAGCGCCATCTCATCATGCCCGACGACATCCTGCGTCAGCCCGGCGAACGCCCAGACCGCCAGCGAGCCGACCGCCACGGTGAAGGTGAGCCAGAACCCCCGGGGCGTGCTTGGGTCCAGCCGGTCGCGGACCCACCTTACCGGCCCGGGGAACCGCGCGCGGACCCAGGCCACCGCTGGGGTTGCTGCCAGGCGATCCGCAAAGGCCTCCAGCCGTGGCGATCGCTCGGCAAGCGTGCGGATCAACTGGGAGACGACGAGCCCGATCACGATCAGAAGCAAGAGCAGGAGCCCGACTCGGCCGGCCACTTTCTCGAGCTGCTTGTAGCTCGCTCCGGCAAGGTAGCCAAGGATGCTGAATCCCGTACCCCATGCGACGCCGCCGGCGACGTTATAGGCCAGGAACGATGGGTAATGCACCTTAGACATCCCGGCCAGCCCCGGGACGAGAACCCGCAATGCCGCGGTGAAGCGCCCGAAGAAGACGGCACTGCCCTGACGGCGGCGGACGTAGGCTTCAGCGGACTCGAGGTGCTTGTCGAGCTGCCTCCGAATGATCGGCAGGCGGCCCACCGTCTTGTGGAGGAGGTGGATCCCCCACCGGCGGCCGATCAGGTACCCGATGGAATCGCCGAGGATCGCGCCGGACACGGCCGCGATGATGAACGCCCACAGCGGAGCCCGGCCCTGCGAAGCCACCACCCCACCGAGGATCACCGCGATTTCGCCGGGAAAGATGAAGCCCAGGAACGCTGATGCCTCTAGCGCGGGCAGGAGGAAGACGAGCGCGAGGGCGAACCAGACAGGGAGCGAGAGGATCCGGTCGGTGATGCTGCCGATGCTGACCAGGCCAACCTCAAGCACATTCACACCTTCTCTTGACCACCGGACAGCCATCCTACTGCCTCGGTTGGCCCCGCGAGGCGCTGTGGGCCGGATCACCGACGATCCCCGGCTACGACAGGTCGAGCGGTTCGATGAATTTCGCTGGATCGAGCCCAGCTTCTGCGCCACCCGCGGTATGGCCAAGAGCCACCCGAAAATCAGCGCGAGAAGCGCCCCACTGGGAAGATCTCACAAGCCGGAAATCTGTCTAAGCCGGCCACAATTGTCTTGGCTTACGTGGGCGCTTATGGTTGCGGCAGGGCAGAGGTCGAAACGGTATTCGACCCGGCGGATAGGGGCAGCATGAATTTCCTGGCTGCCGAAGGTGCCTCGCCTGTGCGGAGAAGCCACATTCGACAGCCTGGGCTGCGCGAATCGCACTCAAAATGATGGAGCCCACGACCGGGGTTGAACCGGTGACCTACGCCTTACCAAGCCGCCGCTCAATCGATCTCCGGTGGGCAGCATCGCTGTCGTAGCGAATCGTCGCCAGTCGTCGCGTGTCGCGGCCCGTTGCCGTGCTCGTTGGTGGTGGAATGGTGGTGGTAAGACATGGTCCAGCACCCGGCCAATGCGAGCCGGGTCCGACTTCGGACCAGCTCGTTCAGGCCAGCCGAAAGTGTTCCAGGTACTCGCCGCCCTGTTTCTCGAGCACCTGCTGAGCTGACGAAGGCGGCTAGGTGCCATGCCTCGTGGTCGAGCTCGGCGGCTACCGGCCGGGATCGAAATCAGGCGGTCCTGCCATCGGCGTCAACATACCTGGAATACCTGTGGATAAGATTCATCTTTGGTGAAACCCAGTGAGTCCCAAAGCGGTTGAGCAACTGAAGTATCAGGTAAAACGACTCTCGGCTGGCGATTACACCGGATTGTGGCTAGTTGCAAAGCGCGCTCGCGAGCTACTGCCTGATGCCTCCGACGATCAGATCCGGTCCCTATCGCTAAGTGCTTTGAGCGACCTACTCCGTGATGGAACCATTGTCGTGGGCGACCCGACTCCTGGCGGCGGCTTCAAGCCCTGGAATTTGACACTAGATCAGGCTCTCCAAAGAATTTCCGAGGAATGGGACATCCTTGGCCACGCCCCAACTCGAGGTGGCGAGATTGCCGACTTTACGACCCCGGACTAATTTTTTCTGAGCCCCCCACGTCCACGTGGAACACATCGGAGTGCCTGAACCACTGCCACCTCCGCCGCAAGAGCCGTGGTACACATTGCTCCAGAGGTTCTTGTCTCAGGCCGCCGCATACATAATTGATGGCGAGCTCAAGGTAACAATTTTGGGAGAGGAGTTTTGCTAGGTCGGGATTTTATGCGTCGGCTAAAGGCGACGGCACTCGAGGCGCACGCCGACCGCAGCCAGCGCCACGCTCGTTATGAGGAAGCCGCAGCCATGCTGCGAGCTGCTCTGAGGCTTGTCCGCGGGAGTAAGCGAAAGATCGCCGTCGTTCCAGTGCTCGAGAGACTTGCCGAAAACGCGCGCTTGAGAGGAGACTATCGGGGTGCGGTTGAGTACTACCGGCGCGCAGCCGGCACTATTGAGGACGCTCGGGGCCGAGACAATGTCGCTTGGGCGTCAGCACGCGTACGCCTGGCGGCTGTGCTGACCGAGCTGGGCGATTACCCGGAAGCAGAAACAATGTTTGCGGAGGCCATGAGCGTCTTGGAGAAAAGCAGCCGAGTGCCAGCCAGCGAAGTGATTGCAGTGCTTCGCGGGCAGTTCCATCTTCTTCTGGCGCCTAGGCCGACTTGACGAGGCAGAGAGGGCTGCCCGTAAGGCGCTGACAAAGGTCGAGAGCACTCCTCAAGAAAAGCCATCCCGGGTAATCCTCGACGTTCTCCAAGACCTTCACCGGATCCTTTCCACACAGGGTCGGTACAAAGATGCCGAATCCGTCATGGAACGCGCGCTCGCCCTCGCAACGGGCCAGTTCAGAGTTGATCCAACATACCTGGCCATGCTTCAAACGAACTTAGGGGCTCAATACAGCGAAGAGGGAAGGTATCTTGAGGCGGAGCGGCTATTGAAAGAGGCGCTCTCGTCACATGCGAAGGCTATGCGTCCCAGCAAGCTTGGCTTGGGCTACACGCTACACAATCTCGGAGTGCTGCACAGCCGGCAACGCGAGTTTGTTGACGCTGAGCGACATCTCAATCAGGCGTTTGAGATTTTTCAGAGGACACTGGGACCCGAGAGCCCCAGGGTCGCAAATACGTGGTACTCATTGGGCACTCTGCATAGAGACCAGGGGGAGATCGAGAAGGCCCACGATGAATTGCAGCGGGCGCTGACGATACAGGTGTCCTCATTAGCGGATGATCATCCTGATCTAAAGAGGACCAGGATGGCGCTAGCGTCTCTGAGCCAGAAGGCCGAGCCCGACAAGGCTTAACCCCGCTTCGAGCTGACCCCGCCTTCCTCGGTGTCAATCAGCAGGGTGGTGGCAAGGGCGGTAGGCGGGCGCGATCCTCAAGGTCATGGGCTGCGTGTGCCGCGCGAATCGTATTCAAAATGCTGGAGCCCACGACCGGGGTTGAACCGGTGACCTACGCCTTACCAAGGCGTCGCTCTACCACCTGAGCTACGTGGGCCCGCCGATGCGTCGAACTGGGCAGGGAAGGATTCGAACCCTCGAAGGCGCTAGGCCAACTGATCTACAGTCAGTCCCGTTTGACCGCTTCGGTACCTGCCCGCGAAGGCCATTGTACCCAGTCAGGCCTTAGACTCGGCTTGGCCGATGGAAGTCATGGTCGACGGCATCTCCCTCTTCGTGAAGCCGGTTGGCTCAGAGAAAAACCACCCGCTGATCCTGCTCCACGGGGGCCCCGGGCTGGACCATACCGAGCTCCATCCTTACTTTGACGTCCTGGCCGACTGGTTCTGGCTCCTGTACCTCGACCAGCGGGGGCAGGGGCGGTCGGAGCGGGTGGATCCCAGGACGCTGACCCCCAGCCTGTTCGCCAAAGACGTGACCGGGCTGGCGACCGCCCTTGACCTGAAACGCTACGCCGTGCTCGGCCACTCGTACGGCGCGATCGTGGCTCTGGCGCATGCCATCGAGCAGCGAGGGGCCACCCACTACGTGATCTCGCATGGAGCCGCCAGCGGCAAGAAGTTGATGCGGGACGTCCAGGCGAGCCTGCAGCAGTTCGAGCCGGTCGAACTGCGAGACCAGGTCATTCGGTCGTGGGAATCCGAGCCGTACGTGGCGACTCCTGAAGACTGCGCCGAGGTGATCCGAATGCAAATGCCCTTTCACTTCGCCCGGGTGGACAGCGAGGCCTACCGCGCCTTCATGGAGCGCCCGGACGAAACCATCTACGCCCCCGAAGTGCTGGCCTATACCGCCAGCCAGGAGTATCCGCTGGAGTTCGAATCCCGCCTGAAGCGCGTCAGCCGCCCGACCCTGATCGTCAGCGGCTTGCTCGATCGCGCCTGCACGCCGCGCGCCGCCCAGGAGATGCACACGGGGATCCAGGCTAGCGAGCTGGTCATCCTCGCCGACGCCGCGCATATGAGCTACCTGGAACAGCCAGACGCCTACTTCTCGGCGGTGCGCAACTTCTTCGCCCGGCATCCCCTCGCGACCGAGAGCTGAGCGTCAGCGCTCAATGCCCGTGCATGTGGTGGTCGTGCGCCTGATGTGGGTCGTGTCCCTGGTGGGTGGCGGCGGCCGCGGGAGCGTTCATCATGCGCAGCATCTCGAGGCCGCCGGTACGCACAAACCGCCAGCCTAAGACCGCGATCACCGCCAGGAAGATCAGGTTGAGCACGGTCGTGTAGTTCCAGACCGGCGTGGCGGTGAAGACCGTCACGTTCCGGTTCGTGGGCGTCAGGCCAAGCACTTGGAAGATCAGCCCGATCACGAAGCCCGCGACCGCCATGGCTAAGTAGGAGACCGCCAGCAGGTAGAGGCTCGTCCGAGACCCGTAGTACTTCCGATAGATGTTCAGGATGGGGATGATGATGAGGTCCGCGAAGATGAACGAGATCACGCCGCCGAAACTGATCCCACCCTTCCAGAGGACGGCGGCCAGCGGCACATTCCCCACCGAGCAGACGAAGCTGAGCATGGAGATCACCGGACCGATCAGCGGTCCCCATATCCCGGCCAGCGTCGGATTGCGGGTCAGGAAGAAGGTTTGCCAGAAAGAATCTGGCACCCAGGCGGCCAGCGCTCCGGCGATCAGCAGGCCCAGGCCGATGTCGGTCCACAGACTGGTGACATCCATCCAGAAGGACTGGCTGACCGCGGTAAAGCCGCGGGCGGAGAACAGCCGCTTGAGGAAGGGTCCCTCGGTGACGGCCATGTCCATGGCGGCGTGCCCTTCCATCCGCCCCCGCAGGCCGCGTTCCGCCTGCCGCCGGGCTTCGTCAACCAGCCGCGGGCGGAGGGTTTGGCGGAGGATGAAGGCCAGCAAGACGATCATCACCAGTCCGCCCACGAACTCCGCCGCCAGGAACTGCCATCCCAGCAGGATCAGCAGGATGAGGCCCAGCTCGAAAACCAGGTTGGTGGAGGCGAACTCGAAGACGATGGTGTTGATGAAACTGGCTCCCTTGACGAAGAGCGACCGGGCGATGGCGACCGCTGCGTAGGAGCAGGAGGAGGACGCGGCCCCCAGGCCGCAGGCGATGGTCAGGCTCCGCGGCGAGTCCGTACCGAGCGTCCTGGCGACCGCCTGCCGGGAAACCAGCGACTGGACGATGGCCGACAGGATGAAGCCCACCGCCAGGGGCCAGAGGATTTCCCAGAACATGCCAAAGGAGGCGGCCAGGGCGTGGGCGATCGCCTGCAGGGTTTGAGTCACGACGGCGAACTATAGCCTAGCCCGGCACCCACGCGTGCGTCTGAGTGGCTGGTTGTTGACAGGGGGTGACTTCTGTGGTGGGATAAGCGAACAGCCCTGTGGCGCTCGGGGTGGGTCGCTGAAGAGGGAGGAAAGACCGCTGGCCGGTCTGCGGCGGAAACGTCTCGGCCGGCTTTCGGGCGTGCTTTGCGTGGTGGCCCTGCTCGCCCCTCTGTGGCCTGCCCGCGTGGCTGCCAACGACGGTGAGGCGGGGATCACCCTGCGCAAGGCGGTCGATTCGACCGCCCTCACTCCCGTCCTGGCGCTCGGCTTGACCGTCGATAAGCCCCAGGCGATTCCAGGCGACACCCTGACCTATATCGCCTCCGTCACCAACCCGGGGGCGGTTCTGAGCCTTCGCGGGAAGTTCACAGCCCGCAGCCACGGGGACGCCGAGACCACCATCGTCTACTACTGGGACGAGCTCCAGGGGTGCGCGAAGCCGGCCGAGCAGGACCACGAGGCCAAAGTCGCGCATGGCGGGCTGCGCGCCGGGTCCGCGAACACCGAGCCCGGCGATGACGTCGAGTGCGATAACGAAGAGGGCAATCCCCACTGGAAAGCGCTGGCCGGTTTCGTCGCGTCCCAACCGAATTACCTGCCGCTGCAACCGCCGACCCTCGGTGCCGGCATGACCCTGACGGCGACGTCGCTGGCGTCCCCTGGAGTCACATACCCGGCGAGTGGTGATCCGATCTTGGGCACCCGCATCGGCCCCAAAGCTATCGCCGCGTGGCAGTACCAGGCCACGGTTACCCTCACGCCCGCTCAGATCGCCATGTTGGCCGATCCCCACCAGGTGCACCGGCTGCGCAACGTCGCCCACTTCGAAGTGGTGTTGGCGAAGAGCCACGATGACCGTCAGGTCACCGGCGGTGACGACGAGCGGAACAATCGGGCCAGCACCAGTGCCGTCGGCATCGCGAATCCGCTGCAGGCGGCGAACGCTGCGGCCGCCACAAAGGTGGTGGTCACCATTACATTGCCCTCGGGCCAACCCGTGCTGTTCAACTCCAGTACCACCCCCGCCCTGGCGTCGCTGGCCCCAGGGGCCACCGTAAAGCTGACGACGACCTATACGGTTCCAGTGATCGCCGCCAAGGGGGCCACTGAGACGGACGCCGCCTACCTGGCTCGCCTGGCCGCCACCAACGGCATCACGCTCCAGGCCACACTGACGGCGACGGGATCCGGGCCAAGCGGGCCCGTGACCGTGCTGGCGCCCACGACGGCAGCCACCATCGAGCAAGTCCCCATCGTCGGGATCACCAAGTCGGGGCCGACGGCCCGTGATGCCGGCACCACCGTGACCTACCAGCTGGCCTTGCAGACCAGTGGCGGAGCAACCGCCGGCCCGCTGACCGTGACCGACACGCTCTCTAATGGTGGTTCGGGCACCGTCAGCGGTGTGCCGGCAGCCCTGGCATCCACCGCGACGGCCACGGCCAGTGCCTCCTACGCCATCCCGGCCGCCGCGCCGCCGGGCACCCTGACCGACACAGCTGCGGTGAGCTGGAAAGACGCCAATGCCAATGCCTACGGGCCCGTCTCGAGTTCGTTCGCCACCCGAGTGACCACCACCGGGGTGCCGCCGGAGGTCCAGCCCGTTACCTCGACCACGATCCACGGCAATTTCTTTGCCGAGCCCGCCAGCGCCCAGACCTTCGTCGCCACGACAAGTGATACGCCTGCTTTCGGGCAAGACTTTCCGACCATCAACTTCAACCCACCCGCGGGCGCCGTGCCCCACAACGTTTCCGGGGTGGGACCACAGACGCGACCCTTCACCGACGTCGTGACCGACCTGGTGGGCAACTTCGCCGGCACCATCCCCGCCCAGGGTGGCGGCTTTCAGGCCGGCATGAACACGATGCAATCATTCGATACCGCCCTGCAGGCCAGCTTTATCGTCCAGGCCGCGGGCGACGTCACCTTCGTCATCTTCCACGACGACGGCTTCATTCTCGGGATTGGCAACGGGGCGACTCGGGTGAGCGGTATCTACGTGGCGCCACCGGCCGCGACCGCCTTTGCCGGCTACCCGGTGATCGGCGCGTTCAACCAGATGGTGGCGGCGCCGCGCACCGACGAAGTGACCGTTCATTTCCCGGCGGCCGGCGTCTATACCTATGAACTCGACTACTTCGAAGCCGGCGCCGACTCACTGACCCTGACGCTCACCACCGCACCAGCGCCATCCGGATCAACCGGATCCAGCGCCGGCGGCGTGTTCGTGACGGGGCATGACCCCGACTTCCACGCATTCCTGGGTGCCAACGCGCCGGGCGCCCAGCACATCATCCAGCGCGCAATCGCGGCGGTGACGCGGGCCAAGGCCAACCCCAGCGTCCTGCTGGTCACGGACCTGCGCAATCCCGGCAGCGGATCCAGCGATCCGCGCTCCGGGATGACCGCGGCTGGCTTCACCTATACCGTCGCCGACTTTGGCTCAGGCGCTCCCGGCGTGCTGGACCTTCACACCGTGGTCTTCGCGAACTATGACGTGGTGGTGGTGGCCTCCGACTTTGGCGGCTGGCTGCATCAAGACGAGCTCGATATCCTCAACGCCCGCTCCGCCGACCTGGCCACCTATGTCAGCCACGGCGGCGGCCTGGTCGCATTCGCCGAATCGGGATTCTCCGGCCTGACGTCGAGCGGGAGGTTCGGCTTTTTGCCCTGCCTCAACGAGATCAACGCGAATGCCGCGGAGAGCGGCTTCCAGCTAACCCCCCTCGGGCAGGCCATCGGGCTGGTCACGACCGATGTGAACGGGAACGCCTACCACAACGTCTTCAGCAGCCCCTGCGGTATGGACGTGGTCGACTTCGACCCCGCTGGCCGCCCGGTGACCCTGACCAGCGTGGGCGTCAGCCACTCCTGGAACATTGCCCACGACTTCCAGCTGGGGCCGAACCAGGCAAACCCCAGTAACGGCGGCGTCTGGTCCTATCTGCAATCGGGCAGCAACCCGCTCGATCCTTCGGGCTACACCAAGCTGCCCACCTTCACCAGCCAGGCATTCGGCATGGCCGGCCTCCAGCAATGGACTGGCTCATTCGTATCCACCAGCCCCCAGGACCTGCTGCCGGCCGCCGGTGTCAACGCCAGCGGCGGCAGTCTGCACCCGACCACGTTCGTCTGGCCAAACGGTGTCTTCCGGGTCCACCCATGGACGCCCGCCGTAGTGGTGGGCTGGACCAGCCCCTTTACCGGCACCGTTCATGTGGAAGGCGCGGTGACCCACCTCGACCAGTCCTGTGGCGATGGGGTTCGCTGGAACGTGCTGTCCGGCAGCACCAGGCTCGCCTCGGGGCAGGTCACGTTCGGCGCCAACGCTGGTCAGTTCTTGAGCGAGGGCACCGGCGGGGCGAGTCTCAACCAGATCAGCGTCACCACCGGGCAGAGCCTGTACTTCGTCGTTGATGCCGGTGCCCAGGCGAACTTTTCCTGCGATTCGACGGCCCTTGACGTGACGATCGTCGAGGGGCCTGCGCCAGTCACCCGGCCGCTGCCGCCCGCCACAACCCTGCTAATCCAGCCCGCTTCTGTCGGGGCCACGGTGGGGCAGACAGTCAACCTGACGGTGTCGGCGATGGATGGCACCGGCGCGCCAGTGCCGGGAGTCCCGGTCGCGGTCACCATCTCCGGGCCCAACTCCACGCAGTTCCAGGTTTCCACCGACGCCGCCGGCCTTGCTCCTATCTCCTATGTGGGTGCTGCCGCCGGGACCGATCAAGTGGGGGCCAACGCCAACCTGGGCGGCCGTTTGAGCGTGTCCAACACCGCAACCGTGACCTGGACCGTTCCGGGACCGAATCCGAGCCTGGCGCCCCCCAGGATCAGTGCACCCTCGCCGCCGGACGGCACCGTGGTGACCAAACCAACGCCGATCAGCGCCACATTCTCGCCACCGCCAGGGGAGACACTGACCGCCTGGAGCGTCGCCTACCAGCCAGCTGAAGGGGGACCGGTGGTGACGCTGAAGGCCGGGATCGGCGCCCCGCCGTCGCCGCTGGCGATTTTCGACCCAACGTTGCTGCGCAACGACACCTACCTGATCACGATCTCGGCCACGACCAGCGGCGGCGGCACGCAGGCCCTCACGACCGCGGTCACGGTGGCCGGCTCGCTCAAGCTAGGCCGTTACGTGACCACCATCCGCGACCTCCTGGTCCCGGTCAGCGGCTTCCAGATGGCGGTGCTCCGGACGTATGACTCGACCGATACCCGCGGCAGCGATTTCGGAACCCATTGGCGGCTGGCCGTGTCCAACATCACCATCAGCGCCAACCGTGAGTTGGGAGCGGGAGGCTGGACCGAGTATCCGACCCGCTGCATCTTCGGGATATGCGACTACGGGTTCAAGACCACCACTCCTCACTATGTCACCGTGACTTTCTCGGATCAACAGCAGGAGACCTTCGACTTCACCCCCAACGGTGGCAGCGGGATCCTCTACTTTCAGGGCACGGCCGCGTTTACCGCCCGCCCCGGGACGCATTCGACGTTGGAGGCCCTCGACGCCAGTCTCAGCAACGGCTTCGACGGCAACCTGTACGGCGGCTCGGGGATCTACAACCCAACCCGCTTCCGCCTCACGACGCGCCAAGGCCAGGTCCTGATCCTGGACACGACTTCCGGATTGGTCTCCATGACCGATCGCCACGGGAACTCCCTGACGGTGGACGCGGCCGGCGTCCATGCCTCGAACGGGGCGTCGCTGACCTTCACCCGCGACAGCCAGGGACGGATCAGCCGGGTGACGGGCCCCTCGGGCCAGGTGCTGTCCTACGCGTACTCCGCAGCCGGCAGCCTCACCTCTTCCGCGGATCCGGACGGTAATGTCACGACCTATGCCTACGACGCCTCCGGACGCTTGACCAGCGTTACCGGCGCCACGGGAACAGTGCTGCAGGCGCTGGAGTACGATGCCGCCGGCCGGCTGGTCGCCGTCATCGACGCCAACGGCAACCGCTCCCCGATCACCAACGACGTCCCCGGGCAAAAGCAGACCTTCACGGATCCGATGGCCCTGGCGACCAGGATTGACACGTTCGACGATGTGGGTGACCTGGTGCGCTCGGAGGTCGTGCCAACCACCGGTCCAACGCTGACCACGACCTCCACCTACGACGCCGAGGGGCGGCCCACCAGCCGCACCGACCCCGGCGGGATCACCGTCCGGGCCACCTATGACGCGGCCGGGAACCCGGTCCAGGGGATCGACGCCCTCGGCCGGATCTTGACCTACGCCTACAACGCGAACGGGGACCTGTTGTCGGTCACCGCGCCCGGCGGCACGACGCCGAATCGGTACACGTACGACGCGGCCGGAAACTTGCTCACGGTGGCGCGCTCGGATGGGTCATCGGTCGCGATGTCCTACGACGCACAAGGCCATCCGCTCAGCATCACTGATTCCCTGGGCAACGTGACGCAGTACGTCTACGACGCGGCCGGCCACACAGTCCAGGTCACCGACCCGGCCGGCGCGGTCTCGCGCTTCGCCGTCGACGCCTCGGGCCGGGTCACGGGCGCCACGGATCCCCTAGGAGGCGTCATCAACTTCACCTACGACGCAGCCGGCCAGCTCACCGCGATGACGAACGCGGCCGGCAACCGGGTGAGCCTCACGTACGACGGCCTCGGCCATCAGGTCTCCACCAGCGACCTCTCGGGCCGTGCCTCGACCCTGAGCTACGATGCCAACGGCCGGGTCCTCAGCACCGTTGACCAGTCCGGGGTCACGACCACCTACGCCTACGATGCCAACGGCCGCCTGGTACGGCAGGCGGCCGGTTCCCAGGTCACGAGCTCCGCCTACGACGCCCTGGGTCGGACGGTCCAGGTTCAGAACGAATCGGCCTCCGTGGCCCTGACCTACGACACGGCCGGCCGGGTCGCCTCGGAAACGACCTCGGCGGTCGGGGGCAGCGGCATCCCGACCACCGGGATGACGTATACGTACGACGCGGTCGGCGGGCGGCTGAGCGCAACCGGACCCGCCGGAACGACGAGGTACGCGTACGACAGCCTGGAGCGGTTGACGGGGGTGACCGACCCGGCGGGCGGCAGCTTCGCAGTCACCTACGACAGCCTCGGCCGGCCGGTGGGGCTGGCCCGGCCAAACGGTGTCTCGGACAGCATGACCTACGACACCGCCGGCCACCTGGCCGGCATCCAGTCGCAGCGGGCGGCCGGGATCGTCACGGCTTCCAGCTACACGGTGGATCCGGCCGGGCGTCGTTCCTCGGTGACCGATGCCGGCGGCGCCGTCACCCGCTACACGCACGACGCCTTTGGATCCCTGACCTCAGTGGCCACCAGCACGGCGACGGTGGCGTACACCTACGATGGACGGGGCAACCGTCTTATGCGCGGCACCAGCGCCTACACCTACGACGCGGGCGACCGGATGACCTCGGACGGGACCTTCACCTACACGTATGACGCCGGCGGCCGCCTGCTCGCCAAGACCGACGCCACCGGCGCCGTCACCCGCTACAGCTGGAACGGCCGTGGCCAGCTCTCCGGAATCACGCTGCCTGGCGGCTCCGTGATCTCCTATCTGTACGACCCGTTTGGTCGCCGCGTGGCGGTCAATTCGGCGGGCGTGGTCACCCGCTACGCCTACGATGGGCCGAACCTGACCGCCGAATACGACGGCGCGAACACCCTGGTCGCCGGCTACATCGGCCTCCCCACCGTCGATCAGCAGCTGGAGATGACCCGGGGCGGGCAGCGCTACTTCTATCTCCGGGACGGCTCGAACAGCGTGGTGGCACTCACGGATCTCGCCGGGTCCACCGCGGCCACCTACTCCTACGACGCGTTCGGGGTGCCCGGCACGACGACCGGGTCCGTCACCAACCCGCTCAGGTACACCGGGCGTGAATACGACTCGAGCAGCGGTCTGTACTTCTACCGCGCTCGCTACTACGACCCCAACAGCGGCCGCTTCCTCAGTGAAGACCCGATCCGGCATCTGAACCCCTACCCGTATGCCGCCAATGATCCGGTCGATTTCAACGATCCCAGCGGGGCGCTGCTGATCGAGTACTTTGCGCTCGTAGCCGACCAGTTCCACCGGGGGACGGCCATCGGCACCTTCGCCGCCTGCCTGGGGAACTTGCTCTATACGGGCCTGAAGGACTTCCACGGCCTCAGCAGCGCGACGATCTCCCGGTCGCTCGCCCATTCATTGAGGGATCTGGCGATCGGGCTGCTCGACAACCCCTTCATCGACGCCGCCTTCGGCCCGCACGATCCCTTGCATGATGCGGTCGCGGCCGGGAACCTGTACGGAACCGTCGGAGGGGCCGCCAACGAGCTGTTCACGATCTCGGGCGTGGAGTACCAGGTCTTCTGGGACATCCACGGCTTCGTGCGTTCTCCAGGCGGGGTCAGGGCTGTCCCCGGAGGTCCGCGAATCCTCGTGGTGGAGAACGAGCGGGTTTATTGGAAGCCATTCCCAGGAGCCGGATTAATCGGCTCGATCGTCGGCACGGGCCTGGGGGCGGGCCTGGACGCCCACGACTTCCTGACCGTCCTCCTCGACCCGGAACACACCATCTGCGAGTGATCAGGCTCCTCCCTTTTGGGGGGAGGTCAAGCGGGGGAGTTACTTGATCAGTTAGCCCAGCGCCTTGCGCCAGGCAGATGCCACTCTCCGGTACTCGATCGCGTGCGCGCCCAGGAAGCCGGCTAGCGCTGTGAGCGTTGCGGCCAGCTCCCGGCCCGCCTCACCGTCAGCGCGGGGCTCGGCGTGGACTGCCCTGACCAGGAGACGCCCCTGCGGCCGGTCCAGCGCCAGGTCCACGCGCCCGACAAATCGGTCGCCATGGAGAAACGGCAGCACATAGTACCCGTGTAGTCGCTTACCCGCTGGGACGTAGATCTCCATGCGGAAGTCGAACCCGAACAGGTCCTTGGTCCGGGCTCGGTCGCAGATCAGGTTGTCGAAAGGGGAGAGAAGCGTGGAACGAGGTTCCCATCCGCCCTGGCCGAGTTCCTCAACCAGGGGCAGGTCGTCGGCGTGGACGTACCACGACCCGCGTAGCGCCTGTTTGCCATCGACCACGCTGACCGGCACGATCGCGCCGGCGCGCTCCAGTTCTTTCAGCACTTGGGGCAGGTCAGCGTACCGGCCGCGGATGAAGTGGTTGGCGACGTCGCGGGGCCGGGCGACGCCCAGGGCGCGCAGGGATCGCTGGGCCGCCTTTCGCGTGATCGCCCGTGGGGAAAGCCGCTCGCGAGGCGTCCATGGCGGGAGACACCGCTCCGCCAGGTCCCACAGCTTTTGGTTGCCGGAGCGCCCGGCGACCATCACTGACCCGGTGGTCCAGAGGTAGTCCAGCATCCGACCGACGTTGCGATCGCGGTTCCAGCCCGTTGACTGATAGGTTTCCGCCGCGCGATCCTCAAACGTCCTGGACGCCACCGGACCCTTCTGCCGCAGCTCCGCCAGGATGTGTCGCCGCAGGGACCGATTCTGGTCGGCCCACTCCCCAAACCGCTTTGCCCAGGGCGACTCGCGACGTATCGACTTGCGCATCATGCCGGCGTGCAGGGGGTAGTCCTCCGTCAGGACGATGGAGGCCGCGTGGGCCCAGTACTCGAAAAGCGAGCGGTCCTTCCAGAGCAGGCGGTCCAACTCGGCGCGGTCGAAGGTGCCCAGTCGGCTCCAGAGTACGAGCAGATGGCTACGGGCCACGACGTTGATCGGGTCCAGCTGCAGGCAGCCGATCTGTCGGACCAAATCCAGGATGCCGGGCGGGCGATGGTTGGCGGCCAGGCCCTGCCGCGTGATGGCGAGTTGGCGTGCGTGACTGACCGAGATAGTGGGACCCATAGTCAAGGCATCAGGAAGGATACGAACAAACGCGCGAAGTTGGTGGCCGTAACCGGCAGACGTACCTTCTAGAGCATGGGCGGTGCCATCCACGAATGAAACATCTGATCTGGCCAGCACTTCTGGTCGCAAGCCTCACGCTCGCGGCCTGTGGCGGGACGCCTGCCACCGGTACGACGTCACCGGCTGGTGCTCCCGACATCACGACGGCCAGCATCACGGTCGCCGGGAAGTCCGTGACGGTGTTAAAGAATCCGATGGGACTGACGCTCTACTACTTCACCCAGGACACGTCGGCCAAGGTAGCCTGCACGGGCGCCTGCGCCACGAACTGGCCGCCGCTGATTGCCACATCCGACACGCCCTCGGCATCGCCCACCCTCCCCGGCAAGCTGACCGTCCTAAATGGGGCCAACGGGAAGCAGATTCTCTACAACGGGCATCCCCTGTACATGTTTGCCAGGGACAGCGCCCAGGCCGACGCGCTCGGCCAGGGTATCGGTGGCAAATGGTTTGTCGCGACCCCCGGTCTTCCTGTGGCCCCGAGCGCGGCCAAGCCCAACTACTAGACTTCTATCCCGCTCCCTCTGGGGAGCGGCGAATTATCGTCCCCTCCCCTCAGGGCAGGGGCAGCTTCCGCAGCTCCGCTAGGTCGCTACCAACTGGTGCTGCTCAACCGGCTGATCACAGTCGGGGCAATCGGCGTCGTGCGCCGGTAGTGGAGCGGTTACCGCTTTGGGCTCCATCGGGTAGCCCGCCGCGCGCCAGGCCGCCAGGCCGCCCTGCAGCGCCCAGGCGTCTCGGCCCTGCCGCCGCAAGAATTGCGCCACACGGGCGCTGGTTTTCTCGTCGGGTCAGGTGCAGTAGGCGAGAATCGGCCGCCCATCGGGCAGGGCTGGGAAGTGCACCATGACCTCCGAGGAGGGCGCTCGGCGGGCGATGCCACGGAGGATGGGCTCGGGCGGGACGCGCATGGCGCCCGGGATCCGGCCATTGACGGCTGGATAGACCAGCGAGCTGGTCACGTCGAGCGCAATGGCCTCGCCGTTGTCCAGTTGCGCCTTCGCCTGGCCTGGCGAGACCCGATACTCAATCATCGGCGCGGCCTACGGCTGGACCCGAACGCCTTTCCAGAAGGCGACGTAGTCCTTGATCTCGGCAGCGGCCGGCTTGGGATCCGGGTAGAACCACGCCGCATCCGGGTTGGTCTTGCCATCGACGGTGACGGTGTAGTAGCTGGCCAGCCCCTTCCAGGCACAGGTGGTGTGGGTCGGGGTTTCCTGGAAGTACTGGCGCTTGATGGTGTCGGGCGGGAAGTACTGGTTGCCCTCCACCTCAATGGTGGCATCGCTTTCGGCCAGGTTGACATCGTTCCAAATAGCCTTCATGTCTCCGAGAACTCTGCTTGTCCAGTACTTTATTCCGAATGGCCCTGGCCCGGATCGTCCCCTACGATGCCAACTGGCCGCGCGAATTCGTGGCCGTCGCGGCCGACATCAGGCGGGCCCTGGGGCCACTCGCCCTGCGGATCGACCACATCGGCTCCACAGCGGTCCCCCGATTGGCGGCCAAGGACGTGATCGACGTGCAGGTGTCGGTGGCGGCCCTGGATCCGGAGGCGGCTCTGGTCGAGCCCCTGCGGGCGGCCGGGTTCGTGCCGCACACGATTAACCGCGATCATCGTCCGCCTGGACGGGACGGTCCGGCGGCCGACTGGGCCAAACGACTGATGGTCGAGGGTCCCGGGCAGCGCCGGCTGAACCTGCACCTGCGGGTCGACGGGCGGCCCAATCAACGCTACTCCTTGCTCTTTCGCGACTACCTGCGGGCGCACACCGAGGCGGCGACCTCGTATGCCACGCTCAAGCGCCGGCTTGCCCACCTGTCCCTGGACACCGATGTCTACGCGGACATCAAGGACCCCGCCACCGACCTCATCATGGTGGCGGCCGAGGAATGGGCCGGGCGAACCGGCTGGCACCCTGGCCCGTCGGATGGCTGATCCAGCCGCCTGGTGGCGCGAGGGCGTCCTGTACCAGATTTACCCGCGGTCATTCGCCGACTCGAACGGGGATGGGATCGGCGACCTGCGCGGCGTGATCGCCCACCTCGACTACCTCCAGTGGCTGGGCATCGACGGGATCTGGCTGAACCCGATCACCGTCTCACCGGACAAGGACTTTGGCTACGACGTGGCCGACTACTGTCGGGTCCAACCGGTCCTCGGCGACCTGGGTACGGCGGACGAGCTCATCGCCGAAGCCGGCCGGCGCGGCATCCGCGTGATCCTGGACCTGGTACCCAACCATACGAGCGACCAGCATCCCTGGTTCCTCGATGCTCGGACATCCCGTCGGGCCCGCCACCGAGACCGGTATGTCTGGGCCGATCCCATGCCGGATGGCGGGCTGCCCAACAACTGGGTGAGCGCGTTTGGCGGCCCCGCCTGGAGCCTCGACGGCATGACAGGCCAGTACTACCTGCACCAGTTCCTGCCCGAGCAACCCGATCTCAACTGGTGGAACCCCGATGTGCGCGACGCCTTCGACGATATTCTTCGCTTCTGGTTCGACCGGGGCGTGGCCGGCTTTCGGATCGATGTCGCGAATGCGATCGTCAAGGATCGCCAGCTGCGGGACAACCCTCCAGTCTCCGGCCAGGGCCCGCCGATAACCTACAACGCCAACCAGCCGGAAGTGCACGAGGTTTTCCAACGCTGGCGACGTCTGGCCAACGGATATTCCCCACCGCCGATTCTCATTGGCGAGACGGGCGTGCCGCAGGTGGCTGATCTGGCAGCCTACTACGGCGCCAACGACCAGCTCCACCTGGCCTTCAATTTCGCCTTCGCGGAGGCGCCGTTCCAGGCACAGGCGCTGCGCGGGGTGATCGAGGCCACCGAGAAAGCCCTCCCGACCACCGCCTGGCCGGTCTATACGGCCTCCAACCATGACATGTCGCGGTTTCCAACTCGCTGGTGCGATGGCGACGAGGCCAAAGCCCGCTGTGCGCTGCTGGGCCTGCTCACTCTGCGGGGCACGCCCTTTCTCTATTACGGCGATGAGATCGGGATGCGCGACACGCCGATCGCCCTGGCGGACATCCAGGATTGGGCGGGCGCCGGCAACGGTCGAAGCCGCGACCCGGAGCGCACCCCGACGCCATGGACATCGGGACCCGGAGCCGGCTTCACCACCGCGACGGCGCGGCCCTGGCAACCGCTTGGTGATGTGAAAGCGGTCAACGTGGCGGATCAGCGTCGCGACCCCGGATCGGTCCTCTCTTTCGTGCGCGACCTGATTGCTTTCCGCCGGACATCGCCGGACCTGCGCAGCGGGGCCTACGCCTCCCTACCCGGGCCATCGGGGGTTTGGGCCTGGCACCGAGGTAGAGGCACCACCATCGCGCTCAACCTGTCGGACGCCGAGGTCCGGGTGGACGGTGTCAACGGCGTGGTTCGCATCACGACCGACCGCCAGCGAGAAGGGGAGGCCGCCCGCGGAAGTCTGACCCTAAACCCGTGGCACGGCGTCATCGTCTGCTAATTGTCTAGCTGCCCGGCCCAGCGGCGGGCGCCGTACTCTGGGGAGTGCTCTGCCGCCGACTCGCGAGTGCGGCCGCGACACCGATGGTGAGCCCGACCGCGAGAACGATCCATGCCACCGGTTCGGGCAGCGAAATGCCGAGCAAACTATCCACCGAGTATGGGCCAGGCCCCGTGAGGCTGAGGACCAGCGCGACGGTGGCGAGCTGCAGCGGGAATTCGATCCCGCCCTTCCCGTTAAAGAAGCCCTTCGGCCGATGGACGACCCAGATGGCGATGGCCATGGCTCCCATGACGCCGAAGTTGCCGACGGGGCTCAGCAACCCGAGGGCAATCAGGAGCCCGCCGCCGAACTCGCCCAGGATGACGGCCCAGGTCCACAGCTCGGTCGGTCGAAACTGCAGCCGGGTGACAAAGCCGCGGGTCCCGGTGATCCCGCCGCCGCCGAACCAGCCCAGGAGTTTCTGGGCGCCGTGGGCGGCCAGGGTCAGGCCCGCCACCAGGCGAAGAATCAGGAGCGCAAATGAGATCATTGTCACCTCCAGTCTATGGAGTATCGTCTGCGCGACCTTCGGCCAGCAAACCGCGAGATGAGTAGAGCCAGATGAGCATCGCCATGGTGTGCGGCGCGACCGGCGGACTCGGACCAGCCGTGGTCGCTGCCTTCCTCAGGCGCGGTGACCAGGTCATCGCGGTCGCCCGCTCGCGTGATGAGCTGGCCAGGCTCACCGGGGTCACGCCAGAGGTTGCGGACCTGACCCGCCCCGAAGACGTGGACGCCGTCTGGGCGCGCTTGGACAAGGCCGGGACGATCCCCCGGTGGGTGGTGAACGCTACTGGCGGCTATCGCGGCGGAACGGTGGTCGACACGCCGCCCGAGGACTACCGGTTCATGCTTGACCTCAACCTGACCACGGCCTGGCTGTCGTCGCGGGCCGCGGCTGCCAGGATGGTGCGTGCCGGCGGTGGCGCCATCGTCAACGTGTCGTCGCGTTCCGGGCTGCGAGCCGAGCGCGGGGCCGCGGCCTATGCGATTGCGAAGGCCGCGGTGGTCAAGCTCACCGAGGTGCTGGCGGAAGAGCTCAAGGACACGGGCGTTCGGGTCAATGCCGTCGTGCCGGCATTGATCGATACCCCAACCAATCGTCGCGACCTCCCCGCCCAGCTGCTCGCGAAGGCCGTGGCGCCGGAGGCGATCGCCGCAGTGATCGCGTTCCTCTGCAGTGACGAGGCTCAGGCCGTCACCGGCGCCGTCATCCCTGTCTACGGAAAGCTCTAGTCGCGGGCGGGGCCGTTATGCTGCTCGCATGCGGTCCGTCCAATTTGACATGCGCCAGATCCAGCGCGGCGCTCGTCTCCGGCGCTCGCCGTATTTCGAGGCTACCCAGCGCCACGGCTGCCAGGCATACACGGTCTACAATCACACCTTCCTTCCGAGCTATTACGCCGACCCGGTGGACGAGTACTACCACCTGATCGAGCATGTGGCCATCTGGGACGTCGGGGTGGAACGGCAGGTCGAAATCACGGGGCCTGATGCCCTCCGGTTGGTGCAGCGGCTCACGCCGCGTGACCTGAGCCGCTGCCAGGTTGGGCAGGGCAAATACGTGCTGATCACCACTGAGGATGGCGGCATTATCAACGATCCGGTTCTGCTCCGGCTGGCGGAGGACCGTTTCTGGCTGTCGCTGGCCGACAGCGACGTCCTGCTTTGGGCCAAAGGGGTGGCGGTCCATGGGGGCCTGCGCGTCGACATCGGTGAACCCGACGTCTGGCCACTTCAGTTGCAGGGTCCCAAGTCCAAGCCGCTCGTCCGCGACCTCTTCGGCGAAGCGGTGGCATCGATGCCGTACTACTACCTCCGAGACACCCAGCTCAACGGGATTCCTGTGGTGGTGACTCGAACCGGCTGGACTGGCGAGATCGGGTACGAGCTCTACCTCCGGGACGGCAGTCGGGGCCTGGATCTCTGGGATCGGGTGATGGACGCTGGCAAGCCCTACCAGCTGCGGCCCACCGGACCCTCCGACATCCGGCGCATCGAGGCAGGCATTCTCAACTACGGTGCGGACATGACCCTGGCGGACAATCCGTTCCAGGTCGGACTGAGCTGGATGGTTGATCTCGATCAGGAGGCCGACTTCATCGGCAAGGCCGCCCTCAACAGGATCAAAGGGGAGCCGATGACCCGGCAACTGGTCGGGGTGGAGATTGCCGGCGACCCGATCGAGTTCAATGAGACCAAGTGGGAGGTCCGGTACGAAGGCCGTCCGGTCGGCCACGTCACGTCCGCGATCCATTCTCCGCGTCTGAAGAAGAACATCGGTTACGCGATGCTGTCCGTGCCGCACACCGCGGCTGGCACCGGCCTCCCGGTGCGCACGCCATGGGGCGAGCGCGAAGCCGTGGTCGTGCCGAAGCCGTTCATCGATCCAAAGAAGGAAATACCCAAGTCATAGCCCGACTTTTCCGGAATCATTTCGCCGCCCGGCGGGTTCTAACCACTAATGGCAGCCCGCCCGCCGGCGGCTGATGCGGCGCGCCGCCCAAGCTCCGCAGTGGCCGATTCGATGACCGCCCTCGGGCGGGCACGCCTGTTTGTCCTACTCGGGGGGCTGACAGCCTTCGGACCGCTCTCGATCGATATGTATCTGCCTGCCCTTCCGGCAATTGGGCGGGACCTGGCCGCCAGTGAGTCGCTGATCCAGCTGACCCTAACGGCGTGCTTGATCGGGCTGGCCATCGGCCAGGTGGTCGCCGGGCCGGTGAGCGACGCCTTGGGACGGCGCCGGCCGCTCTTGATCGGGGTGGCCGGATACGTGCTGGCATCGCTGCTCTGCGCGGTCGCTCCCACGGCGCCCATCCTGGTGGCCCTGCGGTTGCTGCAGGGTTTAGCCGGCGCGGCCGGGATTGTCATCGCCCGGGCGATCGTGCGCGACCTCTACACGGGCTCCGCCGCCGCGCGCTACTTCTCCCGGCTGATCCTGATCTTTGGGATCGCACCGATCCTGGCGCCGGTGTTGGGCGCTCAGATCTTGCGGTTTACCTCCTGGCACGGTATTTTTCTGGCGCTGGCGATAGTCACGGCGCTCCTCTGGCTCGGCGCAGCCCGGGCGCTGCCGGAGACGTTGCCGGTTGAGCGCCGTCGGAGCGGCAGCTTGGGCGACACCGTCCAGACCTTCCGGAGGCTGGCGGCCGATACCTGGCTCCTGGGCTATGCGGTGTCGGGTGGGCTGGGGTTTGGGGCGATGTTCGCCTATATCGCGGGGTCTCCATTCGTGCTGCAGGGCATCTACCACGTCTCACCCCAAACGTTCAGCCTGATCTTCGGCCTCAACGCGCTCGGCTTCGTCATCACCAGCCAGATCAACGGAAGCCTGGTGGGTCGAATTCCTCCGGCGCGACTCCTCACGGTCGGCGTCACGGTCACTGGGGTCGCGGGGCTGGCGCTCCTGGCAGTGATCCTTATCGGCGGCCTGGGCCTCGCCGCGGTGCTTCCTCCTCTGTTTGTGCTGGTCTCGAGCATCGGTTTCGTGGTGCCCAACGCGGTGGCGCTGGCCCTGTCGAGACACCCGGAGGCGGCTGGCACCGGGTCAGCCCTGCTGGGTGTGATCCAGAGCGGGATTGGGGCAGCCGGCGCGCCCCTGGTTGG
>Ga0209802_1000902_pt1 | contig 22811 bp, 12 predicted proteins | sample GraSoiAngelo_129_FD_185886 | JGI IMG/M metagenome (GOLD analysis project Ga0209802, IMG submission 185886) | Grasslands soil microbial communities from the Angelo Coastal Reserve, California, USA - 14_0927_12_40cm (SPAdes) (version 2) | ecosystem: Environmental > Terrestrial > Soil > Grasslands ... | reverse complement strand
CGCCTGGTGCGCCGCGCCGACGACAAAGGCCGCGTCCCCGCCGTCGAAGTGATGATCGCCACCGCGTACATCCGCGATTGCGTCATCAACGCGGACAAAACGCGCCTGATTCACGACGCCATCGCCGCCGGCACCAGCCAGTACGGCATGCAGACTTTCGACCAGTCGCTCTTCGATCTCTACTCCAAGCAACTCATCACCCTTGACGAAGCCCTCGCGCGCGCCTCCAACGCCGACGAATTCAAGCTGCGCATTCAGGGCATTCGCTCCGCCTCCGACGCTGCCCGCGAGGAAATGGAGCGCCAAATGGCCGACTTCGAGCGCTTCGCCCGCAAATAGTTTGGAGTGCGGCGGCTCGACGCCGCTTTTCCCTGCTTCCACGTCCTGCTGAAATCTTTTTGCTCACGCTAACGTACTCCAATAAAGTGAATCCCCTGGGGGTGGTCATGCACAAATCGTCCAACCAGGCGTCTCGCCTTGCCCTCTTGTCTATTGTTGCGTTGGCTTTCGTGTTGGCTGCGGCTCGCTTGCCATACGTACAGAGCGCACCTTCACCGGTCAAACCTTTCGTCATCCGCAGTGTCCGCGTCTTCGATGGCGAAAAGCTTCTTCCTGCTGTCGATGTGTCTGTTGAAAACGGCTTCATCAAGGCCGTTGGCAAGAATTTGAAAGTCGCTGCCGGCACGAAAGAAGTCGACGGAGCTGGAGACACGCTCCTCCCCGGGCTGATCGATTCCCATGACCATGTCTGGGGCGACGCCCTGAAACAAGCTCTCATTTTCGGCGTCACCACCGAACTCGACATGTTCTCCGATCCGAAATTCGACGCCGATGTCCGCACGCGTGAAGCCAGCGGACAGAATCTCGACGCTGCCGACCTTCGTTCGTCAGGCACACTCGTCACCGTCGAAAAGGGCCACGGAACCGAATACGGAATCAAAATTCCAACCCTCGCAAGCTCCGCCGAAGCCCAAACTTTCGTCGACGCGCGCCTCGCCGAAGGCAGCGATTACATCAAAATCATCTATGACGACGGCCACGCGTATGGGATCAACTTTCCCACAGTCACGAAGGAAGAGCTTACTGCCGTTATCGCCGCGGCGCACAAGCGCCACAAACTTGCCGTCGTGCACATTGGTTCGCAGGCCGGCGCGCGTGACGCCATCGAAGCAGGGGCTGACGGCTTGGCGCACATCTTCGAAGACGACCCTCCGGCTCCCGGTTTCGCGCAGCTCGCTAAAGAGCACCACGTATTTGTCGTCGCCACCTTGACGGTCAACGAATCAGTTGCGAGCAAAGCGAGTGGCGAATCTCTTGTCAGCGATCCCCATTTGTCCGCCTACCTCAACGCGGGAGCTGCGGGAAATCTCAAAAGATCCTTTCCCTCTCATCCCGGCAGTAAAGTGAATTTCGCCAACGCCCTGGCTGCCGTGCGCGCGCTGCACTCCGCCGATGTGCCGGTTCTTGCCGGCACGGATGCCCCCAATCCTGGCACAACTCATGGCGCCAGCATCCACCGCGAACTCGAACTTCTCGTGCAGGCAGGCCTTTCTCCGGCGGAAGCCCTCACAGCGGCCACCTCCGCGCCGGCCAAAGCGTTTGCGCTTAGCGACCGGGGCAGAATTGCCCCTGGCCTGCGTGCCGACCTCCTTCTCGTGAAAGGCGATCCAACCCAGGACGTCACCGCAACGCGCGACATCGTCGCCGTTTGGAAGACCGGCGTCGAGGCAGACCGTATCGCGTACCGCGCCGCCGTCGCCAAGGAAAAAGAACAGGAAGCCGCAACACGCGGAGCGCCCGCCCCAGCCGGCTCGGAATCCGGTCTCATCAGCAACTTCGATGACGGTACGACCGACGCGAAATTTGGCGCGGGCTGGTCCGTCTCCACGGACTCCATCGCTGGCGGCAAGTCCACGGCCGAGATGAAACTCAAGCATGGCGGCGCCAACGGCAGCAAAGGCGCGCTCCAGATTACGGGCACCATCTCGGATGCCTTGCCCTATGCCTGGGCTGGCGCGATGTTCTCTCCCGGCCCTGCGCCATTCGCCCCGGCGAATCTCTCGGGGAAAAAAACGCTGCGCTTCTGGGCGCGCGGCGATTCGCGCACCTATCGCGTCATGATTTTCACCACCAGCGGAGGACGCATCCCGGCCATGAAAAACTTCTCAGTCGGCTCGGAATGGAAAGAAGTGTCCATGCCTTTCTCCGACTTCGTAGGAACGGACGGCCACGACGTCATGGCCATTCTCTTCTGCGCCAGCACGGAAGCGGGTCCGTTTCAATTCGCCATCGACGACGTTCGCCTCGAGTAGCTCACCTCTGACCCGCGCCTACTCTTCATGCGCCAGCGGCTTGCCGTCCGGTCCAACCTGAACTTCTTTTTTCTTTCCGTCCTTTTGCACCACGGCTTCATACGCCACCAATTTGTCGTGCTTTTTTATCGACTCTACTTTCAGGATCGTCGCGCCTTCTGCTTTGGCCTTCAGTCCCGCTTGGACTTCAGCTGGCAGGCTGCCCAGCTCAACTTGTTCTTCGACTTCCAAGACATTCCCGGACGCGTCTACCAACACGTCTTTGCTGTGTCCGTTTACGGTCATTTCGGCCTCGTAGAATGTCTGGCCATTTTCCTTCTCTTCGGAAAATCCTCGGATCGTGGCTCCCACGCTCTCCCTCGCGACGGTCTTCTCCACCGCCGGCGGCAGATCCGATCGCTTGATCTTCTTCTCTTGCGCTGCGACCACGCCTGCAAATGTAACGGCTCCAGCCAAAAGCATTGTGCTAATCGTTCGTGCTGTCATAACTCTCCTTCCGAAGCGAACTTTCTCTTTGCAATGGCAACCTGATGCATACAGGCGCTACGGCCCATCAGCTCCTGCCTGGCTGCATCTTTCCCCCTTATCCTGGACCCGAACACATAAACACATGATTAAAAGCCACGCGCGATTCCTTCCCAGCCTTCTCTCACCCTCGCCCTTTACTTCGTTGCTTCACTACTTCTATCCTTCTTTCGTGTTCTCCAAGCCCCGCCAGCTCGACTCTGAATCCGCTCTCTACGACGCGGCCATCAAAATTCTCATGCGCCGCGCGCATTCCGTGCACGAAATGAAGCAGGCGCTCGCCCGTCGCTGCGAAGACCTTTCCCTGGTAAAAAACGTAATGGCGCGCCTCAAGAGCGCGGGTCTGATCGATGACGCCCGCTACGCCAAGCAGTTCGCCCGCCAGCGTACCGAGGGACGAAAGCAGGGCAAGTTTCGCGTGGCACGCGACTTACGTGCGCGAGGCGTCCCTGACCGCCACATCGACGCCGCCCTCGAAGAAGCCGCCCAGAACACGGACGAGGCCGCCGTCGTCCGCCAGCGCATCGAGCGCAAGCTGCGTTCCTTCCGTGGCGAAATCGACGACCGCAAGTTCGCCTCCCTCTACCGCAGCCTCCTCCGCTCCGGCTTTTCCGCCGACCTCATCCGCCGCGAACTCCGCTCCCTCACCCGCGAAGACCTCCCCGAAACCGACCCCGAGGCCGACCCGCTTTGACCCCCTGTTTTGGTTTCAAAGCGCAGCACGCGCGCGGGAACTATCCTTAAGTCCTTTCCCGTCAACGGTTTTGGTACTATCTAGTAATTGTACTTGACAAGAAACAGACGCCGTGCTAGCATGCGTCGTGAACTCTCGACTTCATTCCCGCCAACCCCCTCCTGAGTCACCTCGGTCACCGTGACGAAAAACACGCCGCTGTAAGTCCCTTAGAATCCGCTCTTACAAAACGTGACGCCCGTAACCCTTTTAGAATCCGCTCTTACGAAAACTGCCGGGGTGTGTATACCCCTCTCTCTTCCCAAATTGGAACCGCCGCAACTCCTCAAACCTCTCCCTTCGCCTCTCCGCCCGCAATTGCCGCTACGGGGAGGCTCTGAGATAATCCATGCGTTCGCCCCAACCATCGTATGAGGCCATTGTGACCGGCAAAGAGAAATCAGCCCCGGAAAAGGGACAACATGAGTCCCCGGTAAGGGGACAACGTGTCATGACCCGCGACGAGATCCGCGAAACGTTCCTGCGCTTCTTCGAGAGCAAGGGCCATCGCCGTGTGCGCAGCTCCTCGCTGGTGCCGCACGGGGATCCCACGCTGCTCTTCACCAACGCGGGCATGAACCAGTTCAAGGACGTGTTCCTCGGCCTCGAAAAGCGCGACTACACGCGCGCGACCACGGCACAAAAATGCGTGCGCGCTGGCGGCAAGCACAACGACCTGGAAAACGTCGGCTTCACCAAGCGCCACCACACTTTCTTCGAGATGCTCGGCAATTTCTCCTTCGGCGATTATTTCAAGAAGGAAGCCATCGCCTACGCCTGGGAGCTGGTCACCTCACGCGAATGGTTCGCCATCGACAAGAACAAACTGTACGTCACCGTGTTCGGCGGCGCGGAAGTTTCCGGCAATCATCTTGGTGTGGATGAGGAAGCAAAAGGCTTTTGGCTCGCGCAAAATGTGCCAGCAGAAAGAGTTCTCGCAATCCCGGGTTTGAAGGAAAACTTCTGGGCTATGGGCGATACCGGCCCTTGCGGCCCGTGCAGCGAAATTCATTACGACATGGGCCCCGCCGCCTCCGATCTGGGTCACGGCATCACGGCTCCGGAATGCAAGTTTCCTTGCGCCTGTGGCCGCTTCGTCGAAATCTGGAATCTCGTCTTCATGCAGTTCAATCGCGACGAGAAAGGCACACTCACGCCTCTTCCCAAGCCATGCGTCGACACTGGCATGGGCCTCGAACGCACCGCCGCCGTCCTCCAGGACGTCATCTCCAACTACGACACCGACTTGTTTACTCCTCTCACGGACCGTGCTGCGGAACTCGCTGGCATAAGACCGCTCGCTGATTCTGCATTGCAGGTGGTCGAGAGAGGCAAATTTGGAATGGTTACGAAAGACGTCCAGCCTTCTCTACGTGTCATCGCCGACCACTCCCGCGCGGCTACCTTCCTAATATCTGATGGTGTCGTTCCCTCAAACGAGGGGCGCGGATATGTGTTGCGCAAGATCATTCGTCGGGCGCTGCAGCACGTTCGGTTCATCGGTGGTGAGTCGCCGTTCCTTTCACGCATGGCTGACACGGTGCTAACCGTGATGAAGGATGCCTATCCCGAGCTGGCAGAAAGCGCAGCTAGGGTCGCAAATGTTCTAGATGAGGAAGAACGAAGGTTTGTGCGCACTATTGAGTCTGGACTCAAAAGACTATTTCAACTTTCGGAGCCTCTACGGAAACCGATGCAGAAGTATTCGGGGGAGCCGAATCCATTTCCGGGCGAGAAGGCTTTCCAGTTGTATGACACTTTCGGATTGCCTCTGGATTTCATGCGTGACGTTTTGCGCGACGAAGGCTTCGTCCTAGACGAAGCGGGGCTCGAAGCCGCGATGGAGGAACAGAAAAAACGCGCTCGCGCGTCGTGGAAGGGCGGGGCGAAAGAGGCGGCGAATCCGGCGTATGCGAAATTAGCTGAGACGTTCAAGACCGAGCCCGACTTTTATCACTGCACAAGCACGAAAGATTGCCGGATTGAGGCGATCTTTCTTACTGGCGGCCCTCACCGCACCGACCTTTCAAGCGGCCTCCGCCGCTACGACACGAAAAGTGGGCCGGTCAATGAGTTGAAAGCGGGCGAGAGCGGCGAAGTGGTGCTCGACCGCACGGTGATTTACGCGGAATCGGGCGGGCAGGTGGCGGACACCGGGGCGTTCCACGATAATTCCGAATCGCAGGAGCTCGCGGATGTCACAGGCGCGTTCTACCCCGTCGCCGGGCTCATCGCGCACAAAGTGTTGGCCAAGGAAACGCTGCGCGTGGGTGATCGCGTTGCTGTTGTCGCCGACGCCGAGCGCCGCGCGCGCATCATTCGCAATCACACCGGAACGCATCTCGTTCATGCGGCGCTGCGCAATATTCTGGGCACGCACGTGAAGCAGTCTGGCTCCGAGAATGCGCCGGAGCGGCTGCGCTTTGACTTTTCGCACTTCGCGCACGTGGATGCGGAAGAGTTGCGCGACATCGAGCAGCAGGTGAACGAAGAGATCCGCCTCAACACGCAAATCGAGACCAACGTGACTTCGCTCGAAGAGGCGCTCGCCTCCGGCGCGTTGGCCTTTTTTGGCGACAAGTATCCCGAGCACAACGTGCGCGTGGTGACGATTCCCGACCCCCGCGCTGACCGCGGCTTCTACTCGAAAGAGCTGTGCGGCGGAACCCATGTGCACCGCGTCGGCGACATCGGCGTCCTGAAAATCGTGAGCGAAGAGTCCGTCGCCGCGGGAGTCCGCCGCGTCGAGGCGGTCACCGGCATCGGCGCGCTCGAGCATTACCAGCGGCAGGCGGAAATCCTGCGGCAGCTTGCCAGCCAGCTCAATGTGGGTGAGGACGCGGTCTTGGCGCATGTCGAAAAGCTCTCCCAGACCGCCAAGCAGTTGGAAAAGGAGTTGGAAGCCCAGAGACGTAAGGGTGCCTTGGGGCAGGTAGACGAGCTTGTGGCACGCGTGCAAGTCATTAAAGGGATTAAGGTTATTGCCGCTGAGGTGCAAAACATTGGCCGCGAAGGACTTAGGCAGCTTGTCGACAGTTTACGGCAAAAGTTGGGTTCCGGCGTGGTGGCGCTGGGCATGCCGGAGAACGGCAAGGTCGCCCTGATCGCCGGGGTGACCAAGGATCTCACTGCTAAAGTCCATGCTGGCAAGCTGATACAGGCGCTGGCGAAACAGCTGGGAGGTTCAGGGGGCGGAAGGCCAGATTTGGCTGAAGCTGGCGGAAAGGATACAGCTGGCCTGAAAACGGCCTTGCAGACAGTTCCCTCCCTTATCGAGGCCTTGCTATAGTCCCCTCGATAGGTGGAACTGTGTCCTGGGAGAAACAACCCTCGATTTAGGGCACAACTGTGCGAAACGAGCATTGCCGGCGATATTTCGATGGAGTAGCCTCTTGTCTGGGGCTAGCCGTTGGTTGGGGGTGAGTAGTACTTGAGGGATATTGACGCAAAACGGGCGCCGCGATATTTATTGATGAGTGGCAAGAGTGGGGTGAAATCCAACAAGGACATGAGCTTTCCCCGAGCCATGACAAACAGAAGCGCGGCACTCACGGCATGCTTGATTCTAGGGACGCTGGCACTGTGCGCCAGGCCCTGCAGCGCCCAGATCGCCAAGGTCGTCGATGATGGCGGCCGGCGCTTTTTCATCAACGCCAACCCGCCGCGGCCGGTCAAACTTACAGCCACCAAGCACACTAATATCTATCTGCCTGCCGAAGCTTCTTTTACGGGACGCTCCCGGCCGGCCATGGACATCGACCGCGATGGCGTGGAAAAAATCGTGCGGGAAGCGGCGGACCGACACCGCATGGATCCCGCGCTGGTCCGCGCGGTAATCCAAACGGAATCCAACTGGAATCCGAAGGCCTATTCGCACAAGGGCGCCGGCGGACTGATGCAACTGATTCCCACGACCGCGCAGCGATATGGGGCCTACGACGTGTTCGACCCGCAACAGAATATCGACGCCGGGGTTAAGTATCTGAGGACGTTGCTGGAACGCTACAACGGCAATCTGGAACTGGCGCTGGCAGCGTACAATGCAGGAGAAGGAGCGGTCGACCGGGTCCATGGGATTCCTTCGTTTAGAGAGACGCGGAGCTACGTTCAGCGCGTGCAAGACGCCTATTTCCGGCCGGGCTCGGGCCGCATGTCCGACGCTTTTATTAATCCCCACGCCATCCACAGAGACGTTACCCCCGAAGGCCGCATCATATTTACGAACGACTGAGAATAGTTGTCAGTCGCCAGTTCCCGGTCCTCAGTTCCAAAAGTTAAGAGCATCTGGCGCGGAAGTGTGCGTCCGAGAGCCAGATAGCATACCGACAGCGCGCCGGGTACGATGGAAATTCCGGAAGTTGGAGCGCCCCGGGCGCGGGTGTTTAGTATTTGGATTGGAGGGTTGCAAAAGAAGCGCGCTTGGGCTAGCGGATGAATTAGTATTTCGAGGGTAAGAGTCCAGGGCAGCACGCTGCTTTTCGTTTGGGGGATGGTACCGGATGTTTGCGGGGAAAAAAATTTTGCGGCGCAGCTTCGCCCTCTTTTCGCTGGGTTTTATCCTGGCCGCGGCGGTGGTTGCGACGGCAGGAGCGAGCGGGCCTTCGGCCGAGCCGACGGCCACGGTTAAGCGCCAGTCGGCGTCCGCGCAGTTTGCGCGAGCCGAAGAGCAGCAGGCGGCGCTGAACAGCAAGCCGAGTGAGAAACGCACGCTCGCCGATTACAAGCAAGTGGTGACAAGTTACCGGCGAGTAGCGCTGATTACGCCGCGCGCGCCGGAAGTCCCCGATGCGCTGCTGGCCGTCGCGGAACTATACACCGAGATGGGCGACCGCTTCGGAAGAAACTATTACCAGTCCGCAGTGGATTCCTACCAGTTCCTGTTGCGCCAGTACCCCAAGAACAAGTATTGCCAGGATGCGATGCTGCGTATCGCGAAGTTGCAGCGCGATCAACTGGCGGATACGGCGCTGGCGAAGAAAACGTACGAAGATTTTTTGAAGCGCTATCCGCGTTCGGCGAGGAAGCGAGAAGCGCAGGAAGCGCTGGCGGAATTGGCGCTGCTGCAAAACAGCGAAGAGACGGTGGCGAAGAACACCGCGAGTGAGAACCCTGGATTGGCAAGGGCCGCGGTTGCGGAAGTGCCGAGGGAGATTCCGCCAATGCATTCGGGCGGAAAATCGGTCGCAGGAGCAGGCTCTACGGAGATTCCGCGGGTGCGGCGGATTCGCGCGGCAGCAAACGGCGACGCGACGCGCGTGACGATTGATCTGGAAGATAGCGTGCATTTCACGTCGGGAAGGATTAGGAGTCCCGACCGGATCTTTTTCGATTTGCAGGGCGCGCGGCTGGCGCCGGGTCTGGCAAGGGAAAGCGTCCACGTGGAAGGCGCTTTGTTGACGGCCGTGCGCGTGGCGCAAAATCACGCAGGGGTGGTGCGCGTGGTGCTGGACGTGGCTGGAGTGAAAGATTACGCCGCGGTCCTGACGAACAATCCCGCGCAACTGGTGATTGACCTCTATGCAACTTCGATCCCTGATCCGGTACGGACGGTCAATGCGAAGCGCGGGGAGAAAACGGCGACCGACGATTCGAGCGGGAGCGAAACAGCCGCGAACAGTGGAGTGCGCGGGACGCAAACGACTTCCGCAAAGAATTCCGGTGACGACCCGGCCCCTGCATCCGAGCAGCCCACGACGCCGAATGCGAGAAGCGCGATCAGCGGGACGGTGAGTGGTACGGGAAGCAATCCTGCAACGAGCGCGCGCAATTCCCTGCCAAGTGGGAAAAACGCGAGGTCCAAAGCGCTTAAGGCGGCGGCCGGCGCGAAACCGGATTTGGTTCAGCCGGCAAGCACGCCGCAACCCACGCGCGACGGGCAATCCACACTGACGCGCACCCTGGGCCTGAAAATCGGAAGGATTGTGATCGACCCGGGGCACGGCGGCCACGATACCGGGACGATTGGGCCAACTGGTTTGATGGAGAAGGATTTGTGCCTGGATGTGGCGTTGCGGCTGGGAAAGATTATCGAGCAACGACTGCCGGGAGCGGATGTGATTTACACGCGCTCGGACGATACTTTCATTCCGCTAGAAGAACGGACGAACATCGCGAACCAGGCGAAGGCGGATCTTTTTATTTCCATTCACGCGAATTCCAGCCACGATACCGGCGCGCGCGGAATTGAGACTTACTACCTGAATCTGAAGGGTTCGGCGGAAGCCATGGAAGTGGCGGCGCGCGAAAATGCGACGGCGCAGGAAGGGGTGCACGACCTGCAGAATTTGGTGATGAAAATCACGCAGACAGAAAAGATCGATGAGTCCCGGGAGTTTGCCACCGACATTCAGAATTCCCTTTCGTTTAGGATCCAGAAGGCCAACCGCTCGGTAAAGAACCGCGGCGTGCGCAAGGCGCCCTTCGTGGTGCTTATCGGCGCGGCCATGCCGTCGATCCTCACGGAAATTTCCTTCCTAAGCAATCCCGCCGACGAGAAACTGTTGAAGCAGCCGGAGCAGCGGCAAAAGGTGGCGGAAGGCCTGTATCAGGGTATTGCCAGCTACCTGCAGAACATGAACAGCATGACCGTGAACCTGCCGGCGAAAAAGCGCGTGGGGCAATCTGGCCCCGGCGCGACGGCTGCGGTTGAACAATCCCGTAACCAAAGGTAGTCTGTTGGTGTCTAAGTGAGAAGAGATGAGACGCTGCTTTTGTGCCTTCGCGCTCTTTTTGGCAACGTCGGCGTGCAGCTTTGCGCAAGCGCAACTGCTGCCCGACCGGTTCGCCTCGTGGCAACCCGCCCAACGCCCGCCGCTCGTGCTGTGGCCCAGAAACCCAGCGAACGCATCCCAACCAACTCCAGGAGCCGAGAAACTGCTCGCGGAGAGCGGGGTGGTAAGGGTGGAAGAGCATTACTACCAGAAGAGCAACGATGAATTGGCAGTCCGGACCTGGAAACTGAAGGATGCGAGCGGCGCCTTTGAAGTCTACACGAGCTTGTTAAAGCCAGGGATGCTTCCGGCGCGTGTTGGCCAGGTGGCCGCTTTCGACAAAGATGGGGTGGTCATGCTTTCCGGGAACCTGGTGATCTCGTCTACAGCGAACGCGTCGCGGGATGATTTGAGCGCGCTTGTCAGGGCAGTCGGAGCCGCGAGCGGTAAAGCGCCCCTTCCCCCGATTCCGAATTACCTGCCAATGCTGGGCCGTGTTCCTGGGTCGGAGCGATACGCTCTTGGCCCGGTGGCCTTCCGTTCGGCGGCTGCGGACCTGGGCCGCACGGAGTTTGCCGCGCTTTCCGATGAAGTTGGATTTGCATCGGGCGCGGAGGCAATGCTCGCGCTGTACCAAACCCGGAGTCAGGAAGCCGCGCTGCTCTTGATCGAGTATCCCACCCCGCAACTCGCCGAGCAGCATTTGCGGCACCTGGAGACCGCGCTTTCAGCGGCGGCGAAGCAGGCGGGAACGACCATCGAACGGAAAGGTTCACTGCTGAGCCTGGTGCTGAAGCCAACTTCGGCGGCGTACGGAGAGGCGCTTCGGAACGCGGTGAATTACGAGACGCAAGTCACTTGGAATGAACCGACGCACAAGATAACGGACCCACCGTGGCTGTCGATCGTGGGGAAGATCATCGTCTTTACGCTTATGTTCATGGGGTTAGCGATGGCCCTCGGGGTGGCGTTCGGCGGGGTGCGGGTGCTGGCAAAAATCTTTTTCCCCGGCAAGGTTTTTGACCGGCCGGATCAGATGGACGTCCTACAACTTGGGCTATCGAGCAAGCGCATCGACTCCCGCGATTTTTACTAAGACGCAACTCCTAAGCCTGCTAACGAATCAGTTTGCGGCGCATCCAACTCGGGAGCCGGACCCCCTTTGGCATTATGTTCTTGGGCCGGAGTGTCGTAGAATTCAAGCCAAGTGGGCGAAAATGAGTCTGCCCTTTACAATGCGATTGGCTAGAAAGATCACGCTCATGGTGGGCCCAGCGCCAGCCTTGGCGCTGATGCTCGGGCTGGGAGCCTGCGTGTACGGCTGCGGGAAGAGTTCCGCAGGGGGCGCGCCGGGCGGAGACCCGGGCGCGATGCCTGTGCAGGTGCGGGTTGCGCCGTCAGCGAAAATTCCGGACACCACGGAGTATTTGTCGATTCTCAAGTCGCGGCATTCCGCCGCCATCAACCCGCAGGTGGAAGGACAAATCACCAGGATTTTCGTAAAGTCCGGCGACCACGTGCAAGCGGGGACGCCGTTGCTGCAAATTGACCCGCTGAAGCAAGAAGCCACGGTCAGCAGCCAGGAAGCCTCGCGCGCGGCGCAGGAAGCCAACCTGCGGTATGCGAAAGTCTCGCTGGATCGCGCGCAAAAACTGTTTGAGGCCGGGGTGACAAGCAAGCAGGAATTAGACAACGCTCAGACTAATTATGATGCGGCGGTGGCGCAGCTCAAGGCGCTCGACGCGCAGGTGAAGCAGCAAAGAGTGGAGCTGCACTATTACAGCGTCAGTTCCCCGATGGACGGGATCGTCGGAGACATTCCGGTGCACGCGGGAGACCGCGTGACCGTGGCAACGCTGTTGACGACCGTCGATGAACCGGGAGCGCTGGAGGCTTACATTTATGTTCCCGCCGAGCGGGCCAGAGCCCTAAAGATCGGGTTGCCAGTGCGCTTGTTCGATAGTACCGATAATGCGGTCAGCGAGACACGACTCACATTTGTTTCGCCGCAGGTGGAAACGGATACGCAGACGGTGCTGGCAAAGGCTCCCGTAGAGAACCCGCGAGCGAAGGTCCGGATTGCGCAGCAGGTACGCGCCCAGGTTACCTGGGGAGTTCACGAGGGCCCGGTGATTCCCGTGCTTGCGTTGCAACGCATCAATGGACAGTTCTTCGCGTTCGTGGCGGTGAACGAGGGCAAAGGAAGCGTCGCGCGGCAGAGGCTGGTGAAGGTGGGAGACACGACGGGGAATGATTTTGTCGTGCTGGACGGTTTGAAGGCGGGGGAACACATCATTGTTTCCGGCACTCAATTTCTCCAGGACGGGATGCCGGTCACCGAGCAGATCCAGACGGACGGCAAGAGCGCCACGGCCAAGTAAGCCGGCGGACGAGATGAGCGGCGCCACTCCAACCCAAGCAAAGGCGGAACCCGGCTTTGTTCGTTGACTTCTTCATTCGACGGCCTGTATTCGCAACGGTCTGCTCCTTATTCATTATTCTGGCCGGGGCAATTTCCATTCCCACACTGCCGATCGCGGAATTTCCCGATCTGGCACCGCCGCAGGTGATTGTAAGTAGCGGTTACATTGGTGCAAACGCACAGACGGTGGAATCCGCCGTGACCATCCCGCTGGAACAGGCCATCAATGGCGTGGAAGGGATGAAGTACATCAGCTCAACGAGCGGCAACGACGGCACGAGCCAAATCACAGTGGTCTTTGACGTAACGCGCAGTGTGGACCTGGCCGCGGTGGACGTACAGAATCGCGTAAATCAGGCGCTCGGCCGGCTTCCGAACGAAGTGAAAAATACGGGCATCATCATCACGAAGCAAATTGGCGGATTCGTGTTCGGCGCCGGCGTGTATGCCGACGAGGGCCAGTACGGCAGCTTGTTCCTCAGCAACTATCTCGATGTTTACGTGAAGGACTCGCTGAAGCGCGTGAAAGGGGTGGGCGACGCGATTGTCTTCGGGGAACGCAAGTACGCTATGCGCCTGTGGCTGGATCCCGCGAAAATGGCCCAGCACGGCTTGACGGCCACGAACGTCTTGAGCGCGCTGCAAGAACAGAACGTGCAAGTAGCCGCCGGACAGATCGGCCAGCCGCCTACACTGCAAGAGCACTCGTTTCAGGTCAGCGTGAGGGCCGTAGGACGGCTCAGCGAGGCGTCTGAATTCGACAACATCATTTTGAAGACGGGGAGCGACGGGACGCTCGTTCGCGTGAAAGACGTGGGGCGCGCGGAGCTGGGAGCCGAAAATTACGGGACGATTTTGCGGTTCAACGGCCATGACGCTGTCGGCCTGGCGGTGACGCAACTGCCGGGCGCGAATGCGCTGGACGTGGACAAAGCGGCAAAGGAAGAGCTGCTGCGGCTCTCGAAGAATTTTCCGCCGGGACTGAAGGCGGCGGTGGCCTTCGATACCACGACGGTCATTGGCGAATCTATCCGGGACGTGCTCCTCACCCTGCTGGAAGCCATCGGTCTGGTCATCCTGGTCATTTACATTTTCTTGCAGGATTGGCGGAGCACCTTCATCCCAGCGATCGCGATTCCCGTGTCCCTGATTGGCACGTTCATCTTCGTCAAAGCGCTAGGGTTCTCGATCAACACACTGACGTTGTTCGGAATCACGCTGGCCACGGGACTTGTGGTGGATGACGCGATCGTGGTGATCGAAAACGTTGAGCGGCATATCGTGGAAGGCATCACGGAGCCGCACAACGCTGCGTCGGAGGCGATGAAGGAAGTGGCCGGCGCGGTGATTGCCACGTCCCTCGTATTGGTGGCGGTATTCGTGCCTGTCGCGCTCTTTCCGGGAACGACCGGCATTCTCTTCCGCCAGTTTGCGCTGACAATTGCCTTCTCCGTGGCGATTTCGGCGTTCAACGCGCTGACGCTGACCCCATCGCTCTCGGCGATTTTTCTAGGGCATCACCGCGAACGTGCGAAAGGCAGCTTTTTTCAATTGTTCAACAAAATGGTCACGGAGGGCACCTCTCTTTACCGAACGGGCGTGCGACGGGTGCTGAACTTGCGGTATGCCGCTCTTGTGCTTTTTATGGCGCTGCTCGGTTGCACCTACCTGGTTTATCAGCGTGTCCCGCGTGCCTTTCTTCCTGAAGACGACCAGGGCTACATCATGTTCATCGTTCAAGCGCCCCAAGGCGCCTCCCTGGCTTATACGCGGGACATCTGCAATGAAACAGAAAAACTAATCCTGCGCGACCCGGAGATCGAAGGCGTATTCTCCATCGTCGGGTTTGGCGCCGGGGGCACAGCTCCCAACCAAGCCATCCTTTATTCAACCCTGCGGCCGTTTGAAAAACGCAAGGGAGAGGGCCATAACGCGGCCGCCGTGATTCAACGGTTGCGCGGAAGCCTTTCCGTGATCTCCGGTGCAATGGTGGTGCCATTCAACCCTCCGGCCGTGTTTGGCTTGGGGCAATTCGGAGGATTCACGTTTGAACTCGAGGATCTGGGACGCAACACGCTGCAGAGCCTGGCGGACAATACCAACAAATTGGTGGCCCAAGCGAACAGCGGCAAGGATCTCGTCGGTCTCTTCAGCAGTTTTACGGCGAATGATCCGCAATATCTGGTGCACATCAACCGCGAAAAAGCGAAAAGCCTGCAAGTTCCCTTCAGCCAGATTACTGACGCGTTGCAGGTGTACATGGGCTCGGTGTACGTGAACGACTTCGATTTCAACAATCGCTCTTACCGTGTCTACGTGCAGGCGGACGGGCAGTTCCGTTCGCAGCCGAAAGACATACGGCAATATTATTTGCGATCGGACAGCGGCAAGATGATTTCGCTCGACAACCTCGTGACCCTGGAGCAAACCGCGAATCCCCAAGTGATCCACCACTACAATCTGTTCCGCTCGGCGGAAATCAACGGGAACCCCGCGCCCGGAAGGAGTACGGGCGAAGGCATCGCGTCGATGGAAACGCTGGCGAGGAAAGTCTTGCCCAACGGAATGACGTTTGAATGGAGCGGACTTTCCCTGGAGGAAATCGAGTCGGGAGGAAAAGCGCTGATTCTCTTTGCGCTGGGCCTGGTGGTCGTGTACTTGACCCTAGCGGCGCAGTACGAGAGTTACATATTGCCGTTCATTGTTCTGCTGGCTGTGCCTGTGGCGCTGCTGGGAGCGCTGGGCGCGCAGGCGCTGCGTGGATTGCAGAATGACGTCTTCTGCCAAATCGGACTGGTAATGCTCATCGGGCTCGCGAGCAAGAACGCGATTTTGATTGTGGAATTTGCGGAGCAGTTGCGCGGCAAAGGCTTGTCGCTGGTCGAAGCTGCCGTGGAAGCGGCACGCATTCGGTTGCGCCCGATCCTGATGACCTCGCTGGCGTTTATCCTTGGGGTCCTGCCACTGGTACTGGCTCGAGGCGCGGGCCGGGCTGGACGCATTTCGGTCGGCACGACGGTCTTCGGCGGAATGATTGCGGCCACCACGCTGAACTTGCTCTTCATTCCGGTACTTTATGTAATCGTGCGCAGCGTCGTGCCCGGACACGCGGCAGAGTTTGCGGCGCGCGCCGAGCAGTCCCCTGCGCAAGATGATTAACATGGCGGCTCAATGCGCCACGAGGCTTCGCGCAGCCCACTTTTTGCTACGCGGGCGTTTCTGCGTCCAACCAGTTCCTGCAAGTCCCAATGAAATTCCGGTGAAATTCCACTGAAACTTCTGTAGGATTCAGCAATGCCTGCACGGATGATTACCCGGCGAACGTTTCTCGCGTTATCCGCAGCGTTGCCTTGGGCTTTGCACGCTCATGCAGCAAGCTCCGTTCCCGTGGGACTCGAGCTCTACTCCGTGCGCGATGAATTGCAACGCGACCCGCAAGCCACGGTGCGCGCGGTGGCCCAAATGGGCTATCAAGGCGTCGAGTTTTACGCGCCCTATTTCGAATGGTCCGAGGAGCAGACCAAGCAGATGAGAAAGTTGCTCGACGAGCTGGGGATTCGCTGCTTTTCGACGCACAACGATGCTCCCTTCCTGAATGCGGAAAACATCGAGCGAGCGCGCGACAAAAACCTGATCCTGGGCAGCAAGTACGTGGTGATGGCTTGGGCCGAGCCGGGATCCGGGCTGGACGGCTGGAAAGCCGTAGCGGATTCGCTGAATTTTGCCGCCGAGCATCTGGAAGCCTCCGGTTTGAAGGCCGGCTACCACAACCATCAACTGGAGTTCACTCCCATCGAGAAGCAACGCCCCATCGAAATCTTGGCCAAAAATACGAAGCCGTCCATCATGCTGCAGTTGGACGTGGGGACGTGCCTCGAAGCGGCGTCAGACCCCGTGGTGTGGATTCGCGCGAATCCCGGCCGCATTCGTTCGCTCCATTGCAAGGATTGGTCGCCCGACCCCGTCAAGGGCTATTCCGTTTTATTTGGGGAAGGCAGCGCGGACTGGAAAGCCATTTTTGAAGCAGCCGAAAAAGTCGGCGGAGCGGAGTATTACCTCGTGGAACAGGAAGGCAGCCGCTTCTCGGAATTAGAGACTGCCGAGCGTTGCCTGAAAGCTTTCCGCGCCACTCATTCGCGCTGAAGCAGGACCGTGTAGCGGCGACTTTACGTCGCCGTCTTTTACTCCGCAGGTCGCCCTCCGATCCTTGTCAACGCTCCCTTCTTCTCCCGTCCGCGTCCCTTTACATAGCGTCGGCATCTTCGCCGCTTCTTGCAACGGCAACTTTACGCCGCCGTCTTTCTTTTTGCTTTGCCGATTTCTTGCTCTCCCACCACCAGCAACAGCCCCGGCATGCGTTTGAATTGTCGTTGACATTCGAATTTTGACTGACTATACTCCCCGCCAACTGAGTAGTTAACCGATTTAGCTGAGGGTGCTAGGCCATTTCGAGAATTCTTTTTGGGGTGAAGGAGCAAGTCATGAGCCTATCCAAATTTTCTATTCGGGCCCTTGTCTTGATGATTCTCGCTGCCTTCTTCGTTTCCACAGCTCGAGCACAGTTCAAGGCCAGCATTCAGGGTACGGTGATGGACCCCCAGGGAAATGCAGTTGCGGTCGCAAAGGTGACCATCACCAACCAAGACACAGGCGTCGTCCGCGATACAGTCTCCTCGGCTGAGGGATTTTATCGAATTAGCGAACTGCCGCCCGGTAAGTACACGGTTACCATCGAAGCCGCCGGTTTCAAACAATCCGTTTCCAAAGACATCGCTGTGGAAGCCGAGCAGCCCCGCGGGGTCGATATTACGTTGGCGGTGGGCAACGTCCAGGAATCCGTCACGGTAACTGCTCCCACTGGCGGCGAACTCGAGACGGAGAACGCCAACGTAAACACTACGATTGGAACTCAGGAGGTCCTCACCCTGCCTCAATTCGGCAGAGATCCGTACGAATTGCTCCACATGGCGCCCGGCGTGTTCGGCGACAACGCACGGCAAGGCAATGGAAACTCGTTCCACCTTCCTCAGCAGGTTGGTCCAGGTGGATCGGACAACGGAATTTTCCAGGCCGAAAACCAGGTTCAAATCGTGTCCAACGGCCAGCGCGTAACAGCCAACAATTACACGCTCGACGGGGTAAGCATAAATAGCTTGAGTAATGGGGGCGCTGCTGTCATCACGGCAAACCAGGAATCGGTGCAACAAATCGTCGTAACCTCTTCTTCTTACGATGCCCAGCAAGGGCGCAACTCCGGCGCACAGGTCGAGGTCATCTCCAAGAGCGGCACAAACCAGTTTCATGGGAGCGCGCTCGTCAAATTCAATGACAAGGGGTTGAATGCCTTCAACAAATTCTACGGCGCAAACAACATTCCCCTGAATCCAATCAGCTGCGAGCGCGGAGCTTTCATCATTGTTGCCCAACACTGCCCTACGCGAAACGATCAGAAGTACCGCGATTTTGCCGGGAGCTTTGGCGGACCTGTCATCAAGAACAAACTGTTCTTCTTTTTCTCCTATGAAGGCTTGCGGCTTACCAATACGGTTGTGAACCGCAGCATCAAGTTTGAGACACCGGCCTTCGAACAGTATGTAAAGAGTGTGAATCCAAATAGTATCGCGGCAAAAATCTTCAGCACTCCGGGCATCACCCCGCGGATCACAACCACGATCTCGCAGACCGATTGTTGCTCCCTCATCACCAATCCAAGCGACCCCAACTATCACCCCGTGGGGATGTGGTATCAACCCGGGGTCGGAACCGGTTTGTCCACCGGCAATGGCCCGGACACCATCCCGGACTGGGGGGTGTTCGATACCCGCGTGCCCAATTCCAGCAGCGGCAATCAATACAACGCCCGGGTTGATTACACCTTGGGTCCGAATCAGTTCTTCGCCAGCACCTACCTCGTGAACTTAAACAACGTCAACGGAGGAAATCGGCCCATTGAAGACGTGGCCTTCGCTCCGAAGAACTATGTCGGCACGTTGGGTTGGACTCGCACAATTTCGTCAGTCATGGTCAACGAAGCCCGGTTCAACTTCACGCGCTTCAACTTCGACCAGGATCAACCGTCTGGCATGACCAACTACGGCATCCCGCAGATTAGGTTGTTCGATTTCGATGCCAGCGGCTTGGGCGATATAGGAACCCTCATGGGTATCGGCCAATCCGGCACCACTCCAGGGACTCTTGCGGAGAATACCTTCGGGTTCCGAGACACTCTGAGCTGGGTGCACCTCAATCATGCCTTTAAGTTTGGCGTGGAAATAACCCGCGAGCAGAACAATGACAATGAACCGGGTTTCGAGCGCCCCAATTACCAGTTCCGTGGCTTGCTCAATTTTGCGAACGACGCTTGCTGCTTCGCTGAAGGTGTCGCCGTGAATCCACTCACTGGCGGCCATCCCAACAGCCAGCGCTACTTCCGCGACGGCGCTTACTCCCTATTTGTCCAGGACGACTGGAAGCTCCGTCCAAACTTGACTCTGAATCTCGGCCTTCGCTGGGAATATTTCCCGCCGATTTCGGAAAAGAATGGTCTGCTCAGCAATTACCTCTTCGGCTCCCAAGGCTTCATCAATGGTTCGGTCCAGAAAGTGGGCCACCTCTATAACGCGGATAAAAAGGACTTTGGCCCCCGCCTTGGCTTCGCGTGGAGCCCGAATGTCTTAGGGAAGAAAACCGTCCTCCGGGGCGGTTTCGGCATTCTTTACAACCGCCCGTTCGAGACCGAGTACAGCAATATTCGCCAGAACACGCCGTTCGCAGCCCAGATCAATATCTGTCCTCCTAATTGTTTCTTCGATCCTGGCAAGATTATCGGTCCTCCTCCGGGTTCCGGCATTCTTTACGGAATCGGCTCAAGCACAAGTGCCAGCAGTTATGCTCCGAATCCCAATTTCTCGTTCGGCGTAGCTCCAGATGGAGCACTTTGCGCCAACGCCGACTGCACTGCAATAACTCCGGTCGACATCTTTGGCGCTTTGACCAATGAGCCTACCCCGTACGTCTATGTTTATTCGTTGCAAACGCAGTTCGAGCCTATTCGCAACTGGCAAGCGACGATCGGCTACCAGGGAAGCCGAAGCCGCAAACTCGCCCGCACTATCGACATGAACCGCTTCCAGCCTGGCGACACCTTCGATGGAAACCAGGATGGTGTGCAGAGCGCTAGCGCGGACGGTGTGGCCTGTGGGCCGACAAATCCGCTTTGTCCCGCGCCTATCGTCGTCGGGAATAATCGGTTTAGCAGGGTCTTCATACCGCTTCCCGACGTAAACGCCAGTTTCGACGCGATGATTGCCCAACTTTCTCATGCTTTTGCAAAGGGCTTCAGCGTTTCGGCTCTTTACACCTGGAGCCACTCCATCGACTTCTCTTCTTATGAGATCGGTTTTCAACAAACCGACCCATTCACCCAATCCATCAACAAAGGCAATTCTGATTTCGATGTCCGCCAAAATCTCGGCATTTCCGGCTACTACGAGTTGCCCCTCTACCGCAACCACCATGACTTGATTGGTGCAGTCGCCGGTGGCTGGACTCTCGGCGGTGTGTTCACCAAGCACACCGGGTTGCCCTTTACCGCATTGATTGGTGGCTGCGATACGCACCACGACCTGAACGGCGACGGAACTTGCCCAGACATGCCCATCGTTTACACCGGCGGCAAGATCGCAAATCCATCCAAGCAGGACTGGCAGAACGGAGTCTTCCCCAACATTGCCGCCAGCTTCCCGGGTTCGACTACAGTCCCACCGGCATCGCATGGTCCAGGTTGCCGTTGCCGCAACATTTTCACGGGGCCTGGATTCACACAGCTTGATTTGTCCTTTGGCAAGAACTTCCTTCTGCCGAACTCACGCGTGCTAGGCGAAAATGCTAAACTTGAGTTCCGCAGCAACTTCTTTAATGCGTTTAACATTCTGAATCTCGAAACTCTTGCGCCCGCTACTACGCCAACCGATGTTGTCAACACTGGGCAGTTCGGCCGGCCATTGGATGGCTTGTCAGGCCGCGTCATTGAGTTCCAGTTACGGCTCAGCTTCTAGCAGGAGCACTTAATGTGAGACCGGGGCGCCAGACCACCACGGCGCCCCTCATTTCTTCGGACATTAATCCTCCCCCAGCACTATCCTGCAGCAAACAAACCACTTATATTTACCTTGACAAGACTTAATAGAATGGTACAATGCTTTTGCACTTGATCGAGAGCTCTTAGGAGAACGCACTGTGCGTCCCTACAGGGTTGAACAGATCATTTCGCTGCAACTTCTTTAGAATCAACACTTGTGAGATGTCCCCTAAATGTTGATTCTAAAAGACTTACAGAATTGCTAACCCCTTTAGAATCAACACTTATGAAAAACAGGGGGAGGGGGGTGGTTATCGTTATCCAGCGGTCCCAACTATCATTGAGCTACGATCACGCTGCCTGGAATTCGGCAAGGTGCATCAGGCGCCCTGCGTTAGGCATTTGGGGTCTGCGCAGGTGGAGAATTTTCTGGGCGAAAGCCTGCGCGCGCCATGCCGCGTTTGACCTCTTCGTTTTTCATGAACTGTTCCCACACAAAACCCGTGCGGTGATTTTCCGCCATGAGCATGGTGATACCGAGATCGATGCCCAGCACATCAGCGTCGTACCAACCGATCAACGGATTGAATGCGTCGCGGAAGCTGTATTTTGTCCACACACGATCCCAGTAGCGGCCACGAAGATTCCGCAGAACTCGAATGCAATCGTCGAAGAGAAACGGCAGAGAGCCGCCCGTCGCGCACGGAACGATGCTTCCATCAATCGGCCCCTGCGGCGGCGGACCGCCCCAGGCGGTGTAGCCTTTTACATAATCCGAGGCGCTGATGCCCCACAGGTCTTCGCTGTAATCCGGAAAGCGATCCCGGAGCGAAAGGCAAAAAAGTTTGTGCGCTTTTGTTGCTTTCACCGAATTCTCAAAGTAGTTCGCGTAGGAGTCGCGCTTGTTGCGGAAATCAAACCAGGCATGCGAATACTGATGCGTGAAGATGGGATCGTTTCCGGAGATATATTCGATTCCCTGATACTTGATGGTCGGCCGAGTCCAAGCATCCCAGGAACTTGCGTCCAAAGGGTGAGTAGGAGAACCGACGGCCAGCAAATAAATCATCATCAATTCACAAAAATGTTCCCAGCGTGCGCGGAGAAATCCTGATTCCGGCATCCAACCCATGGAAAACGTGCGCCCGCCATTGAGCATCCAGGGCCAATCGACGCGCTCGTAGATTTTCGTCGCGAGGTCCTTGATTTCAGGATCGGCAAAGTATTGCCGGGCGGTAAGGACGCCGCACAAGAGAATGGAACTATCGATGGAGGAAAGCTCGCACTTCTCCCACCGCTGGCCCGTCTCCATATGAATGAAGTGGAAGAAGAATCCATGCTCGTGAGGCAAATCGTTGGCCAGGAATCGCAGCGTCTTTCGAACGCGCTCGAGAATCTCCGGTGATTTGCCGTAGCCCCGCCGGTCGCCGATACACAAGCTGGTCAAGCCAAATCCAGTGGCGGCGATGCTCGACATCGTCCGCGAATCATTGCCATTGGCAAGCGCACGATCTTTTACTTGCCCCGTCTTGGGATTTGCCTCGTTCCAGAAAAAGTCAAAACTGGCGCGCTGAATCTCATCGAGCAGTTGCTCGTCGCTGCCTTCGTAGGGCGCGCCAGCGGGTTCTGCAAACGATTTTGAGGCCGGCTTCTGACAGCCGGTGGCCGTCGTCCCCAGGGGCGAGGCAAGCAGCCCCATCCCGCAAATCCTCATCATCTCTCTTCGGTTCAGAAGATTCTTGAATGTCATTCGTAATCCGGTTTTATTTCGTGATTTCGAGCGTGCCTTGGACGCCTTGACTGGAGTCCGGGGCGACCCACAGGGTGACATGCGCGGGCTCGGCGGCGAACTTGTTCTGATCGTTCCAAAACGCGAAGGCTTCGGGGCCCAACTGGAACGTCACGTTTTTCGTCTCGCCGGGAGCGAGAGAAACGCGCTGGAATCCACTCAATGCGCGGACCGGCTGAGCGACGCTTGTTCCCTGAAAGCGCAGGTAAAGCTGCACCGTTTCCTCTCCCGCCCTTGCTC